>ENA-ORSC01002415-ORSC01002415.1-human-gut-metagenome-genome-assembly--contig:-NODE-2415-length-11308-cov-2.483604_pt1 | contig 11308 bp, 10 predicted proteins | sample MGYA00242178_ERZ509140 | MGnify/ENA primary metagenome ERZ509140 (study PRJEB26280, sample SAMEA2338681) | human gut metagenome | biome: human gut; feature: human-associated habitat; material: faeces... | reverse complement strand
ATTAATGTGGGAGATGTATTGAAACTGAAAAAACAACATCCCTGCGGAAGCAGAGAATGGGAAGTACTCCGCGTGGGAGCGGACTTTCGACTGAAATGTCTGGGCTGCGGTCACCAGATTATGATCGCACGGAAATTACTAGAAAAAAATGTGAAAGAAATCGTTGAAAAAGCTTGAAAAGTGCACGGGGATATGGTAACATGTTTTTTCGTGAGACACTTTATTCCTTGCTCATATGTGAAATATGGGCCAGAGACCAAAAGGAGGTAACTAACATGAACAAGTACGAATTAGCCGTTGTTGTTAGCGCTAAGATCGAGGATGATGAGAGAGCAGCCGTTGTTGACAAGTGCAAGGCACTGGTTGAGAGATTCGGCGGCAACATCACAGAAGTGGACGAGTGGGGCAAGAAGAAGCTTGCTTACGAAGTTCAGAAGATGAAAGAAGCTTTCTACTACTTCATCAGATTCGAAGCTGAGAGCACTGTTCCTGCAGAGATCGAGAGCCGTGTTCGTATCATGGACAACGTGATCAGATACTTATGCGTTAGACAGGACGAGGCATAAACAGAAAGCGAGAAGCGAAATATGAATAAAGTAATTCTTATGGGACGTTTAACAAGGGATCCTGAGGTGAGATATTCTCAGGGAGCTACCGCAACAGCGATCGCTCGTTTTTCCATTGCAGTAGATAGAAGATTTAAGCGTGATGGCGAGCCGGATGCTGATTTTATTAACTGTGTAGCGTTTGGTAAGACTGGTGAGTTTATCGAGAGATATGGCCACAAGGGAACAAAGTTCGTTGTGGAAGGACGTATCCAGACCGGCAGTTATACCAATAAGGATGGACAGCGTGTGTACACTACCGATGTAGTGGTTGAGAACGTAGAGTTCGCAGAGAGCAAGAATGCATCTGCCGGCAGTAATGACGGTGGATACCAGAACGCTGGTTTTGGTGGTGGTAATAATGCCCCCGCTCCTTCCGGAGCCGGTGATGGTTTTATGAACATCCCTGACGGCATCGATGAAGAATTACCATTTAACTAAGTTTCAGTGACAAGCGGAGCTGACACCCGCCTCTGCCCTGACAGATTCCGATAGGAGGTAATAATAATGGCTTTTAATAAGACTGAGAAGACCGATTCTCCGATGAGAAAAAAAGGCGGTATGCGCAGAAGAAAGAAAGTTTGCGTATTCTGTGGTAAAGATAATGTAATCGATTATAAGGATACAGCTAAGCTGAAGAAGTATGTATCTGAGAGAGGTAAGATCCTTCCTCGTCGTATCACAGGTACATGTGCAAAACATCAGCGTGCTTTGACTGTAGCTATCAAACGTGCCCGTCACGTGAGCTTGATGCCATACACATTAGACTAATTGGAAATTTGATAAGCTCTTTGCAAGAGGAAACTTTTGCAGAGGGCTTATTTTTGTTGCGTAAAAATTGGAATTGTGCTATAATTTACGTTAGTATATTGTCGCCAAACTTCGTTTGGTGTCAGAAAAAAGAAGAAGCGCGCTGAGGCGCGCGCAGGTCATCAAACTTTGTTTGGTGACAAAATAAGGAGGAAGAGTATTGAAGGGAAACCGAATACAGGGAACACTCCGCTCGTACTTGCGGTGGCCGATTTTACTGACCCCACTGCTTTTGGTGATGAATGTTCATATCTATTTTGTGGATGTAAAAGCGGGAGCGATTATGACAATTTATGTGCTTCTGTATATGATCATTGCGCTTTTGTTGTTGTATTATAAACGGGGACAGCTGTTGAAAGATATTGTGACGTATGCGATCCGCTTCAATAATACGACTAAACGGCTGGCAAATGATCTGGATATTCCGATTTTAATTGCGGATTATGCGGGAAACTGTCTGTGGCGCAATAAAAATTTTGATAAGCAGTTCTGCAATGAGGAGACATCGGGAAAATTTGTAGTAGATTCGGTGATTCCGAATCTTACGCTGGATACATATCCAAAGACCTATGAGCAGAATTCCGAGATTCATTTTCACAACGAGGACATTTTTTACAAAGCGGTTATTCAGAAGGTAAATGTGGATAAGGTTACCGGTGAGAATGGGAAAAATGCGGAAACTATGGGACTTGGAGACAATTTTTATGTGTTCTTCATTTACGATGAGACAGAGATCGTACATTATATTAAGGAAAATAATGAACAGCGCCTGGATGTCGGATTGCTTTATATTGACAATTATGACGAGTCGCTGGAACAGGTGGATGAGGTGCGTCGTGCCCTGTTATCTGCATTGATTGACCGAAAAATCAATAAATATATGATGAAGATTGATGCGATTACGAAAAAACTGGAAAAAGATAAGTACATTTTCCTGTTTAAGCACAAATATCTATCGTACCTGCAAAATGATAAATTTTCTCTTTTGGACGACATTCGAACGATTAATTCCAGAGAGGAAAGTTCGATTACGATCAGTATGGGAATCGGTACGCAGGGAGATACCTATAAAAAACGACAGGAATATTCTCATACAGCGATTGATCTGGCACTTGCCCGTGGGGGCGATCAAGTTGTCGTTAAGACGAAGGATAATCTGTTATACTATGGTGGAAAGAGCCGCCAGCAGGAGAAAAATACACGAGTAAAAGCAAGGGTAAAGGCACATGCCCTTCGCGAATCGATCGAAGTCGCAGAACAGGTTATTATTATGGGACACCGTCTGCCGGATGAAGATGCACTGGGAAGTGCTGTCGGTATTTACCGTATCGCAGATTCACTCGGAAAACGGGCACACATTGTTGTTAACAAAGTATCTGCCTCTTTGCGGCCGGTTGTCAATATGCTGTTAGAAAATGGGAATTATCCGGGAGATTTTATTATCAGCGGAGAGACGGCAAAGGAAATATTTACGGAGGGAACGCTGCTTGTTATCGTGGATGTCAATCATGCTTCCTATACGGACGAGCCGGCCCTTGTGACGATGGCTTCCAGCCTTGTAGTGCTCGATCATCACCGTCAGTCAGGAGAATCTTTTCCGAATCCGACATTGTCTTACATCGAATCTTACGCTTCTTCGGCGTGTGAGATGGTAGCAGAGATTTTGCAATATGTTGGAGATGAGGTGAAATTAAAATCGTATGAAGCCGATGTGATGTATTCGGGAATTATGATCGATACGAATAACTTCCTGAATAAACCGGGTGTTCGTACATTTGAAGCGGTCGCTTTTCTGCGCCGCTGTGGAGCAGATATCAGCCGTATCCGTAAACTGCTCCGTTGTGATATCAACGAATATAAGATCCGTGCACAGGCTGTGCAGAATACGGAAATTTTTATGGAACATTATGCCATCGCGCAGTGTGATGCCAATGGCTGTGAGTCGCCGACGATCGTAGGCGCGAAGATTGCCAATGAACTTCTTGATGTGGACAAGATCAAAGCGACATTTGTCCTTACCGAATACGAAGGCAAAGTATACGTCAGCGCGAGATCCATCGACGAACTCAATGTGCAGATTGTTATGGAACGTCTCGGTGGAGGCGGACATATTAACAGCGCCGGAACGCAGCTGGAAAACTGCACTCTTGCAGAAGGGGCAGAGATCATACGCCAGACATTGCAGCAAATGCAGCAGGATGGAGATTTGATATAGAAAATGGAGGTAATACGATGAAAGTTATTTTGTTAGAAGATGTAAAATCTCTTGGAAAAAAGGGAGAAGTAGTCAATGTAAACGATGGTTACGCAAGAAACCTTTTGTTTAAGAAAAACCTCGGCATTGAGGCGACCAAACAGAACCTCAATGATTTGAAACTGCAGAAGCAGAACAACGATAAATTGGAAGCAGAGAGACTGGAAGAAGCAAAAAAACTGGCCAAAGAACTGGAGGAGAAAGAAGTTGTGCTCGCGATCAAAACCGGTTCCGACGGACGTGTATTTGGCTCTGTTTCGACAAAAGAAATTGCAGAAGCTGCGAAAGAACAGCTTGGCTATGAATTGGACAAAAAGAAGATGCATTTGAAAGATGCGATCAAGAGCATCGGAACCTTTCATGTACCGGTAAAACTTCATCCGAAAGTGACAGTAGAATTGAAAGTGGTAGTAAAGGAGAAATAATACAGCATGGAAGAACAGTTGATCAAAAAAATTCTTCCACATAGTGCAGAAGCAGAGCAGTCTGTGATCGGAGCGATGATCATGGATCAGGAGGCTATTCTGACCGCATCGGAAATTCTGACATCGGATGATTTTTACAATCCGCAGTTTCGCACTCTTTACGATGCTATGCTGGCGTTGTATCAGGAAGGAAAACCGGTGGATCTGGTTACCCTTCAGAATCGTCTTCAGGAGATGAATGTGCCGGCGGAACTTTGCAGTGTCGAATTTATCAGTAATATCATCGCTGCCGTTCCTACCTCGGCCAATGTAAAATATTATTCCGAAATTGTACGTCAGAAAGCGGTGCTGCGCCGTTTGATCCGGGTGACAGAAGGCATCGCCAATGAATGTTATCAGGACAATGAAAAACTGGAAGATATATTAGAACAGACAGAAAAACAAGTATTTGATGTCGTGCAGAACCGCGCAAGCAGCGATTTTGTGCCGATTCGCCAAGTAGCATTGGAAACTCTTGACAGTATTCAGAGCGCTGCGAAAAATGCCGGAGCGGTGACAGGAGTTTCTACCGGATTTTATGATCTGGATGCCCGCACAGCCGGATTGCAGAAATCCGATCTGATTTTGATCGCAGCACGTCCTTCTATGGGAAAAACGGCATTTGTGTTGAATATTGCAGAAAATGTGGCGATCAAAAACAACATAACGACTGTTATATTCAGCCTGGAAATGTCGCGCGTACAGCTGGCAAAACGTTTGATTTCCATGAATTCCCATGTAGATTCGCAGAAGATCCGTACGGGACAGCTGGAAGACCAGGAATGGCGGGATCTGACGGAAAGTACCGTAATCCTGGGAGAATCGGCTTTGGTGATCGATGATACTCCGGGTATCAGCATTGCAGAACTCCGTTCCAAATGCCGTAAATTGAAATTGGAGAAAAATCTCGGACTTATCATTATCGACTACTTACAGTTGATGTCAGGTTCGGGTGGCAATAAAAACGAGTCGAGACAGCAGGAAATTTCTGACATTTCGCGCTCGCTGAAAGCGCTTGCCCGTGAGGTTGACTGCCCGGTTATTGCACTGTCGCAGTTGAGCCGTGCCGTGGAAAAACGTGATGATAAGCGGCCGATGCTTTCCGACCTTCGTGAATCCGGAGCGATCGAGCAGGATGCCGACGTGGTAATGTTTATTTACCGCGATGAATATTATAATAAAGATTCTGACAGCAAAGGAATTACCGAGATCATTATCGGAAAACAGAGAAATGGTCCGACGTGTACCGTGCAGCTCAAGTGGCTGGCGGAATTGACGAAATTTGCAAACTTAGACCTGAGATCCTAGAAAAAAGGAAAGCGGTGTCGAAGATACAAAAGTTTTGTCAAACGGTTTTTAATAAGATAGAACGAAGAGACTTGAAGTCCTTTCTCTTAATGTTATACTTGAACTAAGGGACAAGTATTCATTAAAGGAAAGGACTGATTTAATTTTATGAAGGAACCGGTACAATTATGTTATACGATTTCAGAAGCAGCAAAAGTGATGGAAGTGGAGCCGCATGTACTGCGCTATTGGGAAGAAGAATTAGGGCTTGATATCTCGCGAAATTCGATGGGGCACCGGATTTACACGGACGATGATCTGAAGACATTCCGCGCGATCAAACAGTTAAAGGCAAATCATGTAGCGTTAAAGGAAATACGTCAGCAGATTGTGGTATCCGGAGAAAAAACTCCGTTAAAAAAAGATTGTGAAAAAGAATTTTGTGGCGATAAAATGACACAATTTAAGTCTATACTTTCTAATATCATAAAGGACGCCATAAATGAGAATACCGGCGAATTGAGTTCGCAGATCAGCTCTCAGGTTTCGGATGACATGCGCAAAGAGATGGATTATCTCGCACGCATGCAGGAAGAAGAGCAGGAAGCACGGTTTAAAAAATTGGATGAAACCATTCGTACATTACAAAAAGCAAGGCAGGAGGCAGCCATCGCTTCGATGGAAGAAAAAAAATCGAAAAAGAAAAAGCGTTTCTTTAAACGCTGAGGGAAGAGCGGGGAACCTGAATAGTAACCGCTGAGTAAAATTTGCGAAAAATTTTTCGTAAATCGAGATTTTTTTTGGATAAGTGCTTGCATTCTTATTGTTTAAATGTTATAATGTTTTCACAATATTGCTGTGCATATTTGTCGGTTTTCACAAATATGGACGCTAAAATTAAAGGAGGAAGAATGTTTATGTTCTCAAAAGTATCAAAGAAAATTGTAGCAGCAACATTGGCAGTAGCAGTAACTGTTTCATGCGCTAGCATTGCTGATACAAAAGACGCATCTGCAGCAGCAAAATTGAACAAAAAATCACTCAGATTGACTGTTGGTGGAAAAGATGCTAAATTGAAAGCAAGCGCAAAAGCAAAATGGTCTACAAGCAACAAGCAGGTTGCAACTGTTAAAGGTAAAGGTAAGACCGCTACAGTTACAGCAGTAGGTAAAGGCTCTTGTACAATTACAGTAAAAGTTGGAAAAGAAAAACTTTCTTGCAGAGTTAACGTGGCTGCACCTAAAGCAGGTACAGTAATTTATGACCTTGCAAAAGAGACAGGATCAAACTCTGAGACTGGTGAGTCTTGGGCAGCGCCTGTAAAATGTCCTTACAGCACATTTAAGTACAGCAGTTTCTCTATGTGGCTGTGCCGTGGTACATTCTATGATCCGGCAAACGGTGGTAAAGACTTCCGAGGTAAAAAGATTAACTGTTCTGTAACAGTTAAGAACTCCGGTAAAAACGACCTTGCTGAACTTGGTTTCTGCTTCAACTACACCAAAGGTGGAAATGACGGATCTTATCCATTTGCATTCCATGTAATCGACACCAAGATGAGAGCTAAACTTGCTAAGAAGGCTGGTAAGAAATGGTCTCTTGCGAAGGTTAAGAAAGACAATCAGCACAAACATGCAACAGTTAAAGAAGGAAAGATTAAAAAAGGTAAGACATATACTTACAACTTCTCTTTCACAATCCCAGCTGATGCTATGAACGGTGACAAAGATGAAGAGACAGGTTTGAACTACCCAATCATGTTCTTCATTCCTAACTTGAAAGACAACTCACCTTATCAGGCAGGTGACCAGATTACAGTATTGAAAGCTAAATTCACTGTAGCATAATTTGGTTTATCTAATCTAACTTAAGAACATAATCAAGAGGCTGTACTTCAGTGAATGGAGTACAGCCTCTTTTCCATAATATATAGTTGCGTTTTAAGTAGGGGAATGTTACTATATTATTAATAAAAACACGATTGGATTAAAGGAGGAAGATATGAAAGAAGGAAGTCGAATTACCAAATCAGAGGAAAACAAAAAATGCAGCTGCTTTCCTTATTGTATGCGAATAGCGGTCTTTTGTATGGTCATGCTGGTGTCTGTAGTAACATTAATTCCGCATGCCGTATGCGCAGAGGAAAGAAACTGTACATTTATTAATAGTAATGTGAACAGACAGAATTATATCGTCTGGTCACAGTGTGTGAAATCGTATCTTGGGGAGGAACAGGGAGGTTATTACCGTGTTCAAGTTATAGCGGATGAAGATATATTAGTGGATCACTATAGTGGCGAGTGGCAATACATATCACAGCAGTGGATCCAGAGAGAATTACCAATTTTTGGTGGATTTTATGAAGGGAAAAATGCGTTTTTTGTGTGTTTGGGCAGCAAAATTGGGAAGAGTCTGATGAAAAAGAAGTAGTGCGTGTAGTGAAATATGATAAACAATGGCGAAGAATAGGTGCCGCTTCTCTGTATGGAGCCAATACGGTAAATCCGTTTGAAGCCGGGAGTCTGCGGATGACAGAAGTAAATGACAAGTTATATGTTCAAACATGTCATAAGATGTATAAAACCAAAGATGAGGGTTTAAATCATCAGGCAAATATGTTTTTTGTGGTTGATGAAATAAAAATGAGTGTAGAGCATGCATCATATAGGGTGTCTGATGACTACGGTTATGTGGGGCATTCATTTAATCAATATATTCAATCCGACGGAGAATATATTTATCGTCTGGACCATGGGGATGCATACCCGCGAAAAATGGTATTAACAAAAACCAAGATTGAAGAAATTGGAAAAGGTGATGTTGAGGCGGTTTCCATGCTGGATATTGCAGGACAAGCGGGGAACAATAGTACGGGGGCTTCTGCCGGGGGATTGGAATATACATCGATGGGGTGTCTTACGGCCGGAAATTCAATTATTCAGGATGGGAATCATACAACAGCAGACACCCGCAATATTTACGTGACATATATTCCCAAAGATGAGATCAAACTGACTGAGAGAAAAGAACAAAGCGGCAGCTGGACAATGATTTATAAAAGTGCGGAATTTGAAAATACAAAGTTTCAATGGTTGACAGATTATTCTGCGTCAAGTAGCGTATCGCCTTCGACCCCTCATCTGGTTAAAATTAACGATAACTCTTTTTTGGTTTTATGGAATCTGATCGTGCAGGATGAAAAGGCGGGTAACGATAATGAACCGAATGGCCAATTTTGTTATGTCTTTTTAGATGGATCCGGAAATAAAGTTAGTGATATCCGGACAGAAAAGGGGATGATATCGGATTGCAAACCAATTGTATCGAATGGCGCTGTTTTGTGGTATGTATCTACAAATGAGAAACTATTGTTTTGTAAGATATCGGCAGATGGCTCTTTTCAGCAAAATGAAGCGGTATTCCCTGAAAATGTTGAGGTTTATCCCAAACACATAAAGCAGTGTAAGGGTATTGCGGCAGGGATAGGTCAGTTTCGGTTTGAGAATGAAGAAGACAGTTATCACTTAGTGGATGGAAATAAGGTGTTGAAGCGTGATATCAATTATAAAACAATGGTTCATAGATTTATAAATGGCATGGTTTCGCGTGTATATGCAAAAGGGCTGGCGCCATATTATTATGGGAGAGCAGAAATTAATGTAGGAGAAATACGAAAAAAGTCGGTTATTCGCGTTGTAAAGAGAACGAAGAAAGGAGTAACCGTTTACTGGAAAAAAGAGCCGGGAGCGATGGGGTACATTATCTACAAACAAACAGCAAACGGAAAACGAGAACAGGTCAAGAAAATAGAAAATGCGGAAACGGTAAGCTGGTCAGATGAATCGGGTATGACGTCGAAGCAGACAGTCTATTATCTGAAAGCATATACTTTAGATAAGAATAATAATGTTATTTTTACAGCATTGTCTTCGCCCAAGGGGGTGTTGAAAAAATCAGGTATTATTTATGCAAAATATAAGGGGGGAATACTGAAGGTAAAATGCAAAAAAATAAAATACAAGGATTTTTATCAGGTTCAGTATAGCAGCAAGAGAAAAAGGATAAATAAGGGAAAGAAGTTCTATACGTATTCCAATACTGCACAAAAAAGAACTAAATTGGGAAAGACGTGTTATATCAGGGTTCGTGCTTGTGCAAAATATACGGATGGAAAGAAAACCCGGTATGTATACGGTGAGTGGAGCAATGTGAAGAAAGTAAAAAGGAAATGATACTGCGTCAATATGGGTGAGTGAAAGGCGATGCAAATACGAATGTTGGAACAGTGATAAAGAAAGCACCAAATGATTTCCGTGTCATTTGGTGCTTGTCGTATCTCTGGTTTATTTCTTAGAATTTATTCATTATTCTCCGGAATCCAGATTTCGCCGGAGCAGGCCGGAAGTGTGATGTTTAACATGCCATTTTCCGGTGTTACGGTTTTGCCGGACAGTGCGCCGGTGTAGGAAGCAGCGGAAGCGTTGCGGACGGAAAGAGAAGCTTCGTTTTCGTCGTTGTTCACGGTTATGATCACGGAAGTGTCATCCATGGTACGGCTGAACGCATATTGGCGGTTTGTCAGCAAAAGTTCCTGGTAACTTCCGTAAGATAAGGATTTTGTTTCCTGGCGTACTTTGCTGAGCTTTGAAATAAGTTCCACGCGTTTTTGTGCATCTGCATTTTCATCAAAATCAGAAAGAGTAAGATGCGGACGGAGAGAGTCATCTGAGCCATTTTCTTTTCGGCCTTCGATTCCAAATTCGGAACCGTAGTACAAAGAAGGAATTCCCGGTAATGTGTACAAAAGAATGTGAACCGGTGTGAAATGTTCTTTCACATTTAATTTGGTATAAATACGCTCGACGTCATGGTTGTCCACAAAATTGTACAATTTCAGAGATTCTGAATGATTGGACAACATTTGATGCAGATAATTTACGGTATGTGCAATCTCAAAATAATTGTGGTCGTTGTGACCGGAGAACAGTGCTTTGTGTAGCTGGTAGTTTGTAACCGAATGCAGCATGTCGCCACCGACCCAGAGACCGTAATCTCCGTGGATCACTTCGCCCATAAGCCAGAAATCCGCTTTCACTTCATTGGCAGTCTGCCGGAGAGCCTTCATGAAATCAAAATCCAGAACGTCTGCGGCATCAAGGCGGATGCCATCGATATCAAACTCGCTTACCCAGAAACGAATCACATCGCAGATATAATCTTTTACTGCAGGATTGCGCTGGTTCAATTTTACAAGCAGATTGTAACCGCCCCAGTTTTCGTAGGAAAAACCATCGTTGTATTCATTGTTTCCGCCAAAATTGACATTGCAGTACCAATCAAGATAGGAAGAAGATTCGTGGCTTTTCAAAATGTCCCGGAAGGCAAAGAAGTCGCGCCCGGTGTGATTAAATACACCATCGAATATAACATGAACATTTTTCTCATGGCAATAGGTTACAAAATTCTTTAAATCTTCATTGGTGCCAAGACGGCAGTCCAGTTTTTTATAATCCGTAGTCTCATATCCGTGACCCACCGATTCGAAGAGCGGACCGATGTACAATGCATTGCAGCCAAGAGAAACCAGGTGGTCAACCCAGGGGAGGCAGTCATTCAGACGGTGTGAGACACCTTCGTACGTATTTTGTTTTTCAGCACCACAAAGTCCAAGTGGATAAATGTGGTAAAAAATCGCTTCATCATACAAAGCCATAATATTGTCTCCTTTTTCCAAAGTATTTCTGCCGGAATATTCTGGCAGACAATCTTATTATACTACATTTTTGAGAAAAAAGTGATTTTAATTTCATTTTAATTAAATTTGTTATAATTCTTATATCATAATTTGTGTTTTGTGTTTCGTTGTGTTATACTGAAAAAAGAGAATA
>ENA-ORSC01002411-ORSC01002411.1-human-gut-metagenome-genome-assembly--contig:-NODE-2411-length-11319-cov-5.464222_pt1 | contig 11319 bp, 8 predicted proteins | sample MGYA00242178_ERZ509140 | MGnify/ENA primary metagenome ERZ509140 (study PRJEB26280, sample SAMEA2338681) | human gut metagenome | biome: human gut; feature: human-associated habitat; material: faeces... | reverse complement strand
TGTGCTGCCGCATATCCTCGTCAATGACTTTTTTCACTTTGCCGCCCGGCTGCCTGATCTCCACCGTGGAAAGCTCGTCGATGTAGTCCGCATAGTGGGCCAGCACCTTTTCTGTGGCCCACTTCTCACCGGCAACGGCGGCTTTGATTGTTTCATAGTCCAGCAGCTTTTCTTGTCCGTCCATCCTGATACCCCCGTCAGATTGATTTTTTCCATGATACCATATCTGGGAGTATGGAGCCAGAGAAACCGGCGATTTTCTGCTGGTAAATTCTACGCATTTAGAGCGGCACTATGGCGGGGATAGGATAAAACACTCACATACCCCGCCGACTATGCGGGAAAAACCTTGAAATATAGGGCTTTTTAAGGCCCTAAATGCGTAGGTTGGTGCTTTGTTGCGATATGCTCCACGGTTACGGTGTATTGTTCATATATCCGTCAATCGCCATCTTCCGCAGGTACGCGCCGTATCTCTGCGTCGGGAGCTGTTTCATCTTCTCGTCAATGAGGTGTTTTTCTTCCTCCGTGACCCAGAATTTCATCTGTATGTTCCGCTTTCGGTTCGCCATAAAACGCCTCCGTTCTTCATAAGGGTTTGGGATTATCCCAACAAGCAAAAATCCGCAAGTGGGTACTCACTTGCTGTGCTTGCTATCGTAACTCTATCGTACCTTCTCGCTTTACCCTTACTACACCTCGGAAGGGGCAAAATGGCTGATTTTTCGCAAAAAGGGCAAAAAAGAAAGACGCAGCAGACTTTGAAAATCTGCTGCGCCGTGGTCTAATCCAATAAATCAGTCACAGTGGGTCGAATTTAAATACTCATGAGTATAATTGTGCCCGTATATGTTATTAAGTGGATGTTTACCGCACATGATATGATTATGCGTTCATTCGCTTTCATTAAAAACATACAGATAGTAGTCCTCAAGTGTAGGGAACGCCATTTCAACACGGTAGTTTTCATTTGACGGATCTGTGTCAGATATCACACGTGCAATTATGTTGTTGCTCGTTTCGTTGCGGGTGATGTTGGTTATGCGATATGTCTGACCGATCTTTTCAATATCATTCTCTGGTATATAAACATTCCACACTTTACCGTCCATTCTTTTCAAAAGGTCTGCAGAGGCGGCATTGTCAACCACGATTCCTTTTTTCAGCAATATGATATCACGCGCGATGAATTCAATGTCCGAAACAACGTGTGTGGCGATTATTACGATCTTATTCAGAGCAATTTGCGATATAAAGTTGCGCACCGCTATTCGTTGCTTGGGATCAAGTCCCGCGGTCGGCTCATCGAGGATCAGCACAGCGGGATCGCCCAGCACTGCCTGCGCCAGTGCGAGCCGCTGCTTCATGCCTCCGGAGAGCGCGCCGATCCTGCGGCGCGCAATGCCGTCAAGTTCAACATGGCGGAGTATATCGGTTATCGCGTCTTTTACATATTCGCGTCTCCGTCGCCCGCTCATGCCCGCGCCTACGTCCTTAAGCGTTGCCATGTACCACATGAACTGCTCTACGGTGAAATTCGGATACAAGCCGGGATACTGTGGCATAAAGCCGAGCATTGCACTGAAGCGGATACCCATTTTGCGGATATCCTCACTGTTTCCGCGATCCGAAAAGATCACGCTCCCCTCATCGGCTTTCAGATTTCCGGTGATTATGTTCATCAGCGTGGACTTGCCGCTTCCGTTTGGACCGAGAAGTGCGTGAATGCCGGGTTCCAGCTCGGCACAAAATGCGTTGAGCGCTTTGTTATTGCCGTATGATTTTGAAATGCTATTGAATGTCAGCTTCATTTTCCGACCTCGCTTTCATGACACCATTTGCGGCGTGCCGCCGCCGTAAGCAATACCGATATAAAAAGCATTACTGCAACGGTGAGTGCGGCGTACCGGAGCGGATGTTGCGGATTCTCCGCCTCCGATATGCGCAGGAGTTCGCCGCCCGCGGCGGCATTGAGAATGTCGATCTTCGCCATAAACGCAAGTCCGCGGCTTTTTGACAGCGCCGCAGGCAATGCGAATAAAAGTGCCGCGGTGAGCATTACGGTAATGCTTTTTCCGATGAGGGCGGAGAGCGCGAACACCATGACCGCCGCAAAAAGCGTGGCTGCAAAGCGCAGCGCGTTTGCGCATGCGGCAAAGGCGGCAAGAGAAATGCCCGGATAACGGACGGAGCCGCCTGCGACGGGCGGATCGAGCAGCACCGCGTACCCAGTGTCCGGGTGGGGCAGAGAATAAAAGTGTGCTATCAGAATAAGGTCGGTCATCTCAAACAAGACATATATCAGCGCGGTGGAGAGGCACGCAAAGCCGAGCTTTGCCGCAAAGGTTTTTTTACGTCCGCACGGGGTGGCGCGCAGGATGTTGGCAAAGCTGCCCGATGAGGTCGTCTTCCGGTATTCTGTCCCGAAAATTCCGCATAGCAGGACCACAGTGACGGCAAGCGCGGCGATATCTGCGTGGCGGTCGAAAATAAGCCTCCAGCCGCTGTCATAGAGAAAAACCGCGTGTGTTTTGTCAAATTCATTCAAAGCGCTTATCCTGTTTGAATATTCAAGCGCCCGTTCCGCTGCCGTTTTGTGCGAATATGCGTAGCTCGCGCGTTCAAAAAGCTCGCGCTTTTCATCGTCGGACATATCTGTGCCGTTATCGGAGAGCGTTTCGTACTGCCTGATGGCAAAGACGATGCTTTGCATTTCATCCTTCAGATACTGCGCCTTTTCCTCGGTGTATTTGCCGTCGAGCCGCGCCATATATTCGCGGTAAAATATCTCATCGGCGTCGTCGGAGGCGGAATATGCCGCAAATGCCCATCCGGTGCGTGCGGCTATCAATAAGGCAAGCGCTGTAAGTATTCCAATGTTTCCGAGTACCTTGTGAGCCTCGTATTGCAGAAGCTGCATATGTCGCAGCGGTACACGACTTTTTTTCGTCCTGCCGGCACTTATGCCGCGTATTTTTTTTAGTATCCTGCCGCAGATACCCGCATCCGTGAATGCGGGAGCCGAAAACGCCGCGGCGGTGCATAATGCGACAGCGGGGATCAGAACACATGTGCCGAATACAGCAAGCTGGACGAGCCTGCCGCCGACATTTATTGCAAAATACCGTTCAAATATCCCGCCGCAATTGCCGAGCGAGAAGATGTTGAAAAGCCGTCCCGGTGCGTTCAGCGAGTCATAGCTTGCTGTGCGCATGATAATATTTGCCGCCGTAAACGCCGCCGCACCGAGGAATGTGAAGAGATAGTCGCGCGTCAGTGCTGCGACCGCCGCGCAGAAGGCGGCAAATATCAGCACAGCCGCAAGGCGAAGCAGTGAGTGTATGAGAAAATATCCGCCTGTCGATATGATATATGGGCAGTACTCAAATCCGGAAAGGCTTTGCACGGGGTAGCGGGGTGGTGACATACCAAGCTTTATTGCTACCGTGGCGAGCGATGCCCCGCTGAAGGCAAAGCATATGAATGTCGATATGATCAGTACTGTCATGATCTTTGCCGCCGCTGTTGCACCGCCCCCTTTTTTCGTGCACCTGATCAGAGGATATATCCCGTCAGCTCTTTCCGGAATGTACACTGTACAGACAAGTAAAAATACCGCCGCAAATATAAAATACAGTGTGTATTCATCGGAAAAATAGTTGTCCCAACCGGATATTATCCGAGTGGGCAGAGAGACTGTCTCGGCGGCGTGGCGATATAGCCCTTCGCATTGCTTCTGATAGTCGTAAACAAAGTCGCCGGTGTCATATCCATCGCGCTGCAGACTCAGCGCGCGCCTGCGCGCCGTTTCTGCGAGCTTGAGCATTTTTTCCGGATAGGCGGCGTTTGAGGACGCATGGCGCATTACGGCGGAGAGATACCGGAATTCCTCCGGGACCGGCGCTCCGGCATCGGCAAGCGCGAGATATTTTTCGTAGTTTGTCTTGAATTCTTCGGAATCCTCCGCGTAAATACGGTATGCATCTATGGTATTCCGGTCTCTCAGACGGGATGTCGTGCCGCGCAGCGAAAGCATGGAGGTGCCGAGGCTTATAATACCGAGCACCGCAAGCGACAGCGTAAAAAAACGGTATCCGAACGCCTTTTTTATCTCATAAAAAAACAGTTTCATGATCTACTCCGGTCTTTGCTCCCAATTGAAGGAAGTACCACCGCCCCAGTCTGTAAGCAACCACCTGCCCCATGCGCGGGAGCCTTCGGTCTCCGTGACCGTGACGCCATCTTTTGCAATGGTAAGCGTTAGCTGGGTGTGTACCGTGCGCCCACCGACGCTCTTTACCGCCGAAAAGGACAGACTGCTCCCGGCTGCTTGAACAAATGTGTTTTGAAACGCGACCTTGGACGACTCCGCCTCTGTATATCCGTTTATCCGCGGCAGGTTGCGGTATGTGTATCCGTACAGGTGGTATCCGTCGCCGAGAGTGTATATCACTTCCTCCTCGCCGCCGGATATCGGTTGGCGATATATCCTGCCGCCGCTCATGTCAAGAAAAGTAGTGTTGCCTTCTGATTTGTCCCGGTCCGGCAGCTCGGTGAGACCGGCATTGGAGTTTACGGTGTAATATATGGCATTATCAACAACAACGAGATCGCATATATCGCGCCTCCGAATCACGCTTTTGCTCAACACTTTGCCGTTTTCAATGAGAAATGTGTACTGACGCAGTGAAAGCCCGTATACGCTCTCTTCGTCTTTTTCCGGAATAAACAGATATATTGACTCTCCCGGACCCGGTGTGAGAAACAGCTTTGAGCATCCCGGAGCAGATGAGGGTAGATCGCACAGCAGGGTCGCGCTGGCCGAATCCGCATCAGCCACGTAGATCGCCGTGTATGCGGAGCTTTTACGGGTGGCACAGTACAGCTTTTCATCGCACAAAAGCAACGGTATATATTTATCGTCCGCATATGCCGGAAAATCCAGCTTTTTTATCACGCCGTTCCCGGCATCCGACATATCAAGGACCGTCCAACTGCTCCCGGCTCTTTTTTCCTTGAGGTAATAAAACGGATCGCCCGCATTGTATATGATATCGCATCGTTCTAGGGCGATCCCCTCTACGTTCAGCTGCTGCCATTTTACATCGGATGGGTCGGAGATATCGTAAACGTAAAAAATATTATTCTCTTCCGGAAGCCCGGAAAGCGTGCAGACTGTTGCTCCGAATATCAGCATATATCTGTCAACGCCGTATCTGCATGGGACCTCGGAGCAGCGATCAAGGTCTATCTCGTTTCCGTTTTTATCGGCAAGTACTATCCTTCCGGTGTAGTTGTCGGTGTCCATGAAACGCACATACCCGTTATTTCTCCGCAAAGCCCAAAACGCATCGTTCCTTGCCATGTCGGTGCCGATTGACCATTCATCTGTAGTTACATCAATAATAGTTGTTGTAGTGTCTGGGATGTTGATAGTATTCTGTGAATCAATAAAGTCGCGTGTCAGTCCTACTCCAAGTATAATAATAGCCGTAACTGCCACAACGGCAATTGAGCAAATAATAACTTTTTTTCTCATGTGTCTCATGTGTAATTTATTAATTGTGTGCAAATACCAACGATTTGTAGTATCTGTTTTTTACGGTTGGGCTTGTTTGTATATAACTATCAAAATGGGCAATAATGACGGCATGCTAGGTCATTGATACCTAGCATGCTTTTATTTTGGCATAGCGAACTCCGACGATGGAGGAGTTCTCTCGAAAACCACTTGCTAAGCGGATGGTTCCGGAAAGGCTTTTGCCGTTGAGCAAGAAAACAGATAATGAATATACGATCGCATTAAAGCTTCATATTGTGAGTGTTGTTTTATTTTGAAATGCCAATATATCCGAAATGGTATAGTATATACGGTAGTATTTTGAACATATAATTTCACATTTGCAGAAGTAGAGCATTTCTACACCTAACTTTCTTGTTCAGTAGGTTTTCAGCCTTGCAAGTACCATGCCCTGTGCAAACCACCGGCTAAGCCGGTGGTTACGACTCGTTGATTATAACCAAGCTCTAATTATAAATTATATAATATATAATGGACCGCGCGAAATCTAGATAGGACCGTACGCCAGGGAATATGTTTGGAGGCGAAGAGCCGTTCATCAATGTTGTATTATTACTGAGGCGATCCATTTATGCAGATTTAAAGAACTCAATGCCAATATTCGCAAATTGCACATTGGTTTTTATTGTGCGAGGTCGATGCAATTTCCTCACTCGTTGCGATGACCCAATCGTAATGATAATCGCCATAATCAGGATCATAAATATAATCGCTGAGTGAAGCGCTTGATAATCCCAAAGTGTGCATGACTATACTTCCGGAATATACAATAATATCATCGGTGGAAACAGATGTTATATTCCTTTTCGCCTCGATGGTATCTATGTTGGGATATGCATCGCTAATTGATTTGTTAACCTCAAGATGAACATAATCATCCTTACTAGAACTCTGAGCCGAATATATTAAACATACTTCGGCTATTGCCATAATGTCGTTTGTGCATCCCGGAAAGTTAACTATGGCTTCCGCAGAAATTTTGGAACCTGTTTTTACAGATACACGTGTTCCATAATTAGGAAAGTCGGTTGAATACGTCCACGCTGACATGTGGTTGGCGTATACGCTAGTGCAAAATGCAAATGCTATTATTGCGGAAACGCATATGGTTAAAATTTTCCTATAAAGCTGTTTGTTCATAACAATTCCTTCCTTTTTGGCATTTTGCTTAATGCAATTTTTGTATGGTGGTCGAATTAAAAATGCGCCTAATCAATTAACCATTGGACTCCCCTCCTTTCTCTGTTGACTGTCAAGCATTGTATTAAGTCGCCTTTTGACTCAATAATGTCAATTTGAAAATGGGAATTTGCTCACATTTTCATTTTGTTTATCTGCAAGTAAATCAGTGATTTTTCATATGAATTGAGTCATGTTTCAGCGATAACTCTGTATCACCTACAGCATTTTTTACGTAGTCGGCTGTTATATATGTGATATCGGCAGTTATCATGTCAATAATCACAAGGCCGTTTTTTAGTGAAAGTGTTTCGGACTGTGCATTTCCAGCTGCGTCTTGGGAAAACACTTTTCCCGTCAACTCTGATGTGAATATCTTGTTGTTATATACAATCAAATCGTTAAAACTAAATCCTATTGAAAGCGCGGCATAATCTCCGGTGAAGTTGAATGCAATAGTTTCATCGCCGGTTACAGTGTCAAGCTTATATATGGCGCGCGGATGCATTCTCTGTATGCTTCCATCGGGAAGCGTAATATCTTCTTCTACTGACGGAATGTAATATAGATTCCGCCCATCGAGTATGCTTCCCCATTTCATGCCTCCGTTAAGTTTGTGTTTGGAAATGATGTTGCCGTTGTAATCTGTGTGATAGTAATAATAATTTGCCTTATCTTTGGGGGTGTTATCGTGTGGGTCACGGGATTTGAAGAAAAGATCCTTATTTCCCGCGTAGATATATGAAATAACGCGCTCCCAAAACAATGTGAAGTTTCCTGGGTCGCTTTCATTGCATACATATGTGGCACTGCTGTTCGTATCCGCGGCATAAAGTTTTCCGTTTACTGCGCCGATAAGAGTATACGCAGGGGATCCTTCCTGTTCTTCTCCGAATATTTTAATGTTTCCGGTTGTTAGATTTATCTGTTTAAAGTTGAAATAAGTCTTGTCGTTTTTTATAACTGTATTCGTGAAATACACATACTCATCACTCGAAGTATAGTAATTGGATGAACTTGCGTTTGAATCCAACAGTACATTGCTTATTGTTCCTGAATCAAAACGGTAAAGATGAGGGGTAATTTTTCCGTATTTATCATTTACAATTGCCGCATTATACAGCAGGATATTGTTGTTCGCTCGAAAGAACATACCTCGTTGGCAGTTGTCAATACGGCAGGATGCATTTTGACTGTGATGGTTACATAATGGATCAGTACAGTAATTGCTAACCTGATCCGTTATTATATCGTATTTGAATATACCGCTTTTGGTGCCGGCAAAATATATGTAATTTGAATTTGCCTGAATGTTTTTGGTGGTAGCAAGTACAGGAAGATACACATTCGTGTTTTTAGAAGTATAGGAGGTGTTTTCTATTAAAACGGAGGAATTATTTTTGCAGCTAATTAATATTGTGCAAACAATTACAATACTCATTACTATTGCAATTGCATTATGGTGAAAACGTTTGGGCGATTTTATATTCATTGATATCATATAGATATTTTCTCCACTAAACCTTACTATATGTTAATTATAACATGATGCAATTAAAAAAACAAGTACAAAATACAAGGTTCAGAAAATTTTTTTGAAAAAATAAAAAAAGCCACTCAAACCTCGAAAGGAATGAGTGGCTTAAAGAAAAAGCACCGCTTCGTTCAAAAAAACGAAACGGTGCTATGTTGACTATTCTATTGAAATTCGGCGGTCTGACTCGGATATTATATATAGGAGACACGAAACTTCTTTTTCTTTGACTCTTTCATTTTCATAATAACTTCGTCAACCCCATCAGTATACTTACCGCTTTGGATCAATTTGTTTCTCTTGCTCACCAAAGAAGAAAGTGCGTTGAAATATTCTTTGTCATTCAGATTTATGTAGTATTTATCTCTCATAATCGTTTCCTCCCGATGCTTTAATTATATATAGGAAAAGGCAATCTGTGAAATGTGCGTTGCGTGAAGCCCTAACACAAGATAACAAGGGGATTAAAAGGCACGGGGTAAAACAAGGTCGGACTAAAATAAGCACACATTTCAATTAGCAAGATTTTTAGCACGATTTCTCAACCGATTAGCAGAAAGGCAATTTTCATTAGCATAAACGGGGTTTTCTTGCTAATTTGATTAGCAAGAATTTTTCAGGAATAGAGTGTCCGCAACCGAAGCGAAGCAGAACGCCCACAGTAGATAATCTGCGTCAAGTTGTAACAGGGATAGATAAAAAAATAAAGCCGAAAACCCTTGAAAAGGCAGGCTCACATAAAGACGCTTTCAAAAAAGCGACCGATTGAGAGCAGCGCAACGCCACAGAGATTTATAACTCTGTGGCGTTGCGCTTTTTTATAGTTAACAAGAAAATGATTAGAAAACATTTTGAATATTGATTAAAGTTGCAGGCGTAATCATTACTGCAAAGTGATTTTATTCTACGTTCCTCAGCCGCATATTGATAACAACTTCTCTGGCATTCTCTCGGGTACAGCGTTTCAGAGTACCATCCATCTCCAAAGCGGATAGATTACTACAAACAGCGCCGAGTATTCAATGTTACTCTTCCGTCACCGGCGGGATAAAGTTTTCTATTGCACTGCGCAGCTTGGTGTGGCGGATAACAAAGTGGATCGCCGGGGAGTTTCCTTTGGACACCATGGCCCACTGCCCCTCATGAATGAGTATCTGCAGATTGCGGAAGGCGTGGGATATGCCTTCGTTCAGCACATAGTTGGGATTGCGTTCGGCAAAAGCTTCGGTTTCTTTCAGATGCTCTTCGTATTCGGCTTTACTGTAAAGAATATCCCGCTCGCAGAAAACGCCGGCAAGCTCAAGCACTGGGGGATGAGAAACGAACTCTTCCGGAGTGAATATCGGTACGGAATCCTCTATGATTTCCGTTTCGAGAATGGTCATAATCCGCTTTTTTTGAGCAGCGACATTCTTTTTGATTTTTTCTGCTTGTTCGGCATCTGTTCCGTGCCTTGATAGAATGCGGTTCAAAAGTTTTTCGCTCATGGTATACAGCGGCAGCGTGGACAGTATACTGCGCCGTTTACCGGATCGCCTTGTATCGTCAGACAGAAAAGCGTTCAGATCGTTTTCCCGTTCGCTACGATAGATATCCATCAGCGGATAAGCGTTTCGGAGCATCTCCTCGGCTCTCTTTCGGTAGTATTCGACCTCTTTCTTCACCTTTGTGAGATAATATCTGCCGTCGGCTTGGTATCCTGCAATAGCCTCGCCCGAAAGCGCTGCGGTCCCCGACACCTTCAGAAAATGCAGAAAAACATTGTTCTGAATATTCTTAAAATAATACGGAGATATCTGCCCCGTCATATACATCGGTATCCAGCTCTCAAGCCCCAGCATCATTTCGTCAAAGGAGCGGTCAAGGTTATGTATTTGGTTCAGATGCAATCCTTTTTTCAGCATCATAGCCATGCCGAACATCCACTTTTTCGGGAAATCCGGATCCTTCGCCATTTCCTTCAGCGGCATATCGCTGTACATAGTTACGGGAGCCGTGGATTTTGAAAGCACCGTCGCTTTTAAAAAATCAAGCTCGCTTTCCATCATTTCTTTGATGCCGAAATAGGTTTTTGAGGACGGCAGCTGAAACGGCACGGACGGCACTTTAAGCTCTTCGAATTTGATGACCTTGATATATTCGTTCAGGTCAAACTCATCCAGCTTACTCAAAAAATTTGAAACGCTGTCACGGTCCTCCTGCTCCGTGCGTTCAAGAAGCCAGCCTTTGATCTTTGAATAGCGTACCGACAGGTCATAGATTTTTTCCGGCTCACAGCCTATCAGACCCGCCACTGCGTAGATTCCCTGAGCCGTACCCATTTCACGGGAGACAAAAGAAGCCACGGCGGAGGCAAACTGTTCGGCGTCACCCGGTCTCCTTGAACCGGTGCGGATACGAAAGATAGCGGAGGTGTCATAGTTCGTGTATTGACTGAGTCTCGCCAGATTGATATTGAGCTCCGAAATCAGCGTGTTGAAATTTTGCCGCAGAGTTTCCTTGTCGGTCGCGTTAAAATCCTCACAGGCAATAAAGGCTTCTTTAACGGAGTCGGGCGAAATATCCGGCACTTTTTTCTGCTCGGCAATCTTCGCAATAGCGCCGCACAGCTTTTCAAAAGAATCTGTGCTTATCTCCGGTACACGCTCGCCGTTTTTGTATCGGCTGAACGATGCGGTGGAAATGCCGGACAGAGCGCAAAGATCCTTTGCCGAGCAGGACAGCCTTTCCATGTACTCATTCAATTTCTCTCTGAACTTCATAACAATTACCTCGTTATCGTTTGTTTAACACTATTATACAAGGTTTTCTCATAAAAGAAAAGGGGGTAAACGGGCTGAATTTCAGAAAAGTCAATGGACACTTTTGAAACACCCCTTAATTTTTGTTGATTCTTTTGCTATAATTACTATGCATAAGTATATAAGCTAATATACTCAGACTTGAAGAAGGAGAGGAACGCATATGAAACACAAAAACCATAAAAAGTATCGGGCGCGGCTGCTGACCGCAGTCTTTGCGGCGG
>ENA-ORSC01002406-ORSC01002406.1-human-gut-metagenome-genome-assembly--contig:-NODE-2406-length-11334-cov-2.263233_pt1 | contig 11334 bp, 9 predicted proteins | sample MGYA00242178_ERZ509140 | MGnify/ENA primary metagenome ERZ509140 (study PRJEB26280, sample SAMEA2338681) | human gut metagenome | biome: human gut; feature: human-associated habitat; material: faeces... | reverse complement strand
GGGGAGCCAGTGCCGCTCGACCAGGACGGTGTTTCGGTGCAGGAGCTGGAAAAAAGATCGGTTGATATTATTCATACATCCCCGTCCCATCACTTTCCAACCGGGACAGTCATGCCGGTCAGCCGCCGTTATGAACTGCTCGGCTGGGCGGCAAAATCAGATCATCACTATATCATTGAAGACGATTATGACAGTGAGCTGCGTCTCGGCGGAAAGCCGTTTCCAACGCTGCAGAGCATCGACGTTTCGGACAAGGTCATCTATATGAATACGTTTACGAAAACACTTGCCTCCACGGTACGGATCAGCTATATGGTGCTGCCGCAGACACTGGCAGAGAAATTTTACCGCGAGCTGTCGTTTTATTCGTGTACCGTTTCCAACTTTGAGCAGTACACACTGGCGGAGTTTATTGAGAACGGCAGTTTCGAAAAACATATCAACCGACTGCGGAACTATTATCAGAACAAACGCGACTTAATTCTGCAGGCGCTCGAAAAGAAACCGCTCGGAGATTACGTGACGATCGAAGAGGAAGAAGCGGGCGTCCATTTCCTGATGCATCTTTGCACCGATCAAAAAGAAGAGAAGATCGTCACGCAGGCGAAATCCCGCGGCGTAAAATTAAAGCCGCTCTCCGGCTATTACGCAGACACAGCGGAGGCGGCAAAGCAGGAAAATACGTATGTCATGAATTATTCCTCCATTGATCCGGCAGCAATGGAGCGGGCAGCGGGAGTGCTGCTTCATATTCTGCAGATACCTGGCAGATGATCTGCGAAACGAAAAGAATCGGAAGGATTGGGTGGCTGGATGCAGAGAATGATAGACACTGTTTCCAAAATGGACATGTCTGCGCATCCCCAAGTTACTGAACTGATAGAATGGAGAAAAGCATATGACGAATTGTGAAATGATGGAGATTGCCATGAGGCAGTCTGCGGAAGATATGGGATGCCATGTAGAAGATTTCAAGGCGGACAAAAATGTTGTTGTTCCCATAAATTTAGGAAAGAAGGCTCGCAAATATTTGAAAGAGCCTATTACCTGCAATCTGGTTTCCTATGGAAATAATATCATGGTGGCTTCAATAAATGAAACCTTGGATACCGGAGACGATGGATCTGGTGTCTGCGTATGTAGACAAATTCGAATTTTACCACTGTTTTGAGACGCCAAACATGCATTGGCTGAATGAACGTTTAGCTGAAAAAGGTCACAAAATATGTTTCATGGCAGAATACTATCTGCCGGACATCAGCCGGATACCGACTCTTTCCTGTGCCTATGTGACACGAGTATTAACACAGGAAGCTTTTGCGGATTTGTATCGACCGGAATGGAGCAATGCGCTTTGCGAAGATCGGAAGAATCTGGATGTACTTGGCGTCGGCGCATATGATGGAAGCACGCTGGTGGGACTTGCCGCCTGTTCTGCCGATTGCGACGATATGTGGCAGATTGGTGTGGATGTCTTGCCGGAATACAGACGACAGGGGATTGCCTCTGCACTGACAAGCAGACTTACAAAAGAGATCATAAACAGGGGAAAAGTACCTTTTTACTGTACCGCCTGGTCTAATGTCAGATCTGTAAGAAACGCTGTCAAAAGCGGTTTTATACCGGCATGGGTAGAAATGACTGCAAAACCGGCAAATATTGTTGATGAGATGAACTTATAGAGGGATCTTCCTTGTCGATTCCCGCTGAATCAGCTGTGCATGCAGCAAATACGTACTGATTGGGATGTGATTGAGAAGACTTGACAATGCAAAAAATCCACTTTTTCCGAGCTCCAGCCGATCTTGTCTGATGGTTGTAAGGGGCGGTGACGTACAAGCGGCAATCGGCAGGTCATCAAATCCAATAATGCTGATATCATCAGGAACCTGGAATCCCAGCTGCTGACATTGCGTGAGCGTTGCACTTGCAAGGGTATCCTGGTTGCAAATAATAGCAGTGATTCCGTTTTCCAGGAAACGGGGAAGGTGCTTTTCCATACATTCTGACAGATAATAAGAACAGCCGATCGCAGCAGGAGAAGTCTTCAGTCCATGCTGGTGCATGGAACGGAGAAGGCAGCATGGCGTGCCTGGAGAACCCGGGCCCCGAGGGAGCTGCTCAGATAGGCGATCTTCCGGTGTCCAAGTCCGGCAAGATAAGAGACGGCAAGTTCCATTCCCTCCTCATTATCAATACCTACATAAGCGGTGGAAGGATTCCCTACTATATAGTTGTCGAAAAGAACAGCCGGTGTGCGGCTGATTTTAAAGTCCTGAATCCAGGGATCGCTCAGGGAAAAGCCGACCACAAAAGCTCCTATATAATCATGCTCCAGCATGAAAACATCATAATGCTGGCTTCTTTGGGTCTTAATATCAACAGGCACAATTTCAACATCAAATCCGGCCGGTTCTGCCATCTGACGAAAACCCACCAGGATATCATAGGCAAAATGATGCGGTTCCTGATACCGCATATTCTCTTTTTCTATTATAATACAGACTTTTTTTGTCGGTTTCTTATAACGCCGCAGCTTCGTATAACCAAGAGCTACGGCAGTTTCCAAAACCTGTTTCCGTAAAGCTTCGCTGATATCAGGCGCGTCATTGAGCGCTTTGGATACCGTGCTCTTGGAAACTCCCATTTTATCAGCAATATCCTGAATGGTAGTCATAATCGGCAATCCTTTCACAAAACAAAAAATGTAAACTCCCAGCTATCATAGGTGTCAAAAGACCTTTTGATCCCGGTATCATTATATAAAATCATAAGATAAAAAGCAATCAATACCTTGAAAAAGAAATGTTTCGTTAAGTTTCGAAGAAAGAAAGCATCCTGCACAAAAATCATCCTGAAAATTATCTGAATTTTACGAAAGCGCAGGGAAAAATGGAAATTGATTGACGAAGAAATAAAAAAGGCTTATAGTAAAGATACGAAACAATACGAAACAAAAAAGTGATCGTGTTTCTTACAAGGATGCAAAAAACAGCTTTAGAGCTATGCGGGAGGAAAATGAGATGGAATTTAGTGGTGTATACCATAAAACTTCAGAACAGATGAGTTATGCCCTGGATGAGGACAGACTGATTGTCAATATCAAGACAGGATATGATGTAAAACAGGTTTTTATCCATTACGGAGATCCTTATGAAGCCGGAATTTTGGGCGGAAAAGAAAGGTGGATCGGAAAAAGAGAGGAAATGATATATAAAAAACGTCTGCCTTATCAGATCTGGTGGACAACAACGCTTCTTCCGGAATACAAAAGATGCAAATATTACTTTGAACTGCGGACGGAAAAGGAAGTCTGGTATTATTTTGAGGATGGTTTTCTGACAGAAGAACAGCTCTGGATGGATGGCCGTATGCAGCAGTGTTTTATTGTACCCTGGATGAACCCGGCAGATATCAATCGCACACCGGCATGGGTAAACGAAACGATCTGGTATCAGATTTTCCCGGATCGGTTCTGCAACGGGACACCGGAAAAAAACGGAGATGATATCACACCCTGGAGAAATCACGGAACCGTAACAAACGAAGAAAAATTCGGAGGAAATCTGGAAGGGATCCGTCAGAGATTATCGTATCTGCAGGAACTTGGGATTACCGGTATTTATCTGAATCCGATCATGAAAGCAGAGTCCAACCACAAATATGACACGACCGATTATACAAAAATAGATCCGTCTTTTGGCGATGCGGATACAATGAAAGCGCTTTGCAAAGAAGCACATGAAAAAGGAATCCGCATTATGGTAGATGCAGTGTTTAATCATAGTGGAAGAAAATTTGAGCCGTGGATAGACATCCTGGAGCATGGAAAAGAGTCTCGTTATGCGGACTGGTTTATGGTAGAGGACTGGGAACAGGTTCAAAAAAGGGGAGACACCAGAGACCGACGGTTCTATTCCTTTGCATTTACAGACGGGATGCCAAAGCTGAATACAAACAACGAAGAGGTGATACAGTATTTCTGTAAAATCTGTGAGGACTGGGTACGGGAGTTTGATATCGACGGAATTCGTTTCGATGTAGGAAACGAAGTGTCGCACAGGTTCTTAAAGCGGATAAGGGAGCATTTAAAAACGATAAAGCCGGATATTTATCTTCTGGGGGAAATCTGGCATGATGCAAGCCAGTGGCTGCAGGGAGATGAATATGATTCTGTCATGAACTACCCGCTGCTGAGTGGAATCCATGATTTCTTTCTTGATAAAACAATGAAAAAAGAAGAATTTGAATATATGGTAAACCGTTGCTATACCATGTATATGCAGCAGAATAACGATGTACTTTTTAATCTCCTGGATTCCCACGATACCGAGAGGCTGATGAACCGTTTTCACGATCTGGACAAGTTCTACCAGCAGCTTGCAATCCTTTTTACGCTTCCGGGAAGCCCCTGTATTTATTATGGAACGGAGATCGCAATGGAAGGCGCTCATGATCCGGACTGCAGAAGATGTATGCCTTGGAGTGAAATTGAAAGCGAAGAAAATCAGAAAAAAATTGCAACGATGCGGAAACTGATCATGCTTCGAAGAAATGAAAAAGTGTGCAGAAGCCTGCATTTCCATTTTCCGAATGGTTATGAAAATGATCGGTGTGTAGAGTATATTAAACTAGACGAAGAGGGAAATAAAATCGAAGTTCTGCTCAACGCATCGGATGAGGAGATAAAAGTAAAAGGAGACGGGGAAGTACTTTTTGCCCGGGAATTTGACGGAGAGATACTTGGTGTAAATGGAACGTTAATTCGCAGGATGTAAGGGTTTCACCTGTTAGAAATATGTGCAGACAGGCACAAAAAAAGCATGTTTTCTGGAAAAGCCACCGGAAAACATGCTTTTTTGATCTCTTGACTCGCCAAAAACATGAGTAAGTAGCCATTTTTTGAAGAAAAATGAGCGGATTACGAATGTTTTTGAAGATTGCGGGAGTGCAAAGCACATAGCAATCTGGTATCACAGTGATCAGACGTTTAAAATACCGAACGACTGCAGCAGCAGTGCGGCAAGGAGCACGGGTGCAATAAACTTCACCATGACGATATACAGTCTCTTTCGACCGAACTTATATCCTCCCAGCGTCACCTCATCGATGATGACCTGCGGCTTTACAACCCATCCGATCAGAATACAGGAGAGAAGTGCGACAAGCGGCATCAGAAGGTTATTGCTGATAAAATCCATGACATCCAGGATCTGAGCCGTTGCGCCATTTGGAAGCTTCAGTTCAAAATAAAGCGCATTGTAGCCGAGGCATACGATGATACCGACGAGACACGCATAAACCGTTACAATCACAGTGCTCTTCTTTCTGCTGATGTGAAATTTGTCGATCATACAGGAAACAATGGATTCCATGACCGATACGGAAGATGTAATGGCTGCAAAGGAGACCATAAGAAAGAAAATGGTTCCGATTACGCCGCCTGCTGCTCCCATGGACTGAAAGACCTTCGGCAGGGAGACAAACATCAGACCAGGGCCGGCAGACATACCCTCTGTCCCCATAAAGGTAAATACGGCAGGAACGATCATCAAACCGGCGAGCAGCGCAACAATGGTGTCGAAAATTTCGATCTGGTTGATCGATTTCATCAGGTTTGTTTCTTTTTTTACGTAGGAACCATAGGCAACCATAATACCCATCGCTACACTGATCGAAAAGAAAAGCTGTCCGAGTGCGTCGACAAAGACGGTGAAAAATTTCTGCGGCGTCATTCCTTTAAAATTTGGAACAAGATAAATTTTCATACCCTGCAGTCCCGTACGGACGACACCGTCTGCATCGGTATGGGTCAGTGTCAGCGAAAAAATGGAAATTCCGATGATTAAAATCAGAAGGATCGGCATCAGAATTTTGCTGTAGTTTTCAATTCCCTTATTGACACCACGATATACAACGAATGCGGTAAGAAAAAGATAGATTCCCAACCACACAATCGGCCGCCATGTACCGGTAATATAGCCGGTAAAGTAACCATCCTCGGCAGCAGCAGTGCCATGTCCGGTGAGAAACACAGACAGGTATTTTAATACCCAGCCGCCAATGGAGCAGTAGTAAGGCAGAATGACAACCGGCACGATACTGGCGAGAAGGCCAAGGCCGTTCCAGCCCGGGTGAATTTTTCCATAAGCGACAAGCGGACTTTGTCCCGTTTTTCTGCCGATGGCAATATCAGTTGTCAGCAGCGTAAATCCAAAGGTCAGAGCCAGTACGATATAAACTAAAATAAAGGTTCCGCCTCCGTCTTTTGCGGCAAGATAAGGGAAACGCCAGATATTTCCCAGTCCAACCGCGCTTCCTGCGGCAGCAAGCACGAAGCCGATCGATCCGGTAAAGCTGCCGCGCGTATGTTTCTTTTCCATATAAGATACATCTCCTTATTGATAGACTGACTGTTTTTAACAGCCGAATACTTCTATTATAAAGTCCGGACGATACTTCGTCAACCAGAAGATCTAGCGATTGACAATTTTAATTAGTTGTACTATCATCTAATTAGTTGTATATGCATCTATTTGAAACAGCTCGAGAATGGACAGGAGGAACAGAAAAATGGATCCAACAGAACGGAAAATAACAAAAATAGCGCGGGAAGCCGGGAAATTTACGGTTCAGGCAATGAAAGAAGAGGGCATCGGCACAGCAGAATTTGACTTTATCCATCTGGTGCGCCATCATCCGGGCATCACGCAGACGGAAGTGCGCGAACAGTTAAAGATTGATAAAGGAGCCGCTGCAAGACGCGCTGCAAGCCTTGAGGCAAAGGGATATCTGATCCGGAAACCGAATCCGTGGGACGGCAGAAGCCAGCTTCTGTATGCTACGGAAAAAGCAGAAACTTTGAAAAATTCCAAAGCAGAAATTGAAACGGTTTTTTATGAATGGCTGCTTTTGGAGCTTCCGGAAAAGGAGGCAGAAAGCTTCTGCGAAACACTGGACAAGCTGTACTGGAAATCGAAGAGAGAACGGCAGAATCATTTTGCGGAACTTTCAAAAATTTTAAGTGAAAAAGCAGATAAAACAATAAAAGCAACAGCAGAAGGAGGCAGCAGCGATGAAGGATGAAACCTTTCGCCCGAACCGGGTGCTCTCTTACTTTCAGGAAGAATGGAAAATTCTCTTTTTTGTTACGGTTTCCGGTCTCATCTATAATCTGGGACTTCTTGCAGGCCCCTGGTTTGAGGGAAAAATGACAGGAAAGCTGGTTGATCTCCTGGGTGGCACAGGAACCTTCCACCAGATGCTGATGCTGGTCACGGCCTATGTCGTGAGTATTGGCATTGTGCAGGTTTCCCGCTATTTCAAACGGTTCTATGTCAGAAGATTTGCCAACAACGTCAACCGGCATATGAAGCAGATTCTTTACGGAACGCTGGTTCGCAAAAGCCGCTTGGAGCTGGAAGCGGAAGGTACCGGAAATGTACTGACGAAGGCCATTCTCGACGTAGACGATTGCGTAGAAGGAATGCGGAAATTTACAACGGAAATCTTTGATACCGGTGTTGCTCTTCTCGCCTATGCGTGCATGCTGCTCTGGTACGACTGGAAGCTGGCCCTTCTCTGCATGATTTTCCCACCCATTTCTTACGTGATTGCCGAAAAGATGAAGGTCATGGTACAGAAAACAGGCGCTGCCTATAAGGTACAGTCGGGTGCATTAAGTGCCGCAACCCTGGACCGTGCGGCAAACGCGATCACCTATCGTGTCTTTGGCTGCGAGGAAGACCGAAAAGCTGCATATGAGAAAAACCTTTCCGCTTACGAGAATGCTGCTGTCCGTGCCAATATCTGGAACACGGCAATGCCGCCGATTTACCGGATCATCTCGATGGCGAGCATTCTGTTTATCCTGTACTTCGGAGGCAGAAATGTTCTTCATGAGGGCTGGACACCGTGGACTATCGCCGTATTTACGACGTTCCTGTCCTGCTATACAAAGCTTGCTACTAAATCATCGAGTGCGGCAAAGCTGTTCAACGCGGTACATAAAGCACAGGTTTCCTGGAAACGAATCAAGCCGCTCTTGCAGAATTCCGAAGCAGAACCAGAGCTTCCGGCCGCAGCGCCTGCAAAGCTTTCGGTCGATCATCTGCATTTTGCCTATCCGAACGGAAAAGAGATCATCCATGATCTGTCGTTTGAAGCAGCTCCGGGCCAGATCATTGGTGTGACGGGACCGGTTGCATGCGGAAAATCAACGCTTGGAAAGACCTTCCTCTGCGAATCACCGTATGAGGGAAGCATCACTTTCGGCGGAAAAGAGCTTGGAAAAATGGAAAAAACAGACCGGAACTGCATCATCGGTTATCTCGGCCACGATCCGGAGCTGTTTCATGGAAGTGTGGAAGACAATATCCGCCTCGGCGGAAAACAGGGCGCGGAGGAAATAATTCGGATTGTCTGCTTCGAAGAAGAGACAAAAGCAATGGAGGACGGCATTCATACCCTGGTCGGAACAAGCGGTGTCCGTCTCTCAGGCGGCCAGGCGCAGCGCCTTGCCCTTGCGAGAACGTTGTATCACAAACGGCCGGTTCTGGTTCTCGATGATCCATTCTCGGCACTCGATAAAAAGACGGAAGCACAGATTTTTGCAAACGTAAAAGAGCTGGCACGAGATTCCATTGTCATTCTGATTTCTCATCGTCTCTATCTGTTCGATCAGATGGATCAGGTGATCTGGATGGATGAGGGACATACGAAAGTCGGCACACATGAGGAGCTCCTCGCAGAGGTTCCGTCCTACGCAGAACTCTGCCGTGATCAGACGAAGGGAGGCAGTAACGATGAAAAATAAAGAATCTGTATTGCAGGTCATCAAAGAGACGGTCCGAAAACACGGTGTTTTGTCCGCCGGACTTTTTGCAACCGTCTGCGGTGCCGTTATTTTCGCACTGCTCCCGCCGCTTATTCTGGCACAGCTGATTGACCGGCTCACCAAGAATCACACCCTCTGGACGGGCGGAATTCTGCTGTATTTCGGACTGCTCGCCCTGACTGGTTTTCTCGAATCCGCAAGGGAGAGTCTTCTGACGGTATTCGGCCAGAAAACCACTCACGCCCTGCGGAGCCGCCTGATGGAAAAGGAGGGCCGCCTGCCCGCCGACGAGCTGAACCGTCAGGAGCCGGGGGCGCTGGTGTCCCGCTTCGTGGGGGACGTGGACACGGTGGAGACCCTGTTCACCGCCGGGATCATCAGTATGGCGGCGGACGCCTGCCGGATCCTCAGTATTCTGATCGTGGTGTGGCAGTGCAGCCGGGGGCTTGCCTATCTGCTGCTGGCGCTGCTGCCGGTGCTGTTCCTCTTTACCCGGTTCGTCCAGAAGCGGATGCTGCACAATCAGCTGAAAAACCGGAAGGCGGTGAGCCGGGCCTCCAGGTATGTGCCGGAGACGGTGCGGAATCTCCGCACCATCCGCACGCTGGGCAAGGAGACCTACATGGAGACCCGGTATGACGGTGCGCTGGGGGAGAGCTACCGGGCCATTGAGGGTACCAACTTCTATGACGCCCTGTATTCCCCGGTGATCCTCACGGTGAACGCCGTTGTGGTGGGCGCGGTCATGCTGCTGTCCGCCTCCGGAGACCCGGCGGTGCTGACGCTGTTCGGCATGACCGCCGGTACCGCCGTGACGGTGATGAACTACATCAGCCAGATCTTTTCCCCGTTGGAAAGTCTGGGCATGGAGATCCAGACCATCCAGTCCGCCGTGGCGGGCGTTCGCCGGATCAATGACTTTCTGGCCCAGCCGGAGCAGGAGCCGGTGGCCCCGGAAACGGAAAATCCCGCCGCTCCCATGGTGGAGCTGCGGGATGTGGACTTCGGCTATGAGGCAGGGCAGAACGTTTTGCGTCATTTAAATATGGAGATCCGGGAGGGAGAGCTGGCTACCCTGTCCGGCCGGACCGGCGCGGGAAAGAGCACCGTGTTCAAGCTGGTGCTGGGGCTGTATGCCCCCCGGCGGGGCACCGTCCGGATCCAGGGCGTGGATCCCCGGTCCCTCACCGGCCCGCAGCGGCGGGCGCTGTACGGCTATGTGGAGCAGCGGTTCCATCCGGTCCCCGGCACCGTCCGGGACCAGATCACCCTGTATGATGACACCATCACAGAGGGACAGGTCCGCCGGGCCGCGGAGCTGGCGGGACTGGCGGAGGCCATCGGCGCCCTGCCCGAAGGCTTCGACACCCCCTGCACCCCGGACATTTTCTCTCAGGGACAGTGGCAGCTGCTGTCCATCGCCCGGGCCTGCTTTCCGGCGGCCAGCGCCAGGCGGTCACCCTGTTGATGGCCACCCTGAAAAAGCCTAAGCTGCTTTTGCTGGACGAGATCACAGCCAATCTGGACGCGGAGACGGAGCGGGCGGTGCTGCGGGCCTTGAAGAGGGCTACGGCGGACCGGACGGTGCTCTCCATTTCTCACCGGGTCGGGGCGGACACGGGACGGCTCATTCCCATTGGGGAGGAGTCATAGCCAGAAACCGGGCAAGAGCGGGGTTGGGGTTGGTGGTCTGCCACGCGGCGATGATCTCCTCCACCTCTCCCTCGCCGATGAGGGGGACAAACACCAGATTGTCGGCGTTGTAGAGCTTTTCCACGCAGTAGGCGGGGAGGATGGAAATGCCTTCCTCGGCGGAGACCATCATGAGGATGCTCTCCGTGTCGGCGGAGCGGAAGAGGATGTTGGGCTTGTAGCCCGCCTCGTTGTAAAGCTGCATGAAAAAGGCGTCGCCGTAGGAATCGTCGGCGGCGTCAGGGGACATATAGAGGATGGTCTCTCCCCGCAGCTCCTGCCGCCGGAGCTGCTGCCGCTGGGCCAGCGGGTGTCCGGCGTACAGTGCCACCACCAGCCGGGCCTTTTCCACGGTGCGGCAGGCCACACCCTCCTGTGTTTTCAGGTTGGTACTGTCCCATGTGAAAATGATGTCGTATTCATGGTGCAGCAGTCCCGCCGCCAGCGCGTCGGTGGAGCAGCGGTAAAAGGTGATGAGCACGTTGCTGTTCTGCTGGTGGAATTGGCGGACATGGGCGGACAGGTCGCTGCGCTCGTACCCCCGGACGTAACCCACCCGCAGTGTGCCGGAGAGGCCGGTGGAGGCGTCATGGACCCGCTCCTGCGCCCGGCTCATCCGCTCTAAGATCCCTTTGGCCTCCCGGAGGAAGATGGTCCCCGCGGGGGTCAGGCTCATGGGCCGGGTGCTCCGGTCAAAAAGGGGACAGCCCAGCGTCTCCTCCAGCAGACGGATCTGCTGGGTGATGGCGGTCTGGGAAATGTAGAACTGCTCGGCGGCTTTCGTGAAGCTGCGGCATTCAGCGGCG
>ENA-ORSC01002401-ORSC01002401.1-human-gut-metagenome-genome-assembly--contig:-NODE-2401-length-11344-cov-4.025069_pt1 | contig 11344 bp, 10 predicted proteins | sample MGYA00242178_ERZ509140 | MGnify/ENA primary metagenome ERZ509140 (study PRJEB26280, sample SAMEA2338681) | human gut metagenome | biome: human gut; feature: human-associated habitat; material: faeces... | reverse complement strand
GATAAACGCTGAAGGCATCTAAGCGTGAAGCCCCCCTCAAGATGAGATATCCCATTCGAAAGAAGTAAGACCCCTTGAAGACGACGAGGTAGATAGGGCAGAGGTGGAAGTGCAGTAATGCATGGAGCTGACTGTTACTAATCGGTCGAGGGCATAACCAAGAAGGTAGGACAGGGTAAGAAAGAATGGATGGAGTAAAGATTTAAATTTGTATGTGGTTTTGAAGGTACATGTAGAAAGTAAGGGAGCTGTAAACCGTAAGGGTTTGCAGTTTTTTTATTGCATAGCAAAATCCGTAGGAACTTCCTGTTAAATAAAAGGCACTACGAGCCCAGGCACATTCTTTATTATTACATATTAAATAATAAAAATAGAATGCACAGTATGAACTGCAGCATTCTTTTTCTATTATTGTTTAAGTCTGTTCTGATTACGCCAGTCTCTTGGCGATATTCCATAAATATTTTTAAATGCTCTGGAAAAATGTAATTGGTTGGGATAACCGACTGCATTACCTACATCTTTAATGGAAAGCTTTGTCAGTTTTAATAATTCAGCAGCTTTAATCATTCTATAATTCAACAAAAATTCCTGAGGAGATTTTCCAATTCCGTCTTTGAAAATTTTTCCGAAATAACTGCGGTTTAATCCGCATACAGCAGCGATGTTTTCGACAGAAATATCGTTTTGGAAATTCTGCTCTATATAAGATAGGGCTTCATGGATATAAAAATCCTGAAGACGGCTGATTTTCGATGTCTGCATGATGGAAGTAGAACGAATAAGAGCATCAATTGCAAGATAGAGATGCCCGATCAGGTGAAATGGTGTAGCGTCTCCGTGACTTGCAATATAGAGAAGTTCTTCTTTCAGTATTTCACGCAGATCCTTAGAAGTAGCTTTATAAATCGGATTATCCAAACTAAGTCCGGAAAGTTCAATGGTTTCCTTTGCACGTAGTCCGTCAAATTCAATCCATGTATATTCCCATGGGAGTTTTTCATCAGAGATATAAGTATTGATCTGACCGGGGAAAATCATGAAGCCCTGGCCACTTTTTACGTGATAGGTCTGTGTTACACCGTGAGAATCATTTGCCATTAAAATTCCGGTGCCGGAGATAATGTAGTGAAAAAGAAAATGATTACGGACGGCAGGACCAAAACTATGTGCAGGTTTACATTGTTCGTAACCGAATTGATATAATCCAAGGTCAACAAAGTTTTCGCTTGGAAATACAGAAAACATGAGCTCTTTCATACAGATTCCTTTCATTTAGTTGTGTTTTGTTAAAGTTGTGTTCAATAGCTGGTAATTCAGTGAATATATCTATATTTTACTTAATCTGAAAATGGATTGCAACCGAAATATACCAAAATGCTAGTTCGTTTACAAAAAAATAGAAAAAAATAGCATTTTGGAATAAAACATCAAATACAATGCTATTCTTGAACGCATAATGGTATGTTATAATGCAAATATAAACAAAGTACTTGATATATCGAGGAGTAGCAAAGTGAAAATATACCTGTGAGGAAGGAGAAAAAATGAGAAGGAAAAGAGCAGCAATTGTTTTGGGAATGTCCTGTATTCTGATGGCATCAGCTGTATTACAGGGATGTCAGCAAAATTCAAAAAGCGGAAAAGTGGAAATTGAACTTGTTCAGTATAAACCGGAGGCGGTAGATATATTTGAACAGCTCGAAAAAGAATTTAATGAGACACATGATGATATCCATTTAAAAATATCTTCCCCAAATGATGCGACAACAATTTTGAAAACACGTTTTATCAGAGAAGATTATCCGGATATTATCGGAATCGGAGGAGATATCAATTATTCGTATTTTGTTGATTCAGGAATACTGGCTGACCTTTCAGATTATGAAGGACTTAGTGAGGTGAAACCTGCTTATCTGGATATTATTGAAGGATTGGAGTTTGTTCCGACAGAAGGAACATATGGGCTTCCGTATGTGGCAAATGCGGCAGGAGTGCTCTATAACAAAGATATGTTTGCGGAACATGGATGGGAGATTCCGCAGACCTGGGATGAATTTATTTCTCTTTGCGAGGAGATTCAGAATGAAGGAATCCAGCCACTTTATTTTGGATATAAAGATACCTGGACCTGCCTTGCACCTTGGAATGCACTTGCAGTCGGACTTGCACCATCCGATGTTTGTCAGCAGGTGAATAAGGGAGAAACAACCTTCTCCAAAGAATATCCGCAAGTGGCAGAAAAAATGCTTGAATTGTTAAATTATGGTGAAGATGGACCGTTTGGATACGGATACAACGATGCATGTACTGCATTTGCAAATGGTGAATCAGCGATGTATACAATCGGAAGCTATGCAATTCCGCAGATCAAATCTGTAAATCCGGATATGAATATCGGATCCTTTGTTATGCCGGCTAATGATTCGGAAGAGGACAATGTATTAAATTCAGGAGTAGACCTTCAGTTCTGCGTGATGGATACATGTGAAAATAAAGAAGCGGCATATGAAGTACTTGATTTCCTGATGGATCATGATAGTATCCAGTCATACTTAGATGCACAGAATGCGGTGCCTTGTAAAGACGAAGATTTTGCACTGGCTCCGGAACTGGAAGATATGAAACCATATATTCAGGATAACCGTATGGCGGATTACCAGGATCACTATTATCCGTCAGAAATGGCAGTCGATGCACAAATCCAGACATTTCTCATAAACCAGGATGTTGACGCATTTCTGAAAAAATTTGACAAAGACTGGATCAGATATAACAGGGATATCATTCGTATGATGGAAGATTATGAAGCAGGCAAGTAGGAGGGATACAGATCATGAATAAATTGAAAAGGATGAATGGCAGAAAGCGGACATTTTTACTGATTACGATACCGATACTTGCGTTGTTTTTCTGCTTTAATACGCTGCCACTTATTAAAGGTGTTATTTATAGTTTTACAAATTTTCGAGGATATGGCGAGTTTGACTGGGTAGGTATTCGGAATTATACAGACTTATTTACTGATGCAAGAGTCGGGAAATCCTACCTGTTTACATTCAAGCTTGCAATTGTTGCAACAATAGTTGTAAATGTGTTAAGTCTTGTTTTAGCTCTTGGATTAAACAGTAAAATTAAATTTAAAAGTGCACTCAGAGGAATGTATTTCGTTCCAAATATTTTAGGAGCACTTGTAGTGGGCTATATTTTCAATTACTTTTTCACTTATATTCTTCCGGCAGTTGTAAAAATGATGGGCGGAAAAGGTGACAGTATCCTGGCAAGCTCAAAATGGGCATGGGTTGCGATCGTAATTGTATGTGCATGGCAGTCTGTTGCAATGAATACGATTATTTATATTTCCGGACTTCAGACGGTACCGGAGGATGTATACGAAGCAGGTTCTCTTGATGGAGCGACCGGATGGAAAAAATTCAAGAATCTGACATTTCCACTGATCCTTCCATTCTTTACCATCAATATGGTACTTTGCATGAAGAATTTTCTGATGGTATTTGATCAGATCATGGCTCTTACCAAAGGAGGCCCGGCGCAGAGTACAGAATCAATTTCATTTTTGATTTATAACAATGGTATGGCTGGAGGACAGTTCGGGTTCCAGAGTGCCAATGCAGTTGTGTTCTTTGTAGTGATCGTTGTGATCTCTGTATTACAGATGAACTTTTTGGGAAATAAGGAGGAACAGTTATAATGAAAGTAAAGGTGAAAGAAAGAGTAAACTGGCCAATCACAATTTTATTGATTCTGGGTCTTGTAACCGTTATTTTTCCTCTTTATCTTACAGTTGTGATTGCATTTAAGAAACCGTCGGAAATGACAAACAGTATTTCCGGAATCTTATCACTGCCAAAAAGCTGGAGCTTTTCTAACTTTGCAGAAGCAATGCGTGTAACAGATTTCTGGCATTCACTGGGCAACAGTGTGCTGATAACGATTGTAACGGTGGTTCTTTCCATTCTGATTCATTCTATGATCGGTTATGTGATCGGAAGAAGTAAAAGTACCAGTAAATTTTACAAAGGCGCCTATCTTTACATTGTAAGTGGTATGTTTGTTCCATTTGCAATTTTGATGATGCCACTTGTGAAGCAGACAGCACAGATGGGAATTGACAATATTTTCGGTGTTATTTTGTGTTATCTTGTATTTTATATGCCGATGAATGTGCTCTTATACTCCGGTTATCTGAAAAATATTCCGCTGGCACTGGAAGAGGCTGCACATGTAGACGGGGCAACAACCTGGAAAACTTACTGGAGCGTTATTTTCCCAATCATGAAACCGATGCATGCAACAGTAGCGGTACTTACAGCACTTGGTACATGGAATGATGTTATGACACCACTTGTAATTCTGGCAGGTAGTGATGTGAACACACTGCCACTTGCACAGATGACATTCCAGACACAATTTGGAACCAATTATAATCTTGCATTTGCATCCTATTTACTGGCACTGCTTCCGATTTTGATTTTCTATCTGATCTGTCAGAAACAGATTCTGAACGGTGTTGTAAATGGCGCAGTAAAATAAATTTGACAGAAGCTTAAGGAGAAGAATATGGGAATCATATACAACGAGAAAGCAAAAACATTTACATTACATACCCAAAATACAACGTATCAGATGCAAATTGATGCATATGGATTTTTACTGCATTTATATTATGGAAGAAAGACAGATGGAGTTATGGACTATCTTCTGACCTATGCAGACCGTGGCTTCTCAGGAAATCCGCAGGATACAGGAAATGACAGAACATATTCCCTTGATGTGCTGCCGCAGGAATTTCCATGCCGCCTGACAGGAGATTTCAGGAGTCCGGTGCTTGATCTTGTAAATGCAGATGGTTCTTTTGGATGCGATCTTAGATATCAGGGATATGAGATTTGTGATGGAAAATACAATTTGAAGGGACTTCCGGCAGTTTATGCTGCTGAAGAGGAAGCCCAGACTCTGATCATTTATATGAAAGATCAGGTGACAGGATTACAGGTAGAATTACTTTATGGAGTTCTTCCGGAGTATGATGTGATCACAAGAAGTGCAAAAGTGATCAATACAGAAGAAGATAAAATCAGACTGACAAAAGCACAGGCAGCCTGTATTGATTTCCTTCACGGTGAGTTTGATGTGATTTCATTTTACGGCCGCCATGCGATGGAAAGAAATATGCAAAGAACATCGGTAGGACATGGAGCTTTTGTAATTGGAAGCCGCAGAGGAACATCCAGCCATCAGTACAATCCGATGCTGATACTGGCAGAAAAAGAAACGACAGAAGATGCCGGTACCTGTTATGGAATGTCTTTTGTATACAGCGGAGGATTTAAAGCAGAAGTAGAAAAGGATCAGTTCGGGCAGACAAGAATGCAGATGGGACTGCAGGAAGAACAGTTTTCTTATCCACTGAAAAAAGGAGAGGAATTTGTGATCCCTGAAGTTATTTTAACTTGCAGCAATCAGGGACTTGAAAAGCTTTCCCAGAATCTGCAGATATGTATCCGTAAAAATCTGTGTCGCGGAAAATATAAAGAAAAAGTAAGACCGGTACTGATCAACAGTTGGGAAGCATGCTATTTTGATTTTACGGGAGAAGATATCTATCATCTTGCCGAGCAGGCAAAGGATCTGGGAATCGATATGGTTGTACTGGACGATGGATGGTTTGGAAGTCGAAATGATGACAACAGTGGACTTGGCGACTGGAAGGTTAATGAAGAAAAGCTGCAGGGAAGTCTTGGTGACCTGATCAGCAGGATCAATGCGTTAGGTGTTAAATTCGGGCTCTGGTTTGAGCCGGAGATGGTAAATGAAGACAGTGATCTTTACCGTGAACATCCGGACTGGGCAATTCAGATTCCGGGAAGAAAACCGGTAAAAGGAAGAAACCAGCTGCTCCTTGATTTTTCGAGAAAAGAAGTTGTGGATGCTGTTTATGAGCAGATGTGTCAGGTGCTCGATCAGGGAAATATCGAATATGTAAAATGGGATATGAACCGAAGTATGGCAGAAGTATATTCTATGACAGCAGAAGAACAGGGCAGTGTGCAGTATGACTACATGCTTGGACTTTATGATTTCCTGGAGCATATTATAAGCCACTATCCAGACCTTCTGATCGAAGGCTGCAGTGGTGGTGGAGGTCGTTTTGACGCGGGAATGCTGTATTATACACCACAGATCTGGTGCAGTGACAATACCGATGCAGTGGATCGTGTAAGGATCCAATACGGAACATCCTTTGGGTATCCGGTATCTGCAGTTGGATCTCACGTATCTGCAGTTCCGAATCATCAGACAGGAAGAAAGACATCACTCCATACAAGAGGTGTCTGTGCCATGGCAGGAACCTTCGGTTATGAACTGGATCCGGCGAAAATGACAGATGAAGAGCGCAGAGAGATCAGGGAACAGATAGTAGAATACAAAAAATATGCACAGCTTGTACAAAATGGACTTTACTATCGACTGAGTAATCCATTCGCAGAAGAAATCGGCGCATGGGAATTTGTATCAGAAGATGGGAAAGAAGTACTTGTAAATGTAGTTATGCTTGAAATCCATGGAAACATGACAGTAAATTATGTAAAAATGAAAGGTCTGTGTGTCGGACAATTCTATAAAGATTCAAATACCGGAAAAATTTATCCGGCAGAGGCGCTGATGGAAGTTGGAATTCCGATGCCGCTTGAATTTGGTGAGTACAAAGCATATCAGATTTATCTGGAAATGGTCGAGTAAAAATGAGAAAAACAAATGATATTTTTGAAAAGAGACTGGCGAAGCATATGGATGAGCTTCGCTGGCTCTATATGGAATTATATGATAATGAAGCAATGTTTGCAGAGCTCTGTGAACAGATGCAGAATTACTATCATGCAAGAAATACGAAACTTCGAAAGAGAGATCTGGAGAAGGAAAAGGATCAGGCGTGGTATCGAAAAAAAAACATGCTGGGAATGATGCTGTATATTGATAATTTCGCCGGAAATTTAAGAGGAGTCAAAGGAAAGCTTAAGTATCTGGAAGAATGTGGTGTAAACTGTGTTCATCTGATGCCGTTTCTCGATTCGCCAAAGGGAAGATCCGATGGAGGCTATGCGGTTGCGGATTTCAGAAAAGTAAAGCCGGAACTTGGAACCATAGAAGACCTTGCAGATCTGGCTGAAGCCTGCCATGAAAAAGACATGAATCTGTGTATGGATTTTGTAATGAACCATACTTCCGAAGATCATGAATGGGCACAGAAGGCAAGAATGGGTGAAGGCGAATATATGAGCCGGTATTTTTTCTGTGACAATGAAAACTATGTCAGAGAATATGAGAAAACAGTGCCACAGGTATTTCCAGAAACTGCACCGGGGAATTTCACCTGGCTTCCTGAAATCGGACACTACGTGTTGACTACCTTTTATCCTTACCAGTGGGATCTGAATTATAAGAATCCGAGGGTGTTTAACGAAATGATGTATAATTTCCTTTTCCTGGTCAATCAGGGGATTGACATTCTGCGGATCGATGCAGTTCCTTATATCTGGAAGGAAATGGGGACAAGCTGCAGAAATCTTCCACAGGTACACACGATAGTCAGGATGATGCGTATGATCGGGGAGATTGTGTGTCCGTCGGTTGTATTATTAGGGGAAGTCGTGATGGAACCGGAAAAAGTAGTTCCTTATTTTGGTACCATAGAAAAGCCGGAATGTCATATGCTTTATAATGTAACCATGATGGCTACTACATGGAATACGGTTGCGACGAGAGATACCAGACTTTTACGGATGCAGCTTGATATTATGAACAACCTTCCGAAAGAGTATACTTTCTTAAATTACCTCAGATGTCATGATGATATTGGATGGGGATTGGATTTCCAGACTCTTTCTGGTTGGGGAATGCAGGAAGTCCCGCACAAAAGATATCTGAATGACTTCTTCACGGGAAAGATCGCAGAAAGTGTGAGCCGCGGGGAACTTTATAATGAAGATCCGATAACAGGAGATGCCAGATTCTGTGCAACGACAGCTTCCATGTGTGGAATTGAAAGTGCCGGATTTGAACAAAATGAAGAAAAGAAAAAAAGAGCAGTCAGATTTGATCTGATGCTGCATGCATATATGATGGTGCAATCCGGAATTCCAATGCTTTACAGTGGAGATGAGATTGGTCAGGTAAATGATTATACTTATAAAAATGATCCGGAAAAACGGGTTGATTCCAGGTATATCCACAGAGGAAAATTTGACTGGAAGCTGGCAGGCGGACGAAAGAGAAAAGGAACGGTACAAAAAGAACTGTTTGATGGAATTGGAAAACTTAGATCCATCCGAAGTAAGGAAAAAGTATTTGACGCATCGGCAAATGTCTGGACGCTTGATACCTGGGAAAATGGAATCCTTGGAGTTGTGCGGGAACTGGAGGGCGAGCAGATGACAGCACTTTTTAATTTCGCAGAAGAGGACCGGACAGCCTGGATCGAAGAAGAGGGAGAGTATATGGATTTATATACCGGTAAAAAAGTCAGCCTTCAGGCAATAAAAATGGAAGGCCATTCCTTTGTATTAGCAAAGAAATGCTAAAGTAAGATAGAAAAAGAACAGGTAAGAAATTTTATCCTTTCTTACCTGCTTTTTTTACTTTATTGGTTTTCCTGCATATCTTTCAGCATCTGGATAAGTTCCAAATCCTTTTCGGTAACACGGAAATTAGTGGTATAATTCCGTCCTTCCGGAGATTTGACGGAGATTTCGATGATGCTGTCTTTGCGGCATGCATCTCCTTTTACTGCATGAATAAAAGGCATAAATTTAGGATGCTGCTGTTGAAAAGTGGAAAATGCGGATTTCAGTTTTGCAAGCATTCCAAGCTGTTGAAAGTTAAGCGCCATAAAATACTCCTTTATAATTCAATATATCCATTGAACCCTCCAAGGGTGTAATATGCTTTTTTATCTTCTGGTTTCAGATAAATGGAGAGAGCTTCCGGATTTTCTACAGCGTGTCCCTTTGCATTGCAGTCAGCGATCACACGTTCTGTGATAGCGGCTACAGTATATTCTGCACTCTGGTACTGAACATAGAATGCAGGATTTTTGGCAGGAACTTCTACTGGTACTTTGACTTCTTTTACAACTTCTTTTATCTCTACAACAGGAGTTGCTGTAGCCGGTGCTGATGATGTAGCTGTAGCAGTTACTGCTGATTCAAGTGTTCTTTTCTGTTTTTTCTTATCGATTCTTTTATTCATTATTATTACCCCTTTTTCAAATTGTACAACATCTATTATATTACTTTTATATGGAGAAGTCAAAATGGTATTTATCACAGATATTTTGCAGAAAATGAAAAAGGGTTGCGCATAATGGTGAGATATGAGTATAATGAGTATCGTGTAATTGGAGTATAACCGGGAGGAAAAGGTAGAATGAATAGAGCAGCATTATTTTTTGATATTGATGGGACCGTACTCAGTGAGATTACAAAAGAGATTCCCGCAAGTACGGTAGATGCACTTAAAAGGGCACACGACGCAGGACATTTTTTATTTATCAATACAGGAAGAACATACTGCAGTGTTCCGGTGGAACTGAAAAAACTTCCATTTGATGGATATTTGTGTGGATGTGGGATTTATTTTACATTTGATGAAGAAATTATTTTTGAAAAGCATCTGGATCCGGAGAGGGGCGATGAGATCGCTGATTATATGACAAAATGTCAGATTGATGGGATTTTTGAGGGAGCAGAAGATGTGTATTTCACTTCAAGAGTTTCAAGATTTGACAGATTGGAAAATACAAAAAAATACATGAACAACCGTGGACTTGGAATCGAGCGTTATATGGAGCAGAGAAGATGTCCATATGATAAAATCTTTATTTATACGGATGAAAAAAGTGATGTAAAAGCATTTTTTGAATTTATCAAAGATGATATGGAAGTAATCGACCGTGGAAGTAATACGTTTGAATGTATCCTCAAGGGCTATACAAAAGGAACTGCGATTGACTGGGTACTGGAGCATTTTGGAATGACGAGAGATCAGTCATATGTATTTGGAGACAGCAGCAATGATCTGGCAATGTTCCAGCATGCCGGGCATGCGATTGCGATGGGCGCGCATGACCAGGTGCTGGAACCTTATACAGAATTTATTACAAAGACCGTTGAAGAAGATGGAATTGCTTATGCGATGAAGAAATATGGACTGATCGATTAGAGAATCCTCCGATAAAGTGACAGAGAAAAATTCCTAAGATGCAGTAGCTTTTATAAGGTCATCAAGAGAAGCAAAATGATAACCCATTTCTTCCCATTTGGTGAGAAGTTCATCTAAGATTTCAGCGTTTGTAGAGGACGTACTGTGGAGTAAAACGATGGCACCGGGATGGATCCGCCCAAGCAGCTTTTCAAAAGCCTCTTTGTGGGATGGCTGGCTATCCTGATACCAGTCGACGTAGGCGAGACTCCAGAAGAAGGTATGATAGCCAAGATCCTGTGCCATTTTCAGGTTGGCTTCGCTGTATTTGCCTTGTGGTGGACGATAAAATCTGGAAATTTCCTGTCCGGTGATCTGCCGATACAGTTTTTCAACTGTCTGGATTTCTTCAGAAAAGGATTCCATTGTAGAAATCTGTGACATGTCTTTGTGATGCCAGGTATGGTTGCCGATGGTGTTACCGGCAGCGAGGATCTGTTTGATAAGTTCTGGATTGCTTTCCAGAAGTGTGCCGACGACGAAGAACGTTGCTGGAGCCTGATGTTTCGTAAGAGCTTCCAGAATAGCCGGTGTATTTCCATTTTCATAACCGGCATCGAAAGTAAGGTAGATTACCTTTTCGCCGGTGTCCTGTGCGTAAAAGGCATCAAATTTTTTCAACTCGTCAAATGTGGCATTGCCGACAGGGGGATCCCCATCCGTTTGGAAGCTGAGCCCCCAGTTGCCTTCAGAAGAGGTGGGAACAGCGGCTGGAAAGAAATGATCATGCAGAAATGCAGCGCCGGTTCCCACAAAGAAAGCCGCGAGGAAAAGAAAACAGATCCGTATAATATTTTTTGATTTTAATCTGGAAAACATAAAAGGAACTCCGATCGGATAGAAAACAGGTGATTGATAAAATATATGTGGAAATGGAAGGAAAAGAACCGAAATAGATAAAATAGAGGTCAGAAAATAAAGTGGACAAAAAGTAATAAAAGTGATCAAAAAATAAAAAAAAGGCTTGCATTTTTTCTGAGATGTGATATCATATTACTTGTCTTTAAGACGCGGGTGTAGTTCAATGGTAGAACACCAGCCTTCCAAGCTGGATACGTGGGTT
>ENA-ORSC01002397-ORSC01002397.1-human-gut-metagenome-genome-assembly--contig:-NODE-2397-length-11349-cov-3.182132_pt1 | contig 11349 bp, 4 predicted proteins | sample MGYA00242178_ERZ509140 | MGnify/ENA primary metagenome ERZ509140 (study PRJEB26280, sample SAMEA2338681) | human gut metagenome | biome: human gut; feature: human-associated habitat; material: faeces... | reverse complement strand
AGGAGATCGGGTGTGAGGTTGAGGAGTTTGATGATGCGGTTCGTGTTCGTGCACCGCATAAACTTCATCGTACTCATGTAAAGACTTTGCCTTATCCTGGTTATCCGACGGATATGCAGCCGCAGATCGCAGTTACTCTGGCTTTGGCTGAGGGTACGAGTATTGTTACGGAGAGTATTTTTGAGAACCGGTTTAAGTATGCGGATGAGCTTTCCCGTATGGGTGCCAACATTAAGGTGGAGGGGAACTCTGCTATTATTGATGGTGTGAAGAAGCTTACGGGTGCGCGTGTGAGTGCGCCGGATCTTCGTGCGGGTGCTGCGCTTGTTATTGCGGGGCTTGCTGCAGAGGGTGTTACGGTTGTCGATGATATTGTTTATATTCAGCGTGGGTATGAGAACTTTGAGGAGAAGCTCAGGAGTCTTGGTGCTGAGATCGAGAGGGTTTCCAGTGAGAAGGAGATTCAGAAGTTTCGGCTGCGTGTTGGATGATGACTGATAACGATTGATGGTAATTGGATATTTGAGTTTTGGGAGAGTTCCTGGGTGTTTGGGCCTGGGGGCTCTTTTTTTGTGTGGGGGAGGGACGAATGGAGGGACGAACGGACAGACTGCCAGCGGGGCGGCTGCATGGTCGTGCCTGGTGCGGTCGTTTCGCCGGGGCATACTAAGCGTCTGAGTCTTCTGCCGTGCAGCCGTCCCGCTGGCAGTCTGTCCGTTCTGGTTTTTTGGAGGTGTGAGGTGTGGTGGTCTGACGGGAGGTGGTGGGCCATCAGCGCTGCGCTGGATGGCTGCAGGGGCTGAGTTTCCTTGTGATGTGCCGGGAGGTGGTGTGGCATCGGCGCTGCGCTGGATGTGGGTGGGGTGAGTTTTTTTGGGGGTTGTCGTGAGGGGATTGGGGATAGAGGCTGTTTTGGATAGGGTGTGGTGTTTTTGTGTAATATTTAAATTTATTTTTGGAGTATTTTGGATTATAATTATGGAAAAAGATGGTTGGCCTGATTGGTTGACTGATTGACTGGTTGATTGATATCCGGAGTTTTGGTGACTGTTTTGTGGGACTTGAGAGATGAGCTTCGGATGTGTGCTGATGTGGCTTGAGAGATGAGCTTCGGATGTGTGTTGATGAGGGGTGTGTGATGGGCTTCGGATGTGTGTTGATGTGGTTTGTGTGAGGGCTTCGGATGTTTTTTGGTTTGGTTTTGAGGGTGGTCTTTTGGGGGCTGCCTGGGTTTTGGAGGAGAGTGGGTTGTATGTGTGATTATGTGGTTTTGCCGCTTTTGAATTCGTCTTTTGAGCCTGGGAGGGCTCGGGAGGTTGTTGAGGGGTTTGTGGATGTGGATTTGAGGAATATTGCGCGGGCTGAGCTTTTTTATTTTACGGGGCAGGCGGAGGAGTGTTGTGAGATCACGAGGGGGTATCTGTCCAGCAGGGTTATTGAGCTGAAGCTTTCGGCGTGTATTTTGTATGGGTATTCTAATCTGTCGCTGGGGAATGTGGCGGCGGCTAAGCGGGGGATGGAGGGGATCCAGTCCTGTGTGAAGATTGCTATGAAGAAGAAGGTTCCTAAGGATGTTTATGCGTCCTGTCTTCTGGCGGGGTATGTGGGGGCGGTTTTGCTTCATTTGCCTACGGATGGGATGCCTGCTTTTGGGGAGTACAGCAGGATGCTTCCTGAGGGGCTGAGGCTTTTTGCCACGTATGTGATGGCGCACCATACTTATCTTAACGGGGAGATATGGAGTGCTTATGGGATGGGGAAGGCTGCTTTGTTTATGGCGGATAGGTCGTATCCGATCAGTATGACGTATATCCACTGTATGATGGCGGTGTGTGCGATCAACCGAAAGCATAAGCAGGAGGCACAGGAGGAGATGCTCCGGAGCTGGGAGCTGGCGAAGATGGATGGGTTTCTGGAGCCTTTTATTGAGCATCATGGGCTTTTGCGGGGGCTGATCGAGGCCTGTATCCGGAACCGGGATCCGGAGGCGTATCAGCGGATCACGGAGGGTGTGATTTCTTTCAGCAGGGGCTGGATGGCGCTTCATAATCCGGAAAACCGGAGAAAGGTTACGGGGGAGCTGTCGACGATGGAGTTTTCTATTGCCATGCTGGCAAGTGGGGGATGGACCAATAAGGAGATCGGAGAGCATCTGGGGATTTCCATTAATACTGTCAAGCATTACCTTACGGATATCTTTTGCAAGCTGAATGTCAAGAAGCGGGATGAGCTGAAGAAATTCATGTTAAAATAGTGACAGAGGCACTTTTTTTTGAAAAAACGGGCCTTACAAAACAACTGGTAGTGTTGTATAATAAATACCACAAATAGTCAGATTTTATTGGGAAATCAGACGAAAAGAACCAGTGAACGAGTAAGTTAAGAAGGAGGAGTTGAAGACTGATTCTCGATAGCATCTGATAATGTCAATATCCTTACCAAAAATGCCTGGTATATTGATATTACAATCACATAAGGGTAAAATATTGAAAAGGTGTAACCTGTTTACTCACCGGCTAAAAACATGAAGCTTTTTTAAGAGAAAGGAATATAAACAGAAGTAAAGTAATAAGAAATACAGTACACGTTAATGCACACATAGGAAAGCGGGAAAGGTATGAAAAAATTAAGGAATAATAAGATCAGAAAACTCCTGGCATTTATGGTGGCTTTGGCGTTGATGGTATCCTGTATGCCGAGTGCATATACGATCTCCGCGAGTGAGGCGTTCGGAGATGGAACGGAGGATATATTTACAGATGGCGAAATTACATCTGAACCAGCGGCCGAAGAATCGACACCGGATGTAAGCAGCGCTGACCAGGAGGAAACGGAACAGGCGCAGCAATCGACGCTTACATATGAAAATGATTCTGTTAAAGTAACAGCAGAAGCACTGGAGGACGGAGCTCTTCCGCAGAATACAGCATTGAAGGCTGACGGTGTAAACGAGAATTCATCCGTATCTTATGATACAGTTTCTCAGAAGCTTTCAGCAGCAGCTACAGACAAGGGCAGCAGCCTGAGAGGTTTTTTTGCGTATGATGTGTATTTTGCTGATGGCGACGGAAACAGAGTCGAGCCGAACGGCAGAGTCAGAGTAACTTTTGAGTACAAGACACCGGCAGCACCGGAGCTTACCGATGCAGCCAGCACGAGTGTAACCGTTGAGAAGCTTCATTATAACAACAGTACCGGTGATACTGATGTTAACACCTTACAGGCCAACGAGGATCTGAAGGTTCTGAATGTCAACGAGGGCAAACAGATCCAGACACTTCAGGTTGAGACTGGCAACGCAGCTGTTTTTGCCGTTATGTGGGATTCTCCTGAGACACCGGCAGCAGAGAATCCGGAGGTAACTCCTGAGGCAGAGCCTTCTGAGGAGCCGGCGGAGAATCCGGATGCTGAACCTACCGAAGCGCCGGCAGAGAATCCGGATGTGGTGGAAGAACCGGCAGAGGATATTGCGAGCCCGGATGAGGTTCCGGCAGCAGATGAGAATGGTGAGACAAGCCTGATCGAGGTTCTGGGAGACGATACGAATCTTCGTGTCAGCCCATCTATCGAGGCAGAGGTTCTGGCAACTGTAAACGCAGGAACACAGCTCACACTTCTGGATACCGTAACAGCAGAGGACGGAGCAACCTGGTACAAGGTTTCCTGGGAAGGAACCGAGGCTTACATAAGAAGTGATATGGCACAGGTTGTTGACAGCAGTGATGAGGCAGAAGAGCCTGAGGATGTTCAGGAAGAAGAAATTCAGCCTGAGATCACCAGATATGATTACAAGAGTGACGAAGTCAATGTCAAGGTTACTCTTACCAATCCGGCAGACCTTCCGGACAACGCAGAGCTTTCCGTAACACCGGTAGAGCTCAGCCAGAAAGCCGAAGACCAGATCACCGAAGAAGCGATCAAAGAAAAGAAAGCCATCGAGAAGATCCACGCCTACGATATCAAATTCCTGGTAGACGGCGAAGAGATTCAGCCAGGTGCTTCAGTGAAGGTATCTGTATCTCTGAATGATGAGAGGAAGATCAAGGATGCAGACGTATACCATGTAGACGCAGAAGACAACGTTGAGAACATGGACGGAAGCGTTGATAAGAATGGTAATGTTGAGTTTGAAACTACGCATTTTTCTACGTATGTAATTGTGCAGAGAGGCGGAGAAAATGTTAAAGTAATAATTCGGCATCTGGATAATACGACTAGTAAGGAGATTTATTCAGCTGATGAGAGAACAATCTTAGTTGGCGGAAAGATAAATGATTATACCAAGGCAAAGAACTGGGAGGTTTCAAAAGTAAAAGTAAACGATGCTGAAGTTGATAAGGACAAAAAGATTGAAGTTGCACAGGATAGTACGATAGAAGTGTATTATACACCAAAGCATAATGATAACTTCCAGGGACCGACATCTTTCTATGATTATACAGTTAAGGCTGGTGAAGGTTACGACGAGAATACTGGAAAGTGGACACAGTATTCATTTAATATGTTAGGAGATGCTGCAAAGGGTGATAATGGTAATCAGAAAATAACATCAGGTAAAATGGATCACAATTATGATTCTTATAAATATAATTTTACAGTTGATTCTGGTTATGATGAACACGAAAACAAAATTGAAGCCGAAGTAAATAATTATAAGGAAAATGTCAAAAGGATAGGAGGATTATTAAAAGAGGTAGAGGACAATGGAAAGGGAGCAGTAAAATTCAATTACCCCGAGCCAGGATTTTTTGTAGATCAAGATGCAACTGCCACGATTAATAATAATGAAACTTATTTAAGAAGAGTCATTAAGGATTACAAACTAGTTTTTGATCAGAACGGAGATTCTTATAAACTTACAAAAGTAATTGATAAGAATGGAGATCAGCGTGCAACAGCAGGAAGTAATTTCTTCCCATTGGACGGAGTACCCAGAAGTGAAAAGAGTGATGATGGTAATCACAATTACTTTTTTGGAATGAGATATGATGTAACTTTTAAAATTGGAGATTACGTAGGTCCATTAAATTATACCTTTACAGGTGATGATGATTTATGGGTTGTTTTGGATGGAAAAAAAATTGTAATCGATTTAGGTGGAATTCATCAGGCAGCTAAAAAGGAAGTAAATCTATGGGATTATGTTAAACATAAGGATGAAAACGAGCATACCCTGACTATTCTGTATATGGAACGAGGTGCGTATGAATCAAACTGCCAGATGGAATTTACCCTTCCTTCCGCGCGTATTTCTGAAGTTACGAATGTACCTACAACAGATCTTGTATTAAAAAAAGTAAATAAAAGCCAGGATGCGTTAAGTGGTGCTCGATTTACTCTTGTAAATTCAGAAACCAATGAATCACAGACTGCTACATCCGTAGATGAAACAGGACTTGTTAATTTTACAAGATTAAGACCTGGAACATATACATTAACAGAGGATATTGCACCTGAGGGCTATGAAGCATCAAATGAATCTTGGATTGTAAAGGTTACGTTATCTGAGGATAATAAAGCAGTGGCAACTCTTTATAAAGCAGATGGCAAGACAAAGATAGAAAAAAATACAGATTCGTTGTATCATATTATGAATTACACACAGGAGGAGATTATTAAAGCCAGTATGGATTACAGTAAGACTGCAACTGTAAACGACTGGGATAAGAGAACTTATGACATCAATATTACGGCAGCATCTACAAGTACAAGTACAATAACCACTACTGAAAAAGCAGTAGCGGATATTATGTTGGTATTGGATGTATCTGGTTCTATGGATAAAACAACTGTTTCATATAGTTATGTTGCAGAAAATACAACTGATGGTAGAGCTGGATTAAATACAGGCACACTTTACTATGTGAAAAAAGATGAATCCTATGTGAAATTGCAATATTATAATAACTACTACGGGAGAACGGGTTGGTATATTGGTGATGATTGGTGGTCGCAAACTAAAGCAGATGATTCAACTTATAATGGATGCAAAATATATCTGAAAAAAACAGAAAAGAAACTTACAGCATTACAAAATGCGGTAAAACAGTTTATAACAGATACAGCGAATAAATCACCAGATAGTAAAATTGGTATTACAGCATTTAGTAGTGCTGGATATGGTAGCCATGGAAAAACTGAAGATTTACAGAAAGCGGGAGATAATAAAGAAAACCTGACAAGGTTTGTAGATTCTTTAGTAGCAAATGGAGGAACAGATCCATATGTAGGTCTTAAAAATGCAAAAAGTAAATTGGATGCAGCTACAATGAGCGGGGATACAAAACCTAAGTATGTATTATTGTTTACTGATGGTGAACCAACAGGATCTGGTAAAAGTTGGGACACTACTGCGCAGCAGAATGCAGAAAACATTACAAATGGTACTGAAAGTATAAAAGGTATAAAGCAAGAAGGATATACTGTATATACAATTGGGTTTGGACTTCGAGATAAAGCAAAGGCATTTCTTGAAGGTGGAACATATGGCAGGACTACTTATCCAGGAATTGCATCTAAAAACTGTGCATTTAATGCTGAAAATGCAACGCAGCTGGGAGACATATTCAAAGATATTCAGAATACGATCACTCAGGACATTTCCATTACAGGAGCAACAATCACAGATATTATTGATCCGAGGTTTGAACTTCTGAAAGATGATGGAACGTTATATACACAGGATGACTTGAATAATGGTGTTGAAGTAAATGGTGGTACGGTATCTCTGGTAAAAGGAAATTATCAGATCCAGTGGACAGATCAGACAATACCAAACAAGAAAAATGGCGAATGGAACAAAACAATTAAAGTAAAAGCCAAAGACAATTTCGTTGGTGGAAACAATGTCACAACCAACGTATCTCCGGGATCCAAGATTTCTACAGGATATGGTGATGTTGAGTTGCCACAGCCGACAGTTAATGTTAAAGTTAACTTAGTAGTCAAGGACAAAGACGTTTGGATTTACAAAGGTGATACAGTACCGACAGATGAGACAATTCTGAATCAGTTGTTTAATGAGTCAGAAACATCTTATTCAAAAGGTACAATAAGTGCCGCCGATGCGAAAGATCATATTACTCTGCAGTGGAAAGATGGAACTCAAACCAATATCAGTAAAGAGAATATGGCAACAACACCGGATGATGATACAGAGTATTATCTGGAAGTAACTTATGATCCAAAGACGACATCAACGGATGAGAGTAAAACGAACACCACCACAAGTGATGGGGAACAGCATGTCGTAGGAGCTGCTGAGAAGGCTTATAATCCAGATAATAGCAACAATCCATATGGTATTTATAAGATTCATGTCATCAAAGGTCAGATTCAGATCACAAAGAATGTAACGGAAACATCTGACACAGATAGAACATTTACATTTAATGTGAATGCGAAGAATGGTCAGAATGTTTCAGACAGCCAGGTAAATGTAATAGTTCCGGCTGGTGAAACAAGCGGAACAGTTACGCTGCCGGATCTTCCAAGAGGAGAGTATACGGTAACAGAAGACAATGCAGATGGATATTTCATTCAGGCATTCGATATTGTTACAGGTGATGGCCAGACAGATTGTGAAAACGTTAAATCAGATGCAGATAAATCACTTAAGTTTACACTTGGTAATGATGTAAAAAAAGCAAATGTTATTACAACAGATTACACGTATACATCTGGTGGTGTAAAAGGTGTTGCATCTTACACAAACGAAGCAGTAATCAGTCTGGATCTGAAGAAAACAGATACAGATAATCATTCTTTAACAGGTGCTAAATTCAAATTAGAGATGAAAGATGGTGACATCTGGAAATCTCTTGAGAATGACATAGAAGTAAAGAATGATACTTCAGAGATTGAACTGAATAATCTGAAGGCAGGTATCTACAAGCTGACAGAGACAACTGCTCCGAAAGGATATTCATTATTAGGCAGCAGTATCTGCTTCAAAGTTGCAACAGGAAGTGTAACACTTGTTGACGAAAATGGCGATCCGGCACAGAAAAGTAATATGTGGTCACTGGAGAATAAAGTTTTAACAATCAAAAATGCTAAACTTTATTCCTTACCAGAATCCGGTGGACCGGGAATCTATGGATTTACGATCAGTGGTGTAGCGATTCTTGCAACTGCACTCCTGCTGTTTATAAATAATAAACGAAGGGAGGAAGAAGCAAAGAGATCGTAACACATTAATTGTAAATGGCCGATGAAGGGCGAAAAAGAAAAATGCAGAGAAAGAAAGGAGCAAACCTTATGAAAAATTTATTTAAAAAGATTGGTGCATTATTAGTGGCAGCGATTATGGTGCTGGCAATGGCATCTACCGCGTTCGCGGATGGACCTACTGCAACAATTACAGTGAATAATGCCGACAATGCAACTTTAACTTATGCACAGGTTATTAAAGCAGATCAGACAACGAGAACAGGTTGGGCTTTTGTAAATGATGATGTGAAAAATGCATATATTGAGGCATATGGAGTGGCTGCTGATGATGCACAGGCAGCAATTGAGGCATTAATTGCAAATACGGATGCTGAGAAATTAGGAAAAGCTCAGGCATTAGCAGCAGGAAAAGTTACTTTTGTAGAGATGAGTAATCCACAGACAGTCAGTGAAGCAGGTGTGTACTTAGTAAAGGCAACAGAAGTAGGATATACCTATAATATTATGTCAGCATATGTTGGATTTGGTGAAGTTCCGAATTTAACAAATGCAATTGTAAACGCAAAGAAAACACCTATTCAGGTAAACAAGAAAGTTCTTGATACTGACAATGTAACAAAAACAGGAGATGTCCTTACTTACACAGTAAGCACAAATGTACCATACATCAATCCTACAGATAAAGATAAATCTTTCTGGGCATATGATAAACTGACAGGTGCTGAATATGTAAATACAGACCAGGCAACAATCACATTAAATGGAGAGGATGTAACAGAGTCTTATCCAATTAGCTTTGATAGCGTAAATAATAAATTCAGCGTTGATTTAAGTGCCATGATTAATGATGCAAACAGCCATGCTGGAGAACAGGTAGTAATTACTTATCAGGTAAAAGTTACATCAGAAAATGACACCATCACCAATACAGCAACAGCCGGACATGAAAATGGTAATGAGTATGGAAGCAAAGAAAGTAAAACTTATGAAGGTAACATCACATTAACAAAATATGGTGAGAACAATGTTACACTTGCAAACGCAGGATTTGAAGTAAGAAAAGATGGTGCAGCAGATGCATTAACATTTGTAAAACTTTCTAATGGCGCATATAAATATGTTCCAGCTGATACTGAAGGTGCTGTGACAGAAGTTGTAACAGATGCAAATGGTAAGGTTAAAGTACAGGGACTTGATGTTGGAACATATAAATTTAAAGAGGTTACAGCACCACAGGGATATTCTGTAAATACAACTGACGTTAGTGCAACACTGGAAGTTGCTGAGGATGATAATGGAATTGCAAGTGACGTTCTTACACAGACAACTAGTATGAATGATACCAAGCTTGGATCTCTTCCATCCACAGGTGGAATGGGAACATACCTCTTCACTATCATCGGTGTTGTAGTTATGGCTGGTGCTGCTGGCGCATTCTTCATGAGCCGCAGAAGAGGATCTGAGGAGTAATCCTTCACAGATCGATTGGTCGAGTTTTTTCAAAATATTTATAAACAACAGAACCAAAGTAATCATTAAGTAAATCAGTTACCGCCCGGCCTCTTCGGAGGCCGGGACTGGTAATACAACAGTATGGAGAAACCTATGAGAAAGAATAAAAAGAAAAATTATATTGGACTTGGGTTGCTGTTTCTGATAGGATTGTCCATACTGCTGTATCCGATGGTCAGCGATGTCTGGAATAAGCACAGGGATAATCTTCTGATCAGTAAATATAGCAGCAGTGTTTCTTCGAATAATAATTCGGAGGAACTTGACAGCATGTGGAAGGCAGCAGAGGAATATAACGAGCAGATCAAACAGGAAAGCGTGCCGGATGCTTTTTCTGTGAGGGATGGAGAGACAGACAGTACATATGAGTCACTTCTGAATCTGAATGGTGATGGAATGATGGGATATATAGAGATCCCTGTGATCGATGTAAAGATCCCGATCTATCATTACACAACAGATGAAACACTGGAGAAGGGCGCGGGACATTTGTTTGGCAGCAGTCTTCCAGTTGGCGGTGAAAGTACACATGCGATTCTTTCCGCACACAGGGGACTTCCCAGTGCAAAGCTGTTTACAGATCTGAATCTTGTTGAAAAGGGAGATGTTTTTTACCTGCATATTCTGGATAAGACGCTTGCTTATGAGGTGGATCAGATCCAGACGGTTCTTCCGGAGGAGACCGATTCGCTGGCAATCACAGAAGGTAAGGATTATGTGACACTTGTTACGTGTACACCATATGCGGTAAACACGCACAGAATCCTTGTAAGAGGACACAGAACAACTGTAAAAGCTGCGAAAGAAGCGCAGAAGACAGAGAAGAAAGCTACCGGAGTTTCCAATCCGACACTTCCGATGCTGATCCTTTGTGTTGTGATCGGTTTTGCGATCGCAGGTGTGCTGGTAGCAGTTGTCAATTTTGTTCAGAACAAAAAACGACGCAGGAAATAATTTATGGCTAAAAAGAAAAAAAAGAAAAAGAGCAATGTCGTCCTGAATGCTTTTATTGCAGTAGCTTTTTTGGCAGGGGCAGGAATTTTTCTTTATCCTACGATCAGTGATATGTGGAACCAGTACAGAAACGCGCAGCTGATCAGTGATTATGATCAGGCAGTCACAGGACTTTCTGATGATAATTATGAGAAGCTTTGGAAAGAAGCAGAAGAGTACAATGCGGAGCATACGGTAAATGCGATTGTAGATGCTTTTGACGATGAGGAGGATTATGAACCGACCCATCCTTATGATGAGGTTCTGGATCCAAATGGCGATGGATTGATGGGAAGTATTGAGATTCCGAAGATCCAGGCGAAGCTGGCAATCTATCACGGACTGAGTAAAAACGTTCTGGAAAAAGGTGTGGGCCATGTGGAGGGCACCAGTCTTCCGATTGGAGGCGAGAGCACACATGCCGTGCTGGCGGCACACCGTGGACTTCCTAATGCAAAGCTTTTTACAGATCTTGACCAGATGGAGATCGGAGATATTTTTATCCTGCACATTCTGGGAAAGAATCTGGCATATAAAGTAGATCAGATCAAAACGGTTCTTCCGGAAGAGACCAGCGAGCTGGATATCGTGGAGGGCGAGGATCTGGTGACTCTTGTAACCTGTACTCCTTACGGAGTAAATACACACAGACTTCTTGTGCGGGGAAGCCGT
>ENA-ORSC01002394-ORSC01002394.1-human-gut-metagenome-genome-assembly--contig:-NODE-2394-length-11360-cov-4.545334_pt1 | contig 11360 bp, 9 predicted proteins | sample MGYA00242178_ERZ509140 | MGnify/ENA primary metagenome ERZ509140 (study PRJEB26280, sample SAMEA2338681) | human gut metagenome | biome: human gut; feature: human-associated habitat; material: faeces... | reverse complement strand
GTCACGGCTTAACGCAGGAAAACCTGGAAAAGCGCTACCAGGGCAGGCGGGATGTACCGCTGTGCCCGCAGGGCCTTGCCCAGCTGCGCCGGGCGGATTTTGCCCCCAAAACGGTCATGATTACTTCCTTGCAGCGCACCCGGCAGACGGCGGAAGTGCTTTTCCCCGATGCGGAGCTGGTTGTGGCGGATGGGCTGAAAGAGATGGACTTTGGCGTGTTTGAGGGCCGCAATTACCGGGAGATGGAGCACGACCCCCAGTACCGCGCCTGGGTGGAAACCGGCTGCGAAGGCCGCTGCCCGGGCGGGGAAAGCAAGGCGGAATTCTGCCAGCGTGTCTGCACAGCATTTGCCGCGCTGGTGGATGCCCTGCACGCCGCAGGCATTGCCGTGCTGATGGATTTTGTGCCGGTCCATTTTGCGCCGGATGCCGACCGCCTGGCCTGTTTTGACGGTGCGCCTTTATTTGAATCCGGCCCCAGCGACTGGGGCAGCCTGAACTTTGATCTGGCCAGCCCGCCGGTGCGCAGCTTTCTGCTCAGTTCGGCGGCGTTCTGGCTGCAGGTGTGTCGGTGCGACGGCCTGCGGGTGGATGCCATCGGCAACGCGCTGTACCACTGCCCCAACGGCTGGCAGGCAGCAGAGTTTTTCAAAACGCTGACAGCCGGGCTGCACGCGCGGTTCCCCGGCTGCATGCTGGTGGCAGAGGACAGCGCCGGTTCCATGAACGCCACCTCCGATACCGCCAGCGGCGGGCTGGGCTTTGACTATGTGTGGGAGATCGGCTGGACACAGGATACGCTGGCCTATTTTGCCGCGCCGTTCGGCGGGCGCAGCGCTCTGTTCCGGCAGTTGTGCGGCAGCTTTGGCCCCTTTGGCGCGGTGCAGGGCATCAACGCGCTGAGCCACGATGAAAACCACCCCGCCAGCATTTTCACCCGCTTGTATGGCAATGTAGAAGAAAAGCTGGCCCAGATGCGGCTGCTGCTGTTATTACAGGCCGCCCACCCCGGCAAAAGCCTGCTGTTTGCGGGGGTGGAGTTCGGCCAGCCGGATGCCTTTACCGATGGCCGGGAGCCGAACTGGGCTATGCTGGCGGACGCCGGGCACCGCGCCCTGGCTGATTACAGTAAGGCGCTGAATGCTTTCTGCCTGGCACACCCGGCGCTGTATGCGCCCCAAAGCTTTGCCTGGACCGCGCAGGATGCAAGCACCGGCGTGCTGGGCTTTACGTTGCAGGCCGGCTGTGAAACACTTTTGTGCGCCCTGAACACCGGCACACAGGCCGTACAGGGGTTTGGGCTAAAGCCGGGCTGGGGCAGCTGTGCCCTGCCGCTGTTTGCCGCGGGCTGGGTGGATAATGCTCCCCGCCCCATTGCCAACGGATGGCTGGCGCTGGACCTTGCACCGTTAAGCGGCGGAATTTGGCAGATCGAGTAGTTTTCCGCCTTGACAAACCGGCATTTCCTGCTATACTGGGAACCGGACATAAGAACAGGGGCGCTGGAGGGCATCTCCGGCTGAGATCAAAGCAACTGTGTTTTGAGCACCCTATACCTGATCCGGGTAATGCCGGCGTAGGAAGTTTTGCTGTGGTTATATACTGCTCACAACGCTTTTGGCGCCCGCTGTACCTGCGGGTGCTTTTCTTGTTTTTATGTACTATTTTTCAGGAGTGGTATGTATATGTCATCCTCTTACACCAAAACGCGCATTATGGTAGAATGCGCCCTGATGATTGCGCTGGGCACCATCCTGGCCAACATCAAAATCTATGAGCTGCCCAACGGCGGCTCCATCACGCTGTTCAGCATGGTGCCGTTCATTCTGGTATCCTTCCGCCACGGGGTCAAGTGGGGCCTGTTCACCGGCTTTGTGAACAGCCTGCTGCAGATGCTGCTGGGCTTTTATGCGCCCCCGGCGCCCGGCCTGCTGCCTTTGGTGGGCATGATCCTGCTGGATTATGTGCTGGCCTTCTCCTTTCTGGGGCTTGCCTGCGTGTTTGCCAAGCCGTTCAAAAACAAGCTGGTCGGCGTGGCCGTGGGCTCCGCCGCCGTGTGCGTGCTGCGTTTCCTGTGCAGCTTTTTGTCCGGCGTGCTGATTTGGGGCAACCTGAGCGATGGTCTGCCCGCGTGGATCTACAGCCTGACTTACAACGGCTCCTACATGCTGCCGGAAGGTATTATGACCACCATTGCCGTGGTGCTGCTGTACAAGGCTGCGCCCCAGCTGTTCAGCGCCAACAACTGATTTTGCCATTTTCAACTCCGTTTGCCTGGGGTGCCGTTTTTACGGCGTCCCAGGATTTTTTATTTCTTTTTTTCTTGATTTGCCCGTACCTGCTGCACAAAAGTTTTACCATGGCAGACATCACATTTTCCGCCCTGCCTGCCAGCCGCACCGCACGTTTTTTGCCCTGCACCAGCAGCTGCCCGTTTCAGCTGCTAAATATTACAGAAATGCGTTTTTGTACAGTTTTTTCAAATGTATTTTTGTTGCAATATTTTAGCAAAAAACGCTCACTTTATGTTATCTTTATCTATCTCTTTGTTTCGTTAAAGCGCCGGGGGCACCTGTCTTTCTTTCAAGTTTCGGTCAAAATGCGTTATATTTTTAGCAATATAGCCAAAGTCACCTTTGTTTTTTCGGCATTGTGCTATTTTGACAAAATACATTTGCAATTTATTGAAAATATGTTAAAATAGATTTAACAGATTGTTACACCGCAAACAATGTTCCTATTTACCACTGCATGAACGGGAATTTTGCTAACCAGAGCGGTTTTGCAATCCCCACCGGGGGCATTAGCTTCACCCCGGCAAAATACGTCCGTATTAGGAGGAATGTATCTTATGATGAAATGGCTGCAAAAGCTCGGCAAGGCGTTGATGCTGCCCGTTGCCGCGCTGCCCGTCTGTGGTATTCTGATGGGTATTGGCTACGCTCTGGCTCCCGCCGTTATGGGTGCTGAAGGTCCTACTACCGGTGCTGCTTACACGGTCGGCTTCCTGCTGGTCAAGGCTGGCGGCGCTCTGATCGATAACATGGCTTGGCTGTTCGCCATCGGCGCAGCTGTCGGCCTGGCAGACGACCATGACGGCACCGCTGGTCTGGCTGGTCTGGTCAGCTTTTTGATGATGCAGCAGCTGCTCAGCCCCGGTGTTGTGGGCACCATCCGCGCTGCTGTTGGTTCCACCCTGGAAGAAGGCACCGTTGATTACATTGCTTTCAGCAAGATCGCCGGCAACTCCTTCATCGGCATCCTGGCCGCCATCATCGGTGCTGCCTGCTACAACAAGTTCAAGAGCACCAAGCTGCCTGACTGGCTGGCATTCTTCAGCGGCAAGCGCAGCGTTGCTATCATGACCGCTTTGGTTTCCATCGTGACTTCTGTTATCCTGCTGTTCGTCTGGCCCGTTATCTTCGGCATTCTGGTTGCTCTGGGCAACGGCATTGCCGGCTTGAGCGGCATCGGCGCAGGTATCTATGCTTTCCTGAACCGTCTGCTCATCCCCACCGGCCTGCACCACGCTTTGAACAATGTGTTCTGGTTTGACACCATCGGCCTGGGCGACCTGAAACACTTCTGGGCTGGCGAGACCAGTGCTGACGTGGGCTGGGACCTTGGCATGTACATGTCCGGCTTCTTCCCCTGCATGATGTTCGGTATCCCCGGCGCTGCACTGGCTATGGTCCGCACCGCCAAGAACAAGAAGGCTGCTATCGGTCTGGTTGTTTCCGCCGCTATCTGCGCTTTCGTCTGCGGCGTTACCGAGCCGTTTGAGTTCGGCTTCATGTTCCTGTGCTTCCCCCTGTATGTTGTTTATGCTGCTCTGTACGGCATTTTCACCATCATCACCTACTACTCCGGTTTCCGCGCTGGCTTCTGCTTCTCCGCAGGCGCAACGGACCTGGTTTTCTCCGCTTCCCTGCCCGCAGCTGCCAAGACTTGGATGATCATTCCTCTGGGCATTGCCGCTTTTCTTGTGTTCTACTTTGTCTTCTACTTCGCTATCACCAAGTTTGACCTCAAGACCCCCGGCCGTGAGGACGACGATGTGGAAGAAAGCGAAAAGAACATCAAGCTTTCCAACAACAACTACACTGCGATTGCTACCGGTGTTCTGGCTGCTGTCGGCGGCAAGGAGAACATCACCGGTGCTGACTACTGCGCAACCCGCCTGCGCCTTGAAGTGAAAGATTCTTCCGCTGTGAATGAAAAGGCTGTCAAGGCTGCCGGTGCTGCCGGTGTCATCCGCCCGTCCAAGACTTCCTGCCAGGTTGTCATCGGGCCTCAGGTTCAGTTCGTGTTCGATGAACTGAAGAAGATGCTGTAATTTAAGTAACAGCAAGGGCAAGGGTTCTGGTTCCTTTGTTCCACGCCGCAGGCTGGCCGCCATGGCCCTGCCTGCGGCTTTTTTGTTTTGGTGGGCAAAAGCTGGCGTTTAGCTCTTTCTTTTCTTGCTTGATTATGTTAAAATCAGAACTATAAATGCCTCCTGCGGGTTTGCCGCAGCGGCAAAAATACACTACCCAAGGAGGTACTTTGTAACATGAACTCATTCCAACGCATCTGCCGGTCGCCTGCTTTTTTGGTGCTGGCCCTGATTTTGTGCGCCGCCGTGATTGCCGTCGGCGTTGCCCTGGCCCCCGCTGCCCCCAAGGTTTGGATCGTGATCCCTGTGCTGCTGGCTGTGGCCGCGGTTATCTGCTTCTTTGTGGCGCGCTCCACCAGCAAGGCCGCGCTGCAAAAAAAGAAAGAGGCGGAAAACGAGGGTGTGGTAAAAGCCGACCTTGACCATGCCGGCATCGCCGCCAACATTCTGGCTGCGCTGGGCGGTAAGGCCAATGTGCAAAAAGCCAGCTGCTGCGCCACACGGCTGCGCTTCCAGCTGAAAGACGGCGCTAAGGTGGACGAAAAGGCACTCAAATCCGCCGGGGCTTCCGGTGTGATCCGCTCCACCCCCACGGCCTGCCAGGTCATTCTTGGCACGCAGGTCCGCTTTGTTTACGAAGAACTGCAAAAGCTGTTGTAAGGCAGCGTTCCCCATCCTGGTTCCGGCTTCCGGAGCCAGGATTTTTTGTTATATTTTCCTAAAATATTTCTTTGTTTTTTCTCTCTTTTTTCTACAATCTCTAGTTTCTTTGTGGTGTTTGTGCTATACTATAGGTAATGGCTGTCCGCGCACAAAAAAAGAATAAGGAGATGTTCCCCATGAAAATTATTCGTGCAAAAGATTATTATGATATGTCCCGCAAAGCGGCCAATATCATCTCGGCACAGGTCATCATGAAGCCCAACTGCGTGCTGGGCCTGGCAACCGGCGGCACCCCCGTTGGCACCTACAAACAGCTGGTTGAATGGTACAACAAGGGCGACCTTGATTTTGCGGAAGTAAACACCGTCAACCTGGACGAATACCGCGGTCTGCCCCGCGAGCATCCCGAAAGCTACTGGTCCTTCATGCACCGCAACCTGTTTGACCTGGTCAACATCCGCCCCGAAGCCATCCATATGCCTGCCGGCACCAACATGGATGCTGCTGCCGAGTGCTCCCACTATGATGAAATCATCCAGCATCTGGGCGGCGTGGATCTGCAGCTGCTGGGCATTGGCCACGATGGCCACATTGGCTTTAACGAGCCGGGTGCCGCTTTTGAGCTTGGCACCCACTGTGTCCACCTGACCAAAGAGACCATTGAGGCCAACAAGCGCTTCTTTGACAACAACGAAGATCTGGTCCCGAAAGAAGCCTACACCATGGGCATCAAAACCATCATGCAGGCCCGCAAGGTTCTGATGGTTGCCAACGGCGTTGGCAAGGCTGACATCATTAAGAAAGCTTTCTTCGGCCCCGTCACGCCGGAAGTTCCCGCTTCCATCCTGCAGATGCACCCGGATTTCACCCTGGTGCTGGATGCCGAAGCTGCTTCCAAGCTGGACTAAGCGTATCGCTCAAGCCCTTACTGCATAACTGATAAGAGGGAATTTCTCAATGATTATCAAAAATGCAAGAATTTATACGCCGGAACATACCTTCAAAACAGGGGATCTGACCATCCGGGATGGCCGCATTGCCTTTGGTGCGCCCCCGCTGGAGGGCGAGGAAGTTCTGGATGCCAACGGTGCCTATGCTCTGCCCGGTTTGGTGGATATTCATTTCCACGGTGCTGTCGGGCATGATTTCTGCGATGCCGATGAAGCCGGCTTGCAGGCCATTGCCGATTTTGAGGCCAGCAAAGGCGTGTTGGCCATCTGCCCCGCCACCATGACGTTCAGCGAGGAGATTTTGAACGGCATTATGGATGTGGCCGCCGCCCACAAGAACGGTCAGGGTGCTGACCTGGTCGGCATCAACATGGAAGGCCCCTACATCAGCCCCAAAAAGATCGGCGCACAGAACCCCAAGTATGTGCAGGGGGCCGATGCCGCCATGTTCCGCCGGCTGCAGGCACGCAGCGGCGGGTTGATCAAGCTGGTGGACGTTGCCCCGGAAGAACCCGGCAATCTGGATTTTATCCGTGACTGCCACAACGAGGTGTGCATCTCGATTGCCCACACCTGCACGGATTATGATACCGCCAAGGCTGCGTTTGCCGCCGGTGCCAGCCACATGACCCACCTGTATAACGCCATGCCCGGCATCACCCACCGCGCCCCCGGCCCCATTATTGCCGCGCTGGAAGACGGTGCCGATGTGGAGCTGATTACCGATAATGTTCACATTCACCCCGCTGTGGTGCGCTTTACCTTTAACACCTTCGGGGATGACCATGTGATCCTGATTGCAGACAGCATGATGGCCTGCGGGCTGCCGGACGGCGCTTATAGCCTGGGCGGCCAGGCCGTTACAGTGCGCGGCCCCCGCGCCACCCTGACCGAGCACCCCGATACCATCGCCGGCAGCGCTACCTGCCTGTATGACTGCATGCGCCGTGCTGTGTGCGAGATGGGCGTTCCGCTGGAAAGCGCGGTGCGCGCCGCGACCGAAAACCCGGCCCGGAGCATTGGCGTTGATGCTGATTATGGCTCTTTGGCCGCCGGGCGCTATGGCAACGTGGTTCTGGCCGATGATGACCTGAACATCCTTGCCGTGGTGCAAAAGGGCAAAGTTATCCACGATAACCGCTGAACTTGTTGAAAATCCGGGCGCTTGCCAAAAAGCGTCCGGATTTTTTGTTTTGCTCCCTGTACGCCGCTGCTGCGGCTTTTCTGCACAGTGCTTTCTTTACAAAAAACGGTACAGACTTTATAATGGATAAGTATGCTGTCGGGTACTCTGCCCGCAGCGAACGGTTAAAACGGAAAGGAGCGATCTTATGATCCGCTTTGAATGTGATTATGGCGAGGGTGCCGCCCAGCCGGTGCTGGACCTGCTGCAAAAGACCAATCTGGAACAGACCCCCGGTTACGGCATGGACGATTACTGCGATCAGGCCCGCGGCCTGATCCGTAAGTTGTGCGATGCCCCGGATGCCGGAGTCCACTTTTTTGTGGGTGCCACCCAGGCCAACTTTACCGTGGTGGATGCCCTGTTAAAACCCTGGCAGGGCGTGCTGTGTGCCGACAGCGGGCATATCAATGTACATGAAACCGGCGCGGTGGAAGCCACCGGCCACAAGTGCCTTGCCCTGCCCAGCGTGCAGGGCAAAATTACCGCCCAGCAGGTGAGGGATGCTTACGACGCTCACTGGGCCGATGCCAGCCACGAGCACATTGCCCAGCCCGGCATGGTGTATATCTCCAACCCCACTGAGGACGGCACCCTGTACACCAAGGAGGAGCTGACCGACCTTTCCGCCACCTGCTATGACTGCGGCCTGTGCCTGTTTGTGGATGGTGCCCGCATGGCTTACGGCCTTGCCAGCGAAGCCAATGACCTGAACCTGCAGGATTACGCCAACCTGTGCGATGTGTTCTACCTGGGTGGAACCAAGTGCGGTGCGCTGTTTGGCGAAGCCGTTATCATCAATAACCCCGATCTGGACCAGGATTTCCGCTACGCCATCAAGCAGCACGGCGCCATGCTGGCCAAGGGCCGCCTGCTGGGGCTGCAATTCCTTGCCCTGCTGAACGGCGAGGACGGCACCGGTTCCAGCCCCTATTACACTATGGCCGCTAAGGCGGACCACCAGGCCATGCGCATCCGCGCTGCGTTTGAAGCAAAGGGCTGCGCCATGCTGTTTGATTCCCCCACCAACCAGCAGTTCCCCATCCTGCCCAACAGCTGGTACAATGCCCTGAGCGAGAAGTACGCCATGACCCTGACCGCCAAGCCGGACGCCGAGCACACTGCCGTGCGGTTCTGCACCAGCTGGGCCACCCGTGACGAGGACGTAGATGCCCTGTTGGCGGATATTGCCAGTCTGTGATGATAAAGTATATTCTGAAATAATAAACGATGCGCCCTTTGCGTTGGGCAGGCTGCGAAGCCTTGGCCGCTGCAAAGGGCGCATGTTTTTTTCGTAACAAATTGGAAAGGAAGGAGAAGGAGGAGAAATGTATGTAAAGCCGGTTGCCCGGCATTGTTGGTTGTCTGGCCTTCGCCGGCGGCCGCTGCGATTGCTGCGGGCGTCTGGCATGGCGAAGGACGCAGTGGATGTTTTAAAACGTCGTTTACGTTTTTGTTTCTCTCTTTCGAGTACACTGTTATTATACGGGCAGATTATGGAAACCTCGTTAAAGAGTTCTGAACGATTTGGTAAGATTTGGTGAACAAATTTTGAATAAGCAAAAGCGATGCCAATAAGCCCAAAAGCACACAAAAAGCGGCTGGCCGTGCAGGTGATTTTGTCTGCACGGCCAGCCGTTTCGCTTTTTATCGTTTTATTTTAGCCTTTGGTTTTCTGCACGCGCTTGTCGCACCTGGTGGCCAGGCGGGTGCCAATGCTTTGCAGTACCTGTACCAGCACAACCAGCAGCGCAGTTGCAAAAATTTCCAGCACCAGGTTATAGCGGTAGTAGCCATAGTTGATGGCAACCTTGCCCAGGCCGCCGCCGCCGATCACACCTGCCATAGCGCCATAGCCCAGAATGGTTGTGGCAGCAATGGTTGCGTTGGCAATCAGGCTGGGCATGCTTTCGGGGATCAGCACCTTGGTGATGATCTGCAGCGGGGTTGCCCCCATGCTCTGGGCTGCTTCCACCACGCCGGAATCCACCTCACGGATGCTGGTTTCCACCAGACGGGACACAAACGGGAAGGATGCAATAACCAGCGGCACAATGGATGCCACCGTGCCAATAGAAGTGCCCACGATCAAGCGGGACAGCGGAATGACAATGATCATCAAGATCAAGAATGGCACACTGCGCAGCAGGTTGATTACGCCGTTCAGCAACCGCATAACCCAGCGGGGCAGCGGGCGCACACCACCGGGCTCACCCGTTACCAGCAGCACACCAAGCGGCAGGCCGATGACCAGTGCAAACAGGGTGGCCACCACGGTAGAGTAAAAAGTGTCCCAGGTTTCTGCCGGGATGGAAGGCAGAACATCCAAAAAAGTCTGCCAGTCCTTCGATGCAAAAAATTCAGCCATTGCTGCCCACCTCCTCGTAGGTAATGCCGGGATAATTCTTGATGTAATCCAGCGCCTTGGCAGCACCTTCGCCTTCCGGCAGGGCCAGCAGCATGCTGCCCAGCGTCTGGCCGTTTACCACGCGGGTGTCCGCTGCCACAATCGAAACCAGCGCCCCGCACTCAATGGCAAGGCTGGCCACCAGCGGCTTATCGGTCGTCTGGGTGCCGTTAAAGGCAACACGCACCATTTTGCGGCCGGGCACCAGCTCGCGCTCCGGCGTGCCCGCCGGGAACACCAGCCGCTTGGCAGCGTCGGAATGCGGGTTCGAGAAGATATCCCGCACACTGCCCTGCTCTACCACGGTGCCGTTATCCAAAATGGCAACGTGGCTGCACACATCCTCCACCACGCTCATCTGGTGGGTAATGATAACCACCGTAATGCCCATTTCGCGGTTGATCTTCTGAATCAGCTGCAAAATGGCGTGGGTGGTGTTGGGGTCCAGGGCACTGGTAGCTTCGTCACACAGCAACACCTTGGGGTTGGTGGCCAGGGCACGCGCAATGGCAATGCGCTGCTTTTGCCCGCCGGAAAGCTGCGCCGGGTAAGCGTCCGCCTTGTCCGGCAGGCCAACCAGCTCCAGCAGCTCCCTGGCGCGGGCTGTGGCTTTCTCTTTGGGCACACCGGCCAGCTCCATGGGGAAGCAGATGTTCTTCAGGCAGGTGCGCTGCATCAGCAGGTTGAACTGCTGAAAAATCATGGTGATCTCACGCCGGGCCGCGCGCAGGTCGGCGGCGCGCAGGTCCTGCATCTGCTTGCCGTTGACGATGACATTTCCCTCGTCCGGGCGCTCCAGCATATTGATACAGCGTACCAGTGTTGATTTTCCGGCGCCCGACATACCGATGATGCCGTAGACGTCGCCGTCCCGGATCGTCAGGTTGATGTCGTTCAGCGCGACGACCGTGCCGCCCTGCGTGGCAAAGCGCTTGGTCAGGTGTTGCAGTTCGATCATGGGTCTCTCCCCTTATTCTTTACAAAGATAGCGAATGGGCGGCAAAACCCATTCGCTATCAATTTTACACTACATCCCGGCAGGTTGCAAGGATTTTTGACTTTTTCATTAGAAGATAGGCACAACGGCACCGTCGTAGGTGTTGTTGATGAAGTCCTTGATGGTGTCGCTGGTCAGGGCAGCGTACAGGGCCTGGATGGCGGGGTCGTTCTCATTGCCTTCCTTCACCACGAGGATGTTCTGGTAGGTCTTCGCGGCCAGACCGTCGGCCTTCTCGGTGGCTAGCGTGTCCTTGGTCGGGTCGAAGCCGGCCTGGATGGCGTAGTTGCCGTTCAGGGCCGCGATGTCGACATCCTTGATGACGGTCGGCACGACGGCGGCCTCAAGCTCCTTGAACTTCAGGTTCTTCGGATTGGAGGTGATGTCCTTCGGCGTGGCGTTGATGTCCTTCGGATCCTTCAGCTTGATCAGGCCGGCATCCTGCAGCAGCAGAAGCGCGCGGGCCTCGTTGGTGGCATCATTCGGCACGGCCACGGTCGCGCCGTCAGCCAGGGCGTCGAGGCTCTTGGTCTTGCCCGGGTACAGGCCGAACGGCTCGAAGTGGATGCCCTCCACGGACACCAGATGCGTGCCCTTCTCCTTGTTGAAGTTGTCGAGGTACGGCTTGTGCTGGAAATAGTTGGCGTCAACCTCGCCATCCTCGGTGGCGGTGTTCGGCTGCACGTAGTCGGTGAATTCCTTGACGACCAGCTTGTAGCCGTCCTTCTCGACGAGCGGTTTGGCCGCCTTGTTCAGGATCTCCGCGTGCGGGGTCGGGGAGGCGG
>ENA-ORSC01002390-ORSC01002390.1-human-gut-metagenome-genome-assembly--contig:-NODE-2390-length-11370-cov-2.549978_pt1 | contig 11370 bp, 9 predicted proteins | sample MGYA00242178_ERZ509140 | MGnify/ENA primary metagenome ERZ509140 (study PRJEB26280, sample SAMEA2338681) | human gut metagenome | biome: human gut; feature: human-associated habitat; material: faeces... | reverse complement strand
ATGTTCGAGGCTGCAAAATTTGCCCGCGACAACATCCGTAAAAGCTCCAGGGCACTGGGACAGTCCTCTGATTCCAGCGCAATGTATGCAAAGGGTGTTTACGAATACACAACTGTTATGGCAATGAAACGTGCTCTTCATTTAGTAGAGGAGTTAGGCTGTGGTAAAGTTTCTTCCACACACATTGAAGTGTCTACTGGAAACTCCATCGAGCCAAAAGAGATGAAAGTAAGTGTAAAACGTGTCAATGGGGTTCTTGGAATCGAAGTCCCAGATGCTGACATCGTTCGTATTCTTACTGCTTTAAATTTTGCACCGGTCATCAACGGTGATGAGCTGACATTGCAGATTCCTGCTTACCGTGAAGATATGGATTCTTACCCGGATGTGGCGGAGGAAGTGATCCGTATGTATGGCTATGAGCATGTAATCCCAACCTTTATGCCGACTGCGAAAGTGACATTAGGTGGATTAAACTTAAAACAGAAGACAGAACTTAAAATCAAACGTGCACTCTGTGCAGCAGGAGCTTATGAGGGAATTCATTACTCCTTCTTCTCACCGTCTGATCTGGATCTGTTAAGACTGCCGGAAGATGCAAAAGAGAGACATGCAATCCGTCTGATCAATCCAATTAATATTGATCTTTCACTGATGAGAACTACACTTGCACCGCAGATGATCCATGCGATGGCAAGAAACCAGAAAAAAGCAATTTTAGAGGGAAGAATCTTCGAACTTGGAAATGTATTTATTCCAAAAGATCTCCCACTTACGGAGTATCCGGATGAGAGAGAGACACTGTGCGTTGGATTATTCGGTGAGAACGAATCCTTCTACACTTTAAAAGGATTTGCCGAGACGGTTGCAGATTCACTGAATATTGCATTCACATACAAGCCGGCTCAAAAGCCATTCCTTCATCCGTATCAGACAGCAGAGATTTTCTGTGAGGGTGAGAAAGTCGGATATCTTGGAAAGGTTTCTTACGAGATCATGGATGAACTTGATATGCGTGTACCGGCTTACGTCATGGAGATTGATCTTGCATCCCTGAAAAAATGGTATGGAAAAGAGCAGATCTTTACTCCATTGCCAAAATTTGCAGAAGAAAAACGTGATTTTGCGTTTGTTGTAGATAAAGCTATCACCTGTGCGCAGATTGAAAATGGTATCAAAGAGGCCTGCGATTATGTCACAGATGTAACATTATTCGATGTCTACGAAGGAATCCAGCTTGGACCGGATAAGAAGAGCATGGCATTCTCAGTTGTATTTACTCCGGCTGACGAAGAATTCACAACGGAAAGAGTGGAAGGGTTTGTCAAGAAAATCTTAAAGAACTTAGAGAAAACACTTGATATCAGGCTTCGTGCATAATATGATAGAAACATGGCAAAGAGTCGCAGCAGCGGCTCTTTGTTATGTACAGAAAATGCTAATAGATGGAGAATAATCATGGATGTAAAAGATTTTTATTATGATCTTCCACAGGAACTCATTGCACAGGATCCATTGGAGGATCGTTCCAGCTCCAGACTGATGGTTTTAGATAAGATCACAGGAGAAGTGGAACACAGACATTTTAAGGATATTACAGAGTATTTAAGACCGGGCGACTGCCTTGTCATTAATAACACAAAGGTAATCCCGGCACGTCTTTATGGCGTGAAGGAAGGTACCGAGGCCAAAATCGAAATCCTTCTCTTAAAAAGAAAAGAAAATGATATCTGGGAAACACTTGTAAAACCGGGAAAGAAATGCAAGATCGGAACGAAAATTGTTTTCGGCGAAGGGATTTTGACCGGTGAAGTTGTCGATATTGTAGAGGAAGGCAACAGGCTCATCCAGTTCCATTATGAGGGGATTTTCGAAGAGATATTAGACCGGCTTGGACAGATGCCGCTGCCACCGTACATTACACATCAGCTTCAGGATAAGAACCGTTACCAGACAGTTTATGCCAAATATGACGGATCCGCTGCCGCTCCGACAGCAGGACTTCATTTCACACCGGAGCTGTTGCAGCAGGTGCGTGACATGGGGGTAGAAATTGCGGAAGTAACACTGCATGTCGGACTTGGAACGTTCCGTCCGGTCAAGGAAACAGATGTGTTAAAGCATCATATGCATTCTGAATTTTATAAAATCGAACAGTCAGAAGCGGATAAGATCAATAAAGCGAAAAAAGAAGGACACCGTGTCATTGCAGTGGGAACAACAAGCACCAGAACTTTAGAGTCTGCTGCGGACGAGAATGGTTTCCTCACAGAAAAAAGCGGATGGACAGAAATTTTTATTTATCCGGGATATCAGTTCAAAGTCATCGATGCACTGATCACTAATTTCCATCTGCCGGAATCCACACTGGTAATGCTTGTATCCGCACTTGCCGGAAGAGAACATGTACTGGCAGCCTATGAGACCGCAGTAGAAGAAAAATATCGTTTTTTCAGTTTTGGCGATGCGATGTTTATTGTAGACCGGGAGTCTTAAAACTACTTGTAATCGCAAAGAACTTGTTATACAATTATCTTAAATATTTCATGAAGGAGAAGTGAGGTATGGAGGAGCGGAGAAAGCATAAGAGACTTGATCTGGAAGTCATGGTTGAATTAGAACGATTAGATGAAGAAAGCGTGACCACTTTGAAATATGTCCATGTCGAGGTGACAGATATTTCAAGAAGCGGTCTCGGATTTAAGTCGAAGGCAGATCTTGAGATTGGGAGCTATTACGATACAAGGATTCAGATCTGGACGAAAGAAGTTGTGGATGCTGTTATTGAAATCGTCCGGAGAGATGCTTTGCCGGAGGGCGGTTATAAATATGGATGCAGGTTTATTGGGATGACGGATACTGACGCACTCAAGATAGATATTTACCAGATATTTAATGATCTGTAAAAGAACCGGGGATCCGATACTACAATGCAGGAGTATATCGCTATGTCGTTTCAAAAAATAAAATCATCTACATCACGGTGTTTTGATATCAGCACAGCAGCATTGCATATCATTGCAATGCTGTTCATGCTGATGGATCACCTTTGTGCAACCCTTCTTCCGGCGCAGGAATGGCTGACCTGTGTTGGCAGGATCGCATTTCCAATTTTTGCATTTATGTCGGTAGAAGGTTATTTTCATACCCATAATTTCAAAAAGTATTTATTGCGAATGCTGGTTTTTGCAGTGATCTCAGAGATACCGTTCGATCTGGCATTCAGCAGCAAAATACTCGAATTCAATTATCAGAATGTCTTTTTTACACTATTCATTGGTTTGCTGACGATGATTGCTTACCGTGCAGTGGAAGAAAAAGAAGAGTGGAATCAGGCGTTGAAGGTGATCTTGTATATCCTGATCGTGGCAGCAGGAATGGCACTGGCGTATTTTTTAAAGACCGATTATGCCGAAAAAGGTGTATTCTGTATCATGGTCTTATACATTTTCCGCAAGAAAAAAATGTGGCAGCTCATCGCAGGATGTGCATCATTCATCTGGGAGACACCGGCGCTGTTCGGTTTTATCCCGATCGCATTTTATAACGGAACCCGTGGCTGGAAGATGAAATATTTCTTCTACATCTTCTATCCGGCACATTTACTGATTTTATATCTGATCTGTTATTTCATGGGAATCAGCGGATATTCAGCGGTTTAGCTTTTGATAGAAAATGAAATACAAGCTTGACATAATACAAAAGGGGCAGGAATCGTGAATATATATGACACAAATGAATCAGTGGAATTGTACGACAACCGCGGAATTGAAATGGCAAGAAAATGTATACGGAGAGCAAAGAGAGAGTGTGCGCTCAGATATCTGATTTTGCTGTTATTATTTGCTCTTGGTATGGTGGATAAAATACTGTTTCCACAGATAGAAATAAAGCTTTCAAGCTACATTCTTCTTTATGTTATATGCATGTTTTCTATGATGGGGTTTCGCATTTTCCATAATGGAATTGTCGCAAAGCGGATGAAGGATTTTACGCTGCAGGAAAAGCACGATTATAATCTGGTCATCTATCGCGAAAATCATAATAAAAAATTTTTCTTAAAGAGTATAACCCTGCTGACAATGGCCAAGCAGGATATCCTGATGGAAAAACCGTTGGCTGCAAAACAGGCACTTTCCCAGATTGCGGTAGAAAGTCTGGAAAAAAATGTATTGAAGACCTATTATTTTCTGCTTGCAGCAGCATCATTTCGTGCGAGGGAGGACAGCTGGCAGATCGAACTGGAGCATTGCTCTGCGGTGCCTTCTAAGACCGTTAAGCTGTCGGATGATGAATTACAGGAGATTTTCAGAAGCGGGGATCAGACCAGGCTGATGGACACTGTAAAAACGTGGGAGATCATGGCAGAACAGGACACAAAAACAGAGCCATATCTGAATCTTTGGTTTGGAATATTGATGGCTGCAACTGCCATCGGTTATGGAATCTGGACATTTGTTGTGGGAAGTTCAGATAGTTATTATAATTTTATGCTTATTGGGGCAACGCTGCTTTTAGTGGGCTTGTGGATTTTAGTCAGTGTAAGGATTGTTTATCTTCTGAGACGTTCCCAAAATAAGGGGAAGGGACTAGGAAAAAAGAAAGGAATAAGATTTTTAACTATTTTTATCCTCGTGCTGATGTGGTGCTTTATTGTAGGATTGAGTCTTGTGATTTTTGTGGGTGCAGGAAGTGATATACATACACAATGGGAAGCAATGAAGACGGGGAAGCAGCAGGAAAGCCAGGATGAAACATATCATAATGGCACAGAGATTTCCACAGAAGCTGACATAAAAAATCAGGAAACTGAAAACACAGAGACGGCATCAGAAATAATAGAAGATACGGAACTTAAACCGGATCAGAGCAATATAGTGAAATCTGGACCGATCACAGACAGTGAATATGCGTCTTTCCAGATCACAGCAGATGCATCTTCGGTGGAAGGCTTTGATGTGTTTGATGATTATGCTGAGACAATGGAAAAGAATTTCATTGGCACATGGTATTGTCCGAGCTGGGGCATGGCGTTCCGTATTCAGGAAGACGGTGCTTATATTTATACATTAGAATCTGAAAATATAGGATTTTGTAATCAGGAACCATATGTATGGGAACTGACAGACCGCTCCCAACAGGGGTTATGCCCAAGACTCAGCTTTTATTATGATGATAGCAAGGCTGGAGATATGTTTACATGCTATGTAGCAGGCTGTACAGATGATTATTTCTGGTGTAATCTGCAGGAAATGGTTTGGTACAGGCAATAGGTGTAATTTTGTGGATGAATTGAGAGTAAAAAGGAGGGCAGCATTTCCACTTCCGAAATGCTGCCCATATATTTTAACCATGTGGATACGGGAGAAAACGGAACCCACGGCTGGAAAATGAAATATTTCTTCTATGTTTTCTATCCGGCGCATTTACTGCTCTTATATCTGCTTTGCTATTTCATGAGAATCAGCGGTTATTCAGCGGTTTAAAAGGTGCAGTCCTTAAAAGTTTCATAAGAAATTATACGACAGATATTAAGAATGATTAAGAAAAGCTTGATTGAATCACTGGCTCTCTTTTTGTAACATAAATTTAAAGTACTGAATGATTACAAAAAGAAAGCCGGGGATGAAAAATGAGCCAGAGAGAAAACGTAAATCCGATAAGGGAACAGAATCACAGAAAAAACAGCAGAAGATATCAGAAAAGAGCGGCAGCAAGAAGGCGGCGCAACACGATTTTTATCATGGAGATCGTGTTGCTGCTTATTCTTGCGGTGGTTCTTTTTTTGTGTCAAAATTAAGCAAAATTGAGAAAACAAAGCTGGATATGGACAAGATTGAGGTCAATGAGGATATTTCGCAGGAATCCCGGAAAATTATGAAGGGTTACCAGACCATTGCGATGTTTGGTCTGGACAATCGCTCCAATGGAAATTTGTCGCAGGGGCGGAGCGATGTCATTATGCTTGCCAATATTAATAATGATACAAAAGAGGTAAAATTGGTTTCTGTCTACCGCGACACTTATTTGGATACCGGAGATGGAATTTTCCAGAAATGCAATGCCGCCTACGCTAAGGGTGGACCGGAGCAGGCGATATCTATGCTAAATGTAAACCTTGATTTAAACATTACAGATTATGTGACAGTCGACTTCAACTCGATCATCGAATGCGTCGATTTACTTGGTGGTGTGGACATGGAGATCACAGATGATGAGGCGTCTCTCATGACCGGATATATCCGGGAGTTAAACGAATTGACCGGAAATAAGGCCGAGAATCTTACGCAGGGAGGCACATATACTTTAAATGGTGTGCAGGCATGTGCATATGCGAGAATCCGATATGGAGGCGGTGATGATTACCGCAGAACAGAGCGTCAGCGTACGGTTTTGACCGCGATGGTGAAAAAAGCACAGCAGTCCGATCTTACAACCGTAAATAAGCTCATCAATGAGGTATGTGGTGATATCCAGACCAGTTTTTCAAATGCAGAACTGTTAGCGCTTGCGTCACAGGTTTTCCAATATTCCATTGGAGACACCACAGGATTTCCATTTACCAAGACAACTAGGGTTTTGAGCAAAAAAACAGGTGATGTCGTGATACCGTGTGATCTGAGCGACAATGTAAAAGAACTGCATATCTTTTTGTATGAGGACAGTGCTTACACCGCTTCCGATACCGTGAAACAGAACAGTGAAAAAATCGTGTCAGATACCGGATTTAAATCCGGCGACGGACATTAAAAAGGAGGGCAGCATTTCGAACTTTACGAAATGCTGCCCATATATATTTTAACCCTGTAGACATTGGAAAAAATAATGTCCACAGGAATTGTATTTAGACGGAACTGTTCCAACCCCAAACTGCTTTGAAACCGGCAGCTCCTTTTGATGATTTTATATTAAAGGAAATTTGTGACAGAAATTTGACTGGAAAGTGAAGAATCTCTTAAGCAGTTCTATGATATTTATAAACTGGGTATCAGTTTTTTTCATAACAAATCTGTGGAAATGCTTGCACAAATTGCCCGAAAATGGTAACTTAGTTTTGAAGATTAAGCAGGGTGGCTTTATAAGCCGCCCTATTCTGTTATAGAAAGCAGGGAGACAAAATCCTCTGCTCCTGTAAGGACAGTCGCATTTGCTCCGCAAACAAGGAGGATTATGAATAAATTTGTCTTACGTCAATCATTATTATTACTTTTAACTGCGACCATCTGGGGCGTGGCATTTGTTGCACAGAGTGTCGGCATGGATTATGTTGGTCCGTTTACGTTTAATGTGATGCGAAGCATCATTGGAGGTGTGGTACTGCTTCCATGCATTGCCCTTTTGGGAAAGATAAATGGAAAAGGCAACACGGAAGCTGCAAAAAAAATGGATGGCAAAGAGCGGAAGACACTTTTCATTGGCGGTATTGCCTGCGGTGTGCTTCTCTGTATTGCAAGTAATCTGCAGCAGTTTGGGATCATGTATACATCTGTCGGAAAAGCAGGATTTATCACAGCAATGTACATTGTGGTTGTTCCGGTACTTGGGATTTTTTTTGGAAAAAAAGTGAGTGGTAAAGTCTGGTGTGGCGTTGGGATCGCAGTAGCCGGATTATATCTTTTATGCATGACAGAGAGTGGATTTTCTGTTCAGAAAGGCGATTTTCTGTTGATGCTTTGCGCACTGGCATTTTCCTTACACATTTTAGTCATTGATTATTTTTCCCCAAAAGCGGATGGAGTGAAATTATCCTGTATCCAATTTTTTACCTGTGGAATCCTGTCTGGTGTAGGGATGGTTCTCACGGAAAAACCACAGCTGACGAGTATTCTTGCTGCATGGATGCCGATCCTATACGCAGGTGTCATGTCCTGCGGCGTCGCATATACCCTGCAGATCATCGGGCAGAAAGGAATGAATCCGACGGTTGCATCGTTAATTTTGAGCCTGGAATCAGTGGTTTCAGTAATTGCAGGATTCCTTATCCTGCATCAGACGCTTTCTCTCAGGGAACTGATCGGCTGTGTATTAATGTTTGCGGCGATCATTCTGGTACAGCTTCCTGACCGCAAAAAATGAAAAGGCATTTTACAAAAATATCGTAGTAACATCAAAAAAACTATGTTATGATATTTATTAGAGAAAATGCGACGAAATGCAGGAACAGGTGACAGTTATGATAACTTATTATAGGACGGACGATCAGGTCATACATGAAGAAGAAAAATTAAGTGATGGTGTATGGGTGCAGATGATCAACCCAACACATGATGAGTGTGAGGAAATTGCTGAGAAATTAATGGTAGACATTGATGACGTGAAGGCTGCACTCGACGTTGAAGAAAGTTCCCGTATTGAACTGCAGGACGGCTATACGCTGATACTGGTGGATATTCCGGCCATCGAGATACGTCATGATCAGAGAACATACACGACAATTCCGCTTGGTATCATCCTGACGCAGGATATCATTGTCACAATTTGCACGGAGGATACGCCGGTATTGCAGAACTTTGTGCGAAGCCGCGTGAAAGAATTCAGCACAAAGAAGAAGCTTCGTTTTGTGTATCAGATCCTGTACCGGACAGCAGCAATTTATCAGGCAAATCTCCGGATCATCGATAAAAGACGTACTGAGATAGAAGAACGTGTCGGAAGCGATACAGACGATTCTGATCTGATCAACCTGCACGAACTGGAATCCACATTAGTCTACTTTGCAACATCGCTCCGGGCAAATGGGGTAGTGCTTGACCGGCTGACGCGCTATAAACGGCTGGAGCAGTACCCGGAAGATAAGGAACTTTTGGATGATGTGATAGTGGAGAACCGTCAGGCGATCGAAATGACAACCATCTACCGAGATATCATCAACGGAACAAGAGAGCTGATGTCCTCTTTGTTGGATAACCGCTTGAATAACGTTATGAAATATCTGACATCTATTACAATTGTAATGGCAATCCCAACGGTCATTTCCGGTATCTACGGTATGAATGTCAATGAAAACTGGATGCCGTTTGCAAATACACCGCACGGATTTCTGATCATTTGTATTATTACATTGCTGATCTGTGTAATTACGATGCTTTTCCTGCGAAAGAAAAAAATGTTATAAATCATAAGTAAAACTGTTGTCATATGCAGAGGGCATATGACAGCAGTTTTATGCTTTGCGGAGAAAGTACATAATCGCTGTTAAAATGTATTACAGGTTTCAGAAAACGTCATATGAAAAACGTTAAAATTCGAGTATAATTGTAGTAGAAAATCCAAAGATAAATCTGTATATCAAACGGAAGAAATTGTGCGAGAGGTAATCGCAAGAAGGATAGAAACAATTATGGGGAAAAGACTCGGGCATATGATCCGTGAATTTCGGGAAAAACAGGGACGGACGATTGAAGAGGCAGCGAGGGGGCTGTTGAGTGCGGCAGAACTTTCGAGAGTTGAGAATGGTACGAAAGAGATTGAATATCTTATAATGGAAGCACTTTTTGAGACTTATGGCAAATCTTTAGATAAATTAGAAATTGTTGTAAGCAGTGACGAATATAGGATTCTGGAACTGCGGGACAGAATATGCGAGGCTCTTTTGCAGAAAAGGTCAGCCGATGCAGAAGAACTGATCCGGCAGTACAAAGACATAACCGATGAAGAGAAGCTGATACATCGGCAGTATATACAGATGGCAGAGGCAATAAGCAATTATAACAAAGCAGGAAAACTGACAGCTGTATTGCAGCAGCTTAAGACGTCTCTTCATCTTACAACAGCAGAGATAAAAGGACAGAATATCCATCTTTTTCATCAGGAAATTTATCTGATCTATATGATATTCTGGATGCAATATCAATGCGGTGATACAGAACGGCTGCTGGATAATGCCCGGAAGGTGGAACAGTATATCTGTGAACAATACACGGATGAAGAAGAAAAAGTGAAGATTTATCCACAGTGTATCTGGCTGCTCGGAAGAATCCTTCTGGATATACAATATGATAAAACCGCCAAATACACGATAAATAAAGGGATCGACTGCCTGACAGAAAATGGGGCATTGCATTGGCTGACACAATTGCTAGAACTAAAGAAAGAGTGTGAGGAGCGTCTCGGAGAGAAAGCGGAGGCAGAAGAATGTGACCGTTATCTGGATGCGATACGGACACTTTATGAGGTTGCCGGTGAACGTCAGACCAAGGAAATCTCATTGGCTTTATTTATGCAGAGCAGTACGCAGAGAGAGTGCATTATCAGCAATTATTTTCTGAAAAATCTGCGGGAAGAAAAAGGAGTTACACAGTATGAGATGAGCGAAGACATCTGTGCATGGGAGACTGTATCCAGAATTGAATCCGGGAGAACACCAAATCAGAAGAAGCTGTATCGGTTGTGGAAAAAACTTGGGATTGAGCGTGAGAGATACTACGGATTCATAGAGTCAGAGCATTATGAAGTGTATGGATGGGTGAGAGATTATAATCGCCTGATTGGGAATGAAAAACGTCAGGAAGCAGAGATGCTATTTGAAAGAATCGAGTCAGAACTTGATAAAAAAATACCGGTTAATAAGCAATATTTGGAAAGAGCCAGAATTACGGAAAAGTTGCGGAACGGGCGAATTTCCAACGAAGAAGCAATTGAAGAATTGCGAAAAATACTTGCAATAACGATGCCGCCTCTTCCATCTGGAAAAAGAATATACAGAATACCGTTTCGAACAGAATTTGCAATAATGAACCAGATTGCCAGAACATTTGCGGCAATGGGAAAATATGACAGTGCATGTGAAATATATGCAGAAGTATTAAAACAATATCATAAAAATGAAAGTACATTGCGCGGACATGTAGTACAGGGGATATTACTATATGTCTGTTACGCGGCAATTCTCGAAGATAATAATGAATTAGAGCTGTCAGAACAGATTGCAAAGGAAGGTATGAAGTTTACAATCGAATGTATGAGAGGAGATACCGCATGTAAAATTCTAGCCAATTTAACCTGCGTTTATGAAAAACGAAAAGAAATTGAATTGGAAATGCGGTATCTAAAAGATGCATATTATTTAAGCAGATTATACAGACAAGGAATGTTAACAGATTTATTAAAAAATCGATATGCTGAAAAACAAATTAGCTGTCAACTTCAGGAATAGTAAGTGAAGTAACGTTAATCCCAGATTCATAAGTTGCTATAGGAATAAATAACAATGAAAAGATAAGTGCAGAACCTAAAGTAAATTTAATAATTTTTGAAAGTAATTTTGTCATAAAAATGGTCTCCTTTGAAAACATGATGCTATTATTATACGACATCGAAAGAAAAAATAAATGACGTTTGTAGAAAAATATATTATACAAAAATGTCATG
>ENA-ORSC01002383-ORSC01002383.1-human-gut-metagenome-genome-assembly--contig:-NODE-2383-length-11389-cov-3.256397_pt1 | contig 11389 bp, 10 predicted proteins | sample MGYA00242178_ERZ509140 | MGnify/ENA primary metagenome ERZ509140 (study PRJEB26280, sample SAMEA2338681) | human gut metagenome | biome: human gut; feature: human-associated habitat; material: faeces... | reverse complement strand
TGACGACTCCAACACCAACGCCGCTGTGCTCGCTGAGTATTTCGCCGCACACGATACCGGCGTTCAGGTCATCGGATGCCCGAAGACCATCGACGGCGACCTGAAGAACGAAGATATCGAATGCTCCTTCGGTTTCGATACCGCGACCAAGACATACAGCGAGATCATCGGAAACATCGAAAGAGACGCAAACTCTGCCAAGAAATACTGGCACTTCATCAAGGTCATGGGCCGTTCCGCTTCTCATGTCGCGCTGGAGTGCGCGCTGGAGACTCAGCCGAACATCTGCCTGATCTCTGAAGAAGTCGCTGCCAAGAAGATGTCCCTTTCCCAGATCGCGGATTACATCGCCGATTCTGTCGAAAAGCGCGCCGCAAAAGGCATGAACTTCGGTGTAGCCATCATCCCGGAAGGCGTAGTAGAATTCGTTCCTGAATTCTCCGTGCTGATTTCCGAGATCAATGAACTGCTCGCCGGAAGCAAGGCTGACGCGTTCAACGCCCTGCCGACCTGGGCTGAAAAATATGCGTTCATCAAGAACGGTCTGACCAAGGAATCCATGGACGTATTTGCGATCCTGCCGGAAAGCATCCAGCAGCAGCTGTTCCTCGAAAGAGACCCGCATGGCAACGTACAGGTATCTCTGATCGAGTCTGAAAAGCTGTTCTCCGCTCTGGTCAAAGACAAGCTGGAAGAAAGAAGAAAAGCCGGCACATATAACGGAAAGTTCAATGCGCTCCACCACTTCCTCGGTTACGAAGGAAGATGCGCATTCCCGTCCAACTTCGATTCTGACTACTGCTACTCCCTGGGCTACAATGCATTCATGCTCATCCAGTATGGATACAACGGATATCTGTCCAAGATCTCCAACCTGTCCAAGCCTGCCGCAGAATGGGTAGCCGGCGGTATGCCGATCACCAAGATGATGAACATCGAAAGACGTCACGGCGAAGATAAGCCGGTCATCAAGAAGGCGCTGGTCGAGCTGGATGGCAAGCCGTTCAAGTTCTTCGAGGCGCATCGTGAAGAATGGGCTTCTGAGACCTGCTTCGTCTATCCGGGTGCGATCCAGTACTACGGACCTGCCGAAGTATGCGACATCACCACGAAGACCCTGGCGCTCGAACAGGAATGATCACTTCAGATCCTCACGCATAGTGGGGATCTTTTCTTTTTCTTAATAAAATGCAAAAAGGACTTGAAAATCGTGCAAAATCTGATAGAATCTAAATACACGGAGACTTAGCTCAGTTGGGAGAGCACTTCCTTGACGTGGAAGGGGTCATGGGTTCGAGTCCCCTAGCCTCCACCATTTTGTGAAAAAACGCCAGACGATCACGTCCGGCCGATCACGTCCGGCGTTTTTTTCTGTTCTCTTCATCCTGTATTACTCAGCGCTCTGCGCGTCTGTGACCTTGATCGGAATTATCCTCACATTCATAGCGATATTCTTCTCCGCCGATCGAAAACGCACAATATGCCCTTAATCGATAATCACCTGCTTCTTCCACACGGATGAATGTCTCTTTCTCGATTTGCTCATGCGCTTTCATCGCGGTCTGCGCCTGCACCGCACCCACGCCTTCTTCAGCCTCATCCTCTGCAGAGCATAGATACAGCACGATCAGCGGATCGCCATGCGAAAGAACGACATCATGATCGCTCAGATTGCTCAGCTGGGCGGTAAATCCGACCTCCTCGCCTGCGCTGATTTCCGTTTCCGGATCGATGACGCTGAACGAGAAGCTGTCCGCTGAAAGCTTTGGCAGCTCAGCCGAACATGCGCTCAGCAGCATCACCATCACCATTCCGATCCATACAGCAGCCTTCCGCATTCCCTGTTCCCTCCATTTCTTCATGTTCGTGCAAGACACGATGACCATGATGGCAGTCCTGCCTTTGAAACAATGATTCCTGCATCGCTATGTTCAATCTATCATCCGCTCCCTCATATCGTCAAGCGCGCTTACACAAAAGGACATGTTTTCCACCAGATCTCGCTTGTCCGCACCATTGATCTGCCAGATCATTCTGTCATCAGGCAGTCCTCATGCTGGATCAGCTTCTTGTAATCGATCCGAATGATAACATCACGATAGTCCGGCGTCGATCCGATCTTCCAGCACAAGAAGGAGACGAACGCAACCTGACGATCCGGATGCACCGCCATAAATGAAGAAACATGATGTTCCTGCTCAAACCGACTGCCATCGACCCATGCGGCGTTCAATGAAACAAGTTCCTCCTTGAAGCGCGCCTTGGCTTCCTCATCCCGCAAGTAAAACCATACACGTTTTTCCTTGTGTGTCTCTAATACGCTTTTTACCTCATTCATTTTCTTTTCCTCCTTATCATGATCCTATAAAGAGAAAAACGACCCCATAGCTACAATGGGATCGTATGTGATGACATTTCCCATCGTACAAGCATTAGCACCTTACTTTCTGCAGGTTGCTGTGTGGTCATCGAGCTTGTCTCTCGCACACTCTTTATAGGCAGTTTCAGTATATCATGTTCTCAGTTTTAAAACAACTGGCTGAACAAGCCATCATCATTTACCAAAAGCAAGGACCACCAGATGGATATACGTGCATGGCTGAGCTTACAGTTTGTCATCTATTGCTGTTTTGTTCTTATTGAAGAATAAATCATAACGTATTAGAATTATTGAGTGAACGATATATAGAGTTTGAATATCGCTTTAATGAAATGGAGAAATGTATATGATGATCGATAACACATCAATATCCTTAAAACAAATGAGAACAATCCTAAAAGCAATCTATTCGGCCCCCAACGCATCCGAGTATAGCTTATCACTTCATCGAATTCATAAATCTTCAATATTGATCGTGATATTAAGTGGTCTTGGCATTATATTGAACCTCTTTGCCCCATCCCTACAGCTCTCTTATCTATTATTTTTTTTAGCTTGCTTTTGTTATTTTTTAGGAGACGCATTGTTTGGTCCCTTTGGCATGGCGGCAGCAATGTATGCTGTGTATAAGATCGGCATTTATCGTTTTGAATTGAATGAAGACATTTCTCAAATTACGGTAAAAAAGAACAATGCTGTATGTAGCATAGATTGGAATTACAGTTTTGCATATCCTGAAGAAGATGCATTTATTTTCATAGCAAGTCCAAAAAATAAACGTTTGCGACACATGCTGGTTAAAACTAGGCCCTTCATTGTCTTAAAAAGCCAATGCACTTCAGATGAATATATGCTTTTAGAAAATCGCTTTCAAGAATCTTCAAAAAAAGCTGCTGACAATTAACCAATGATATTGCCGGAGTGACAAACAAATTTATCGTCGAAAATGCTGTAAAATACTTTTATGCGTTAATCAGTTTTAATTTATATGCTTTACTAACGATTTGGTGACTTTTAGATTATGACATAAATAATGTTACAATATGGGCTGCCCTGTAATTGAATACAGGAAGTGCCCTATATGTCTAATACATCTGTTTCTATCGAATCTGTCGAAAGCCTGCTGCCAAAAGAATTTCTTGAGCTGTTTCAGCCTTTCCAGGTTGATCAGATCAAGAGCATGATCTCTTCTTTCCTTGTCATGAACTTCTCTGTTCACAAATATGTTTTCGAATACTGCCCTAAGCGTAGCGTACATCATCCTGCCCGATCAAAGCTGATAAGGCCAACAGCGGAAAACAGATGTATCGCTGCAAACATTGCAATAAGTGTTTTGTCGTTGATCATGGTCAATTGACTTATTACTCTTATCAATCTGAGCAGAAATGGAATCAATTGATTGATGATACAGTTAGATAACTTTTACATTCAATGATATACATGTTGCCGTCATATGAGTCTCATTGCAATCAAATACAAAAGATGTCATTTATACCTATTATTGTTCAAATTATTATTCCTTGACAAATCTCAGCCTTGTCATTATCCTGAAAGAGACGAATTAGCTTTTGTATAAACTGTTTTTCTATTGATATTCTTTATTATTCGATTCGTATATTCCCATTCTTTTTGAATTTCCCAACAACTTACTGATAGTTTGAAAAACTCACTATCATTTATTCTCATGCGTGATCAACATACAATTATATTGAATGCTTATCGGGAACGGCAAATAATAATCTCTGTTTCCGAATATATGACATACATAATTTAAGAAACTGAACACTTGATATTATTGGAGGTATCTATGAACAAAACTAGAGGAAAAATATATTGGATCATTTTTGTGATCTTTATCCTTGTTTTTATCCTTTTGGCCATCAGCCATCAACAGGCCGCAACAGAAATGGCCGCAGATCGCAGATATTCATTTTCGCTCACACTAGAGCCATATGACCCAAGCCGTCAAAGCGCTTTGCAAAGTCAGCAGGAAAGCATGTACCTGAGCGCATGGATCGTTGGTTTTATCATTCCGGCAGCGCTTATGCTCATTTCTTATTTCATCCATGGATGTATCTATTATAATGATAAACTTGATTATATCGTCGACCACGAAAAACCATCTTATACAAGAATGATGATTCAGCTGTTGATCGCATTTATGTTCATCATGATTACTGGAACGACAGTATGGAATAGCTTCTATACGCTATTGTTGCTCATCTCTCCTGTTCTCTTTCTCTTATATCCGATCATCATCATCTTTTTCTTTAATTCGGGAACGGTACTATGCAATGCCATTTTGATCCCTGCCGAAAATGATGATGAGAACACAGAATACTTCCAATAAAGTTCAGAGAATTCTGCAAATGATGCGAAATATTCAGGCACATTTGTGCCGTAAATATGACAAGAAGGACGTTTTAACAGTTGATAAATCGTCCTTTTCTTGTTGTGGATCAAACGTCCAAAACTAGAAACAAAATAAATCAAGCGCGAAAACTAAGCGTGCATAACCGTATCTGCGTAATTTCTACATGATGATCATCATACCTCCTTTTCAGCAAATATCACTTTGGTATGACTCAACCTTCAAATCAAGATAAGTTCCAGCTGATAAAAACGGTGTATTTGACAAATTGATCGTATAATCATATTATAATTTTGAAATTTGCTTAAGGTTATCCAAAATAATTACGGTTTGATATGAATCAGGCCGCATCTTGGATAATTGATACAGCATAATTCTGATGAGATAGGATTGGAGGCTTTTGAATGATGAACGAATATCGTTTTAGAATGGATATTCCCAAAGAAGAATATGAGCAGTTTGTACAAAGCCATCAACTTTGCAATTTGCTTCAAAGCTATGATTGGGCAAAAGTAAAAAACAACTGGGATCATGTCTATGCTGGCGTTTATGATAAGAACAAGCTAGCAGCCACCGGGTTGATCTTGATCAAACCATTGCCGTTTTCTTTTACGATGTTTTATCTGCCCAAAGGGCCGATACTGGACTATACGAATAAAGAGTTATTCAATTTCTTTTTTGAAAACCTGAAAAAGCTGGCGAAACAAAAGCATTGTGTGTTCATCAAATTTGATCCAGGCATCGTCATCCGTGAACTTTCTTTGCATAAAGAAGTGTTGAATGCTCATACAGATACACAGTCCATACTCGCTGACATAAAAGCGATCGGAGGCATCCACAAAGGATTCACTACATATATCGAAGAGACCGTACAGCCTAGATTTCATATGGGATTATATCCATGTGAGTTGAAAGAGCATTTACCGAGCTCTACCTTGCGTTCGATCAAAAAAGCGCAGAAGAAAAATGTCGTGGTTGAAGAAGCCGGCGTACAGGGCTTAGATGAATTTGCGCAAATCATGCACATGACTGAGGAGAGAAAGCAAGTGCATTTACGCGGGAAAGATTATTTTGAGCTGCTTTTGCGCACATATCCAAAAAATGCGCATTTATTTCTGGCTTATGTAGATCCAAAGCAGAAAATGCAAACGCTGCTTGAAAAAAAGAAACAATTAGAAGACATCATTGCTGAAAGACCGAACAAGAAGAAAGAACATGAGCTTCTTCAGACGAATGAGGAAATTGACTCGATCAAAACCGTATGTGAAAAATATCCGGGCCGAACGGCTATTGCCGGTGGGATCATGATCGGCTATGGCAAAGAGTGCGAGATGCTGTATGCGGGAAGCAATGATGATTTTATGAACTTTCGGCCACAGTATTTGTTGTATTTGACACAGTTTGAATATGCCTTTTCTCATGGATATGAATTTGTGACAATGGGCGGAATTGACGGAGACTTCAAAGATGGATTATCTCAATTCAAATCGAATTTCAATCCTGTTATACGAGAGTATATTGGTGAGTTTGATCTGCCTATTCACAAAATCATGTATGCTGCAGCAAATAAGCTTCTGCCTTCTATCAAGAAACTGCTGAAAAACAAAAAATAAATTGGAAATGCGTGCATAAAAATGATACGCACCCTGTCAAGCACACAGGGCGCGTATCCACGCAAATCAATTTTCAGAAATGACCTTTAAGATCATGGAATCATCGACCAAACAATCGAGCATGACATTGGAGATCGGCTTCTTCGGACAGCTTCTTGTTTTGTATTGCTTGATCCAGATTGATCGCTGCTTTTCGGAACATGTTCAAATGCTGCTGTACATGTTTATCTTCCACAAGACACCAATCTTCTTCAAAATGTACGTCCAGCAGCCAGTGCATCGTTTCTACTGACCATTCCATCCGTGCATGATGCAGCAGTTCTTCTGCACTTAATTTCCTGCTGGAAATATAGTAATGCCATTCACTGCTGTTTCCTTTTGCATCGCTGCTTTCTGTATGGATCGCTCCTATGCTGCTCAGCCCTTTCCAGTTGCTGCGCTGTTGCAGCCATGCGATATCACTGCTTACATATGCCGTCCTTGTTTCGATCCTGCCGTAATTCTTTTCTGTTCTTGCTGCCATGTCCATCGTTTCACGCAGCTCATCATCCTGCACATATTCTTCAATATCTTTTTTCAATGCAGGCTGATTATCTTTTGCGCACAGCAGATAATCTGCTTTCTGCTCCATGATAATCTTCGCTGTTTCTTTCTGGCAATTCAATGCATCTGCTGTGATCATCTGTCCTTCGATATGCAATGTCTTCAATAACTCCTGCACCGCCTTGATCTCATTGCTTTTTGCATCCGTGCTTCTTTGTGCCAATGTGAGGCCGAGCTCAGAGATCTGTGCACTGACGATATGCAAAGGACTGTCCATCTTGGATATCCGGTTCGTAGAACATATGGTCTTTCCATCGAGAGAAATGGTCATATTCGCCATGTTTTCGGGCAAAAATGAGGATACCCAGTTCATGAAACAAAGATTCAGAGAGTCAGTTTTGATCATCTTCAGCAGACAAAGCATCCAGTAGTAGCACGGCACATGTTCAATTCCAAATCGCTCCTTTAAGAACCCGCTTACTCTGGCGCTTGATGCCCACTGATGGATCTGTCTTACATTTCTCAAGCCGCATATGCTGCCTAAGATAGAGATCGTGATAAGTGAATATTTCACGCCATGAGAACCATCGATACACTTTTGAGATCCACCAGTACACATAAGTGATCCACCCTTGATCAGCTCATGCAATGGATCCGCCCCGATGCCGAGAGGCCAGGTTTTTCCTTCAGCTATTCTTTTGTAGAATCTTTATTGGAGAAATAGTCTCCGATTCTACGAAAGGAGGCCGAAAACATGGCCAAAAAGATTAACGTGAAGCTGATACTGGAGCTTCGCAGTGCCGGGATGGGGCGGAATGCAATCGCCGCCAGCAGGCACATTTCAAAGAACTCTGTCGGTGATGTGTTCCACATCGCTGACAGGATGGGCATATCTTATGAGGACATCGCCCAGATGGATGAGGATACGGTTTACCACAAGTTTTATCCGGACAAGTTTGTCCTGGAAAACCTGTATGACAAGCCGGATTACGAGTATGTCCATCAGGAACTGAAACGTACTGGCGTGACGCTGAAGCTCCTTTGGCAGGAATACCAGGACAAATGCAGGGCGTCTGGCAACATTCCCATGGGATATACGAAATACTGTCAGGGCTACAGCGAATACACGATTGTAAACAAGCTTACGAACCACTTGGAACATAAGCCCGGCGTTGCTGTGGAGGTAGATTGGTCAGGGCCTACCATGGCCTATGTCGACACTTCCACAGGGGAGATCGTGACCGTATACCTGTTTGTAGGGACACTGCCCTACAGCCAGTACTCCTACGTGGAACCATGCCGGGACATGAAGATGGACAGCTTTATCCGCGCCCACATCCACATGTATGGGTTCTTCGGCGGGGTTGCCACGCGTCTTGTCTGCGATAACCTGAAGACGGGCGTTGTATCCCATCCCAGAGAAGGGGAGGTTGTCCTGACTGCGGATTATGAAGCCCTGGGCAGCCACTACCAGACAGCCATCATGCCGGCAGGCATCCGTAAACCCAAACAGAAAGCTTCCGTGGAAGGCACAGTGGGGAAGATTGCAACAGCGATCATCGCACGGCTGAGGAACGAGACTTTTTACAGCTTTGAGGATCTGAAAGCTGCCGTCGCAAAAAAGCTCTACGGATTCAACCACGAGAGTTTCCAGAAACGTGAAGGGAGCCGCTATGACGCTTACCTGGATGAGAAGCCGTTCCTGCATCCACTGCCGTCTGTCCCTTATGAGATCGCCACGTGGATCTATGGCAGGAAGGTAAACATCGACTACCATGTCGTCTTTGAGTATAACCGGTACTCTTGTCCTTACCAGTATGCCAGGAAGAGTGTTGACCTGAAGGTTACGGACAGCACCGTGGAGATCTACAGCGGTTCTGCCCGCATAGCCACGCATAACCGCTTCCCGGCTGGCCGGAGGAACCAGTATTCCACCCATCCGGAAGATATGCCGGATAAGTTCAAGTTTTCCCCATGGGATGATATCCGGATCAAAAACTGGGCACGATCCATCGGCGATTATACGGCACAGGCGATTGACCGTATCTTTGAGGGGGTTCCCATAAAAGAACAGGGCTATAACCCTGCGCTGGCTGTCCTGAGACTGAGCAACAAATACTCCGAAGCACGCCTGGAAGCTGCCTGTGAGTTTGCCATCACCAGCGGGATTAAAAAGCCCCGTTACCACCATCTTAATTCGATCCTTGCATCCAATCAAGATGAGATTTACGCAGAGCGCAAAAAAGCAGATGCAAAGGGCCATTCCCAGATGGGATACCTGAGGGGAAGCAGCTATTACGGAGGTGGCAGAGATGATCAATGAAGAAACCAGGCGCAAGCTACGTGAAATTAATCTGGGCGAGGCAATCAAGGGGCTGGAGGTACAGCAGGCGGATCCTGCGACAATAGCCCTGCCCTTCGATGAAAGGATGCAGCGGCTGGTGGACTACATTTACCAGGAGAAATACAATGGGAAGATACAGCGGCTGATCAAGTCAGCGAAGCTCCGCTTTCCGCAGGCAAACCGGCAGGGAGTGATCTATGCCAGCCGCGGATTAAACAGGGATCTCATTGAGAACCTGTTCAGTGGCCAGTACATCGGTTTACACCAGAGCGTCATCCTCCAGGGATTTACCGGTTCAGGGAAGACCTACCTGGCCTGTGCCCTGGGAAAAGAAGCCTGCCTGAACCATGTCAGGGTACGGTATGTCAGGCTGCCTGATCTGTTAATGGAGGATGGGGACTCCACCGTAGTTTCGGGGAACCAAAGGAAGCTGCTTGAACGCTACAGCCGGATACCTCTCCTGATACTGGATGAGTGGCTTGTGTCTGACATATCGGATGCGGAACTCCACTTCCTGTTTGAGCTTATGGAAAGGCGCTCTGATACAACCTCTACCATCTTCTGTACGCAATACCGCAAGGATGACTGGGTGAAACGTCTGGGCGAAGGAGTACGGGCAGAAGCGATTGTAGACCGTTACGCATACACAGCCTTCTGGATTGAGACCGGCAGCACCAATATGAGGGAATACTGTGCCAAGCATAAAATGTAAAAAACACACCGGTGGATCCCAAAAGCGTATTGCTGGGTCTGAAAGAAAAATCAGTGGGTCTGAGCAAAGCTCAGACCCGGATCCCTTGACGCGAAATAATCAATTAAACTACTGTAAAAATAATTAACAGCAATTTTATGAGCAAAAAAAAATTGCCTTTTCGTCATGCTCAAAGCATCTATGTCATGGTAGTGATGATTTAAAACAGAAGAAACCAAGGCCAACATATCGCCAGCCTTGTTCAATTTATTCCATTATGTCATATTCTTATACTTAACTTAATACCATTGCCATAAATGCCCCCTTTCACGTACTCATGTATCCGCGAGAGTTTTTATGATGCCACAGACCTTATAACTACCAAGATAAACAAGACTGACTTCTAGCGGAACACCTTTTTCATTTGCAAGTTGAATTATATGCTTCAGCTCATCGGCATTCTTGTATTTGGGATTGATTAAGACTTTCCATGGAACTCTGCGAAGAAGAACTCGCGTAGTCTCACCAATTCCCGGTTTAATGAAATTGATATCACCAACCGAGTAGACTTTAGCAACTTGACGGACGACTTCTACACCAGAAGCACCTTTCGACCGTATTATATCTGATGTTTTATAGTTGAATTCCCGTTCTATGGAAGCTAAATATTCAGCCGTCAAATCGTTGTCGGCCAATTCTCCCAAATAGGCAGCACCATGAAAATCTGAGTCCCCAATAATGTCACGCCGAAGAAACGTTCTACTAATCAGCCCTGTGACGGTAGCGTTTAGACATGAACTCGGAACTAAAAAATCCTCATGGGTTCCACACAAATCTGTCAGATTAGCAGGATCAGAAACAACCGCCAAATCCGAACTAATCTGCGGATATTCCGCCAATTCTTTTTTAAGTTCAGTTAAGATTGCACCTTTGCCAATCCAACCATCAACGAACTGAATTGAAGATGCCTGATGCCGTTCAAGAATATAATTTAGAGCATTTTTATCAATACCTTTTCCACGAATAATCGAAACCGAATAATGAGTCAAGGAAACGTTGTACTTCTTTTCAAGATATCGTTTTATCAAGACACCGATGGGTGTACCAGCACGAGCGAGGGAAACAATTACAAGGGAGTTTCCTTTGCGCGAATATATTTTTTCAGCTAAGACCGCTATGGCATTAGCTGTGGTTCCAGCGTAACTCTTTAATGCTCTCTTATATGCTTCCATGTATTTTATCGTCGGTTGATACTCTAGAGGAAGCATTTCACAATAATGCACTCCAGCTTGAATGTAACGTTCCCTTACCTCAGAGGGCAACGGCTCAACAAGCCCTGTGATATCTTTAAGCAAAAGAATGACGTCCGATGATTGAAATGAACTTCTCATATTTTCCTCCATTTCCCCGCGCCTAAAGTCGCGCGGACACAAATACTTCATCAATA
>ENA-ORSC01002373-ORSC01002373.1-human-gut-metagenome-genome-assembly--contig:-NODE-2373-length-11437-cov-2.732824_pt1 | contig 11437 bp, 17 predicted proteins | sample MGYA00242178_ERZ509140 | MGnify/ENA primary metagenome ERZ509140 (study PRJEB26280, sample SAMEA2338681) | human gut metagenome | biome: human gut; feature: human-associated habitat; material: faeces... | reverse complement strand
ATCTGATTGAAATATGCAAGTCAAAAATACAAAGCGGTAATCTTGTTTATCTTGATATGCTACAGTTTCTGACATATGACACACAGCTTACACTTGATGCTGTTTTAGACGGAGTGAGAATTATGAAAAAAATAAATCGAAGGATCTTTCAACCGAATCAGCTTACAGATATTATGCTTAATGAAGCTTGCGACAAAAATAAAGCCAATTTAAGTGATTTTATTAACGATGTTATTGAAGAATATTATAGACCTCTCAATTCACAGTTAAAATACGAAACAGAACTTTTATTTATGAAGCTGAAAATGTCGCAACAGGATAACGGTTTGGAAGAACTGTGTTCTGAAAACGGGACGCAGTTGCAGGCATCGAAACAGGAGACTATATCTCTAAAAGAATTAAAGTCAACTCTTGCGCGATGTGTAGAGATCCTCAAGGATTATCCGATCAGAAATGTTACACCTTTACGCCAGATTTTCACCCATTTTACAAACAGGAGCGGACTTGTATTAAGGTACGATTACATCAACATTGTTAACAGTTGGCAGGATGAAATGTTACATCACCTTAATGATGTGATCAAAACTGTTGATCCAGATTATCCTCTTGGCACTCGCGAATTTGGTGAAAGAAGTAAATATATATTCGCCCATTGGTCAGAACTGTATCAATACTCTGAGATCTATATCGCTTTAGCTACTATTATTGAATGCGAAAAGGTCTACTATCCATTGGATGCTTTTACAACGATCAGCTTAATAAAGCAACTCGATAGAGCAATCATGGAATCATCAAACATTGCCCCTGTTAAAGAACCTTTTGCAATCAATATCTCAAATAGGGACAGATATTATAGAATCCGCTATGAGATAACTATGTATTATACCCATATCGGCTATAGTATATTATCTGGTGATGTTCACTGTGAAAACATACCATCGGGGTTTCAAGCATTCTTGTTGAAAGTGGTAAATATCAATACTCCGCCTGATCCAATAACAGAGGACAATATTGACGCGATTGCAAAGCTCGAAACAGAAGGTCGACGCTTACTTAAACAGTTGGCAGCAGCAAATAATTAACTAGGAGGAAAAATTATGACAGTCAGCATTGGTACATTATTGATAGGTGGTATTTGCTTGTTTCTTGCAGGGACATTTGTTGGAGTCGGATTGACTTCGGTTGTGTCGGTTGGAAAGAAAACACAATCGGCTGATACGCTTTGATAACAGCCGTTTATTTCGTGTCCGATTCGGACACGGGAAGGGAGTTAGAAATCTTTGAGAAAGAAAAGAAGAGAACTTATATTGTTTTGCAGTCTGCTGTTGGCAACGACACCAGCATATGCAGAGAATGCAACAGAAGCCGTGTCCATTTCGGACACGGCTTCTGACATAGGATGGACAATAGATGCAAATGAAGAGGTTCAAAGCGTGTCCGAATCGGACACACCGAAAACTCTTGCATCAAATGAAGAAACATCCTCTCCGAAAATTTGGCAGGAAACGTATACCTATCTTGCCGATACACAGGATTCACATGCGTTTCCAGACCGGGTTGAAAAGAATGGGGTGCAGTATCAGTTAAAAGATACCCAGTATCAAATCACAGAGCTGACGAAGGAATATAGAAAAAGTAGCACCAATCTATGGGCATATGCAGAATATAATCCAGAGCAGGAAATTGAAGTAGATGGACTGCATTATACACTTGTGGATACCTCCAAAGAAGAGTGGACAGAAAGTGGGCGAAGTAAGACAGTCTCAGTTGATCGTACCTATTTGGAGGGGCAGGAAATTCCAGAAGCCATTGATATTGAATCGACCGATGATATAACAGGAGAAACAATATATGGTAATATTCCGCGAACAGATCTACAAGATGATGGAGCAGGTTGGTGGGAAGGCGGTCTGGAACAATGGGTAAAGTACAGATGGAACGATGAAACAAGCCAATGGGTATTTGAAGTCGGTGATGAAACCTTTCCGGCAGCATCTGATGATAGTCCGTGGTTTGACGGGTGTGAAAGTAAAATTTTGCAATCATTGAATCTGGATGGAACATTCAATCAGATTACTGGAATCGCGTGGGATAGTGACGGCTGGCAGGAAGAGGATGGCAGTTGGTGGAAATCTGTTAAAGCAACCGGAAATCGAATGATTAAGCGTTCCCGTGCATGGTTTTCTGGAGAAGTAGCAGAAGCGGATCTACCAATGGTGCGCTATACCAGTCGTTATGTATCAGACGTAACAGGCTATCTTATTACAGCAAATGTTACTTATGAGGAGATACAGAAGGAAGAGCCAATTGTTGAAACGCAGGCAATCAGAACCGACAACTGAGCCGACAACGGAACCGACAACTGCAAGCGTGTCCGATTCGGACACGGAAAACACAATAGCAGGAATGCCGTGGCAGGATCTGGTATTGCTGTTCTTGGAGACAGGAAGTGTTGCACTCGGACTCATTATGATTGGTCTGTTAGCAAAATATCGCCCAAAGCCGAGAGCATGGCTTACCGTACCGAAAAAAGAAAGCAAAGGAAAAGGAGAAAAGAATGATGACTAATACAATGAATGTAATGTTACCAGCAGCAGGATCGTTAACCGACTTTTTTACGGCAATTTCGACATTAGCACACGAGTATCAGGCAGCAGGAAATGCAGTGCTGATCGGAATTGCATTACTGATTCTTGGAAGCAAATTTTTGATTGGAGATGATGAGAGTAAGGCGAGAGGGAGAAAGCAGGTTCCATACATTATTATTGGAACTGCAATTATCATGTCAGCTTTTAATATTGCTGCGTCAGCAGGTGCATCGTTAACATTCTGAGTACTGCGAAGGGAGAAAGGGAAGGTATGACAGTGCCTGCATACCTTCTCAGAATAAAATGGAATTTATTAAGATTATATTTACAATAATGGTGAGTGGAATGGCAGTTAGTATTGGCTTTGCTCTTGGAATAGTAGCAGGTGCAACTGTCATTACACGAATTACATTTTCAAAACAAACAGAGCAGAAAGTTCTATACATATTTGGTGTAATAGGTATGGTAATCGGTACTTTATGCAGCCTGTGGTTTGTAGTAAAGCTGTTTTGGAAATGAGCAGGCAAAGGAGGGAGAAAACATGCAGCAGAAGAAGCAGCAAAAACAAGGAAAGAGACAGGAATGGAAAGACCAAATGAAGGAATCAGATCGTATGCTGAAAGGAAATGTACTTCTGGAAAAGCCACAGTGGGTACTTATGCTGACACTTGCAGCAGAGTTTTTGCTGCTTGTTGTACTGCATGTATTGGTTAATACGTTTATTCGATTCTGTAAAGGACATTTAGCTGACTGTTTTTCTTGGAGCTGCCTAACGACTTTTTATCCGGTTTTAGCTCCATTATATCTTTTTGTGGTTATTGTAGCGATTGCAGTAGCAATATTGAATGTATATCGGTTTCGCAATGCTTTTCGTAGTTTGGAGGCAGGACAGAAAGGAACCAGCCGTTTTACGACAATGGAAGAGATCAAAGAGCAGTATCCGGATGCGGTGCTTTTGTTTGTGACGACCAATGATGCACAGACCTTGAAAGATCGACTGACTGGAAGAGGAACGGAATCAGAGGAAGTTATCCGCAACAGATTGTTAAGAGCTGCACAGGAGGCAGAAGGCATCGAAGAGTATGACTATCTGGTAGTAAATGATGATCTGGATACTTGTGTTAATGAGGTGCATGGAATTATTACGAGCGAACATCTGAAGATGAGACGCCGTCTGGAATTTGTTACTAATATCAGAGAAGACCTTCAGGGTCTGATGAAAGGAGAATAATTATGTTACATCCGTCTTATACAGACTTAATGGAAACTATCAACAGCGAGACCGAGGGCGATACCCCGGTAGTTAACAGCCGTTATTCTATCGTGCTTGCAACTGCAAAGAGGGCAAGACAGCTGATCGCAGGTGAGGAAGCTTATGTAAATGCAAAAGGCAAAAAACCGTTGTCTATTGCTGTTGAAGAGATCAGCAAAGGATTTGTTACAATCGAACCGGAAACAACAGATGAAAACGCGGGGCAGACGGAGTAGACGGTTCATGTAAATAAATATTTCTGGAGGAACGACATGATCGTAAGAGAAGGAAAAAGCGTATTTAAAGGCGTTGCCATTGGCAAGATCTTTGTTTACAAAAAAGCTGACAACGCAGTAAAAAAGGAGACAGTTGCAGATACCGCAGCTGAGATGGCTCGTTTTGAAGCAGCAAAGGAGAAAGCTTTAGGACAGCTTAAAGGACTTTATGAGAAAGCCCTGAAGGATGTAGGAGAAGAAGAGGCTATGATCTTTGATGTTCATCAGATGCTTCTTGATGATCCGGATTATAATGATTCCATCAAAGATATCATAGAAAATGAGAAAATGAATGCAGAGTACGCTGTATTCATGACTTCTGAGCAGTTTGCTGCCATGTTCCTGAGCATGGATGATGATTATATGCGGGGACGTGCTGCAGATGTGAAAGATATTTCAGAGAGAGTGATTTCTATTCTGAATGGAAGCCAGGTAAGTCCGGAGGCTATGCCGGAACCGGTAATTATTCTGGCAGAAGATCTTGCTCCAAGCGAGACTGTTCAGTTTGAAAAAGATAAGCTCCTTGCGCTGGTTACCCAGAAAGGATCTTCCAACTCTCATACTGCAATTCTGGCAAGAACCATGAATATTCCGTCCCTGGTAACAACAAATATCGAGATCGATACCGCTTATGATGGACGTACAGCAATCGTGGATGGCTTTACAGGTCTGATCTATATTGATCCGGACGAAGAGACCATGGAGAAGATGAATGAGAAAAAAGCACGTGCAGATGAGCAGCGCGCACTTCTTCAGGAAATGAAAGGAAAAGAGACAGTTACCTTAAGTGGAAAACATATTCATCTGTATTCCAATATCGGTGGAATCCAGGATGTGGATGCTGTTCTTGAGAACGATGCAGAAGGTATCGGCCTGTTCAGAAGTGAGTTCCTGTATCTTGGATGTGATGATTATCCAAGTGAGGAAGTACAGTTTGAGGCATATAAGACAGTTCTTTCCCGTATGAACGGTAAGAAAGTTATCATCCGTACCATGGATATCGGTGCAGATAAACAGATTGATTACTTCAATCTTCCGAAAGAGGACAACCCGGCACTTGGATATCGTGCGATCCGTATCTGCCTGAAACAGCAGGATATTTTCCGTACACAGCTGCGTGCTCTGCTGCGTGCATCTGCATTTGGAAACATTGCCATCATGTTCCCGATGATCGTGGCACTGGAAGAAGTACTGCAGATCAAAGAGATCGTAAAGAGTGTTATGGCAGAATTAGATGCAAGTGGCATCCCGTACAACAAAGAGATCCAGCTTGGTATCATGATCGAGACACCGGCAGCAGCCATGATCAGCGATGATCTGGCAAAAGAAGTCGATTTCTTCAGCGTCGGAACAAACGACCTGACACAGTATACAACCGCTGTAGACAGACAGAATGCAAACCTGGAGGGATTCTATTATCCGCATCACAAAGGTCTGCTGCGTCTGATCAAAATGGCAGCAGACAATGCACATAAGAACGGCATCTGGATTGGTATCTGCGGAGAACTCGGGGCAGATATGGAGATGACAGAAGCATTCCTGGCAATGGGCATCGACGAACTGTCTGTATCACCGGCATGTGTTCTGCCGCTGCGTAAGAAGATCCGCGAGACTTCAGTCAAAGAAAGACAGGAAGAAATCTTAAAAAATGTGCTCTAAAATATTTTGTTTTGATTTAGATATGACACTTCTGGATCACAAGACTTTTCACATTTCCGAAAAAGTGCTTAAGGATCTGGAAGCACTGAAAAAAGAAGGTCATGTGGTAGCTGTCGCAACCGGTCGCGATATGGACAGTGAATTCAGCAAAGCATACAAAAAACAGCTTCAGCCGGATGCAATCGTCCACAGCAACGGCCAGAAAGTAACCGTAGGCGAAAAAAAGATCCGGGAAGTCTTCATGGATCCGAAGCTGATCGCCCGCATGATGGAGTTCTGCCGTGAGCATCATCTCTGCATCGGCATGAACATCGGCAAATACGGCTGCTATGTCAACAAAGAAGTGCTGATCGAGCATGAAAAGCGGATTTTCGGAGACGGAGACCGCGAGTACATAGACGAGTCCAACCTTCTGACACACCCGTTTTACGGACTGGCATACTTTGGCGATCCAAAAGGTACCGATCTGCTCCGGGAAGCATTTCCGGAAATCAAGACGCCGCTTTTTGCCGACCGCAGAGGGGCAGATGTCATCACAAAAGAAGTTTCCAAGGCAAACGGCATCCAGGCACTTCTGGACTATTACCAGAAAGACTGGTCTGACATCGTGGCATTTGGAGACAGCATGAACGATTACGAAATGATAGAGAAGGCAGGAAACGGCATCGCCATGGGAAATGCTGTGGATAAGCTCAAAGAAGTGGCAGATTACGTGACCAGGCCGATCGAAGAAGAAGGCGTGAGCTTTGCACTTCGCCATTACGGTTATCTTTCGGCGGATCAGTAGATTATAAAGCAAGGTCAGATGTGCACTCATCAGGATGAGAATGCACAGTCTGACCTGCTTTTTTAGATATTTAACGAAGCTCTGCGATGCGGGTCACGCCGACATAGATCTCCTGGATTTTATACCAGGTGCGATAGTCCACAATACCGGTCACCGGAAGATTGAAAATATCCTGAAAAACTTCCACCGCCTTCTGTGTATCTTCTCCGTAAATACCATCTACGGCGATCCGCGGGATCAGAGGATAATTATTTGAAATCGCATTTAACTGTTCCTGCATCTGCTCCACTTTCGGCCCGGTTGCCCCGATGTCGAGATCGTATCCAGGCCAGGAAGAAGGAATCCCGGAAATCTCCTCCGCTGAATTGATGTAGATGTTGTCACCATAGTAGTAGCGGAGGATTTCTGTGGCTGTGTATCCCTGATCTGCCAGAGACTTTGAACCCCACTGTGACAACCAGATTGCAACAACGTACAAACACCGAAAAAGCCAGTAAAATCAAGGGTTATAGAAGTAGTAGACCTTTAAGGTATCGGTGTTTTTATCATAAACAATCTTTTCAACAATCGTTTTCAGCATCTCGTTTTTCAGTGTATCATCTGCATCTGACATCAGTATTTCATACACGCTGCTTACCCTGGCGAGCATGGCTGACGTCGGATCATCTTCTTTCGGGGACACGCTGCGGAGCTGCTCAAGTTCCGCCTCCAGTGTCTCCTGTTCCTTAACAAGTATTGCTTTGTTTTCTTTATATTCCTCTAAAGTATCAATTCCGTCCCGGTATGCGTCCCGGATCCGGCGTTCTTTTCCGGCAATTCGTGAAAGCTGGTCAAGAATCAGGGACTCACGATTAATCTCTTCTTTGCTTTCCTGTTTTACAAGTCGGAAAGACAGATTACTGTCTGCCAGCACTTCCGAAATAGACTGCAGCACGCTCTTTTCTATGATACGTGAGCTGATCGACTGTTTTGCCAGGCATTTTCCTTTTGAGTATCCATAACAGGTAAAATAGCAGTAACCTGCAGTGTGCTTGGCAGTCATCGTGCGGCCACAGGCGGGGCATTTCATCAGCCCGGACAGCCAGTGCCGGTAAGTGGACGAAGGGCGGGCACCTCTTGGGCGGTATTCGCTTTCGAAACGCTTCTGTGCCTGTTCAAACAGTTCCTTTGATATGATCGCCTCGTGGTTCCCTTCTGTTATGATCCATTCATCTTTCGGCTTGATCACATTCGTTTCGTTTGTCGTGCGGTTCCAGCGGATCATGCCGCAGTACGTGGGATTTTGGATGATGTATTCGATCGACCTGCGTTCAAATGCCTTGCCATGGGACGTTTTGCAGCCGAGGCGGTTCAACTCCCTGGCAATGTCAAAGAATCCCTTGTGCTGGTTGACATACATATCAAACACGCTTCTGACGATTTTGGCTTCTTCCGGAACGACCACAGGCGGCTCTTTCTTGGTTTCGATGCGGTAGCCAAGTGGCGGGCGTGCCTGATAACCGCCGCGGAGAGCTTTTTCGGTCATCCCTCTTGTCACTTCGCCGGAGAGCCGCACAGAGTAATACTCATCCATCCATTCAATAATACGCTCGATCAGACCGCCAAAAGGTCCGTCTATGATCGGCTCAGATACGCTCACAACGTCCACGCCGCACTTTTTACGAAGCAAGGACTTGTATACGATGCTTTCTTCCTGGTTCCTTGCAAATCTTGAAAATTTCCAGACCAGGATCACATCAAAAGGATGTTCTTCTGATTTGGCTGCGGCGATCATCCGCAGGAACTCCGGTCGTTTGTCGGCCTTCCTTCCGGATATGCCGTGCTCTATGTAAGTGTGCTCCTTCGATACGTGCAGACCGTTTTTCTTGGCGTATTCCGTACCAAGACGGATCTGTGCATCTGGCGACAGTTCATCCTGTTTGTCAGTGGAAACACGGACGTACAGGGCACACTCTCTGAAATTCAGTTGTTTCATTACCATCACACTCCTGTTTTGAGTATACTTAACTAAGGGTATAAAAATACCCTGGTTGCGAAACCAGAGCAATGATGGTATAATATGCTTGCTTAGGACATATTTACCGGGTTGCTCCGGTGAGTATTCAGATCCGCTTCGGTGCTGGTAACACTGGGGCGGATTTTTGTTATAATTTTGTACTAATGCCTTCGAAATATGTATTCAAAGATAAACTACAGTTTGGGCAAAAGCCTCCATCGCGAGTAACTTCAGATGGCAATTTAGGATAGTTTTTAGTTTTCCCACTAATGGAGTACACTTTTAAATTATATTTTTTACATATAGTACAATGATTATTTGTAGATAACATCACCAGATCATTTTTGTACTTTTTGTTCTTAGCAAGAGATTCTTTAATTTGAAGTAAATTTGAGAATCTTTTATCCGAAAATTCGGGATGCTTTTGGTAGATGTTTTCTAATTCTTTCTTCGCAAGTTCCATATCGCCGGTTGATTCAATGTATTTAACTAAACGAAGATATTCTTTCGAAGTCAATAATGGACGCTTCTCGTAATCAGATAATGCATTAGATTTCCGCAAACAAGCAATTGCACAATCCATTCGCCCAGCTTTTTTATGTTCGGTAGCTTTTCTTTGTAAAAGGTAATAAATACAATCTTTTGTTGGATCACCAGTATGATAATTTTTTGCTGGAACTGGAATAGAATTAATTCCTTCTAAAGAGTCCATATCATATCTTTGGGGCTTTAAGAAATTTAATAATCCCATAACTTTTTTCTCCTTTGAATACTTTTTCTTTTTCCGGAGATAATAACACCATGAAAATATTATTATCTCAATTCTTGGAACAGCACCACCTGTCGATCAGGCAGGCGGCAATTATGACCGGTGTTCCCCGGTCTACGATCGGTGACATAGTGACCGGTCAGGTATGCCCTACACTGGCAACTATGGAACAGTTGGCAGCAGGGCTGAAAACCACAATTTCAGATCTTTATGAGTCTGAATATAAGTGATTTTCAAAAAGCGTCCGGGATTCCGGACAACGCACAACTTTTTTCCTCCTGAAACGTTTGTTAAGATGAAAGGAAAATTTTACTAAAACAAATGTTCGAAAACAGTTGCATCACAAATATTTTTGTGATAATATAAAAACCAAAGTTTTTCGAACAAATGTTTGAAAAAACGTAATCGGGAGGTACATAGGATGGACAAAGAAACATTGCAGAAAGAATTAAACGAACTCATTGATCAATTAAATGAAGAGCAAATAAAAAGGCTTGTTCAATTAATCAAAGGAATGATCGGGAAGGCTGCCTAGCCTTCCTTTTTTAATTCTTCAAATTGCCTTACAATGGCATCCCATGAATCGTCAGGAATAGAGTATACCATTTCAAGTAGCATGGATAATGCTGCTTTTTTTGCAGGTGTAGAGTTTTCCATAATATACCCAAAACGGTTGTAAGCTTGTTGGTAAGGTGTTGATTTGATAAACATGTTGTCATCTCCACCTTTACCAGTACGAAGCCATTCTTCATTTACTTTGAACTCTCTACATATAGAAACAATAACTGTATCAAGAGGAGTTCTGGCACCAGATTCGTAACTGGCGATAGCAGACTGTTTAACTCCTATACGTTCACCAAAAACGGTTTGGTTTAGGTTTAGTGCATTTCTTATTTTACGTATCCTTTCGTTCGTATTTAATCACCTCGCTTTTCTATGTTTAAACGAAGTATAACACAAAAAATATTGCGTTGCAATAATTTTTTATAAAAAACGTTGACAAAATAATTGCATTGTTATATAGTAATATCACAACGAAATAAAAGCGAGGTGAGAACATGAAGAAACAGATTAATCAGACAAAAGAAGAAAAACGCCTGGAAGATTTCAAAAAAATTGCTGAGAACTGGGATAATCTCTCAGAGTATGCAAAGGGTAAAATGGACGGAATCATTTCAACGATGGCAACCATGACAGAACAGAAAGCGGGGTAGGAGAAATGTGTATCAGATCTTTAGAAGCAGATATTGACAGGGACATTTTGAAAATCAACGGTCGAGAAGTGCAAGAGCCTGTTGTTGTTACTTTCCCGGGACCAGATGGCTGGCCATTACAAAAATTGTTTAATGCTGATCCAGCCAATCCGGGAAAGCATAAACAAATTGACATTACAGTCAATAATACGCTTTTATGAATCGAACATTATCTACAGTGGCATAGTCGATCATGGTGATGAGGTGACCTTCTAAGAATGTATTGCAAATATTGGAAATGTCTTTAGTTGCGGTAGAAGGAATAGCAATTAAAAGATATTTTCCAGAGTTATCAATACATTCAGTGTAGTAGGTATCATATCCTCTAACATTTATAGGCTTTATATCCATAATGAACAATCTCCTTTCTTGTGTACTCGGCATGGCAGTGCCTGTATAACAAGGATAAGAGGAAAACAGGGTGAAGTCAATAAAGAAAGCGGGGTAGGGAAATGTTGAAACCATTAGCAATCCTGTTGCTGTTCTGGATTGTGATTCTGACAATAGATGAATAAAAAACAAAGCAACAAATACAAGCGGAAACGCATAGCTTGTAAGGGGAGGTGGTAGCAATGCCGAAAATTATGAACATTGTCGTAATCGATGGCAAGGAAGTACTGATTGAAACACTGCCAGATGAAAAACGGAAGCGGCTGAAAGATACAGCCAACCGAAGAGGGTTGGAGATGGCAAGCTACAAAGAGGACAAAACCGCCTGAGCAGGCGGAGAAAGGACAAGCAGATGAAAAGAAGAGAAACAGAAGTAACAGAAGAAGTGGAAGAAACAACCGGAGCTGGTGTGATTGCCCCAATCGTAGCCACAGCGGCAGCAATATTTGCCTTCTGGTGGCTGGGGAA
>ENA-ORSC01002365-ORSC01002365.1-human-gut-metagenome-genome-assembly--contig:-NODE-2365-length-11466-cov-4.401981_pt1 | contig 11466 bp, 7 predicted proteins | sample MGYA00242178_ERZ509140 | MGnify/ENA primary metagenome ERZ509140 (study PRJEB26280, sample SAMEA2338681) | human gut metagenome | biome: human gut; feature: human-associated habitat; material: faeces... | reverse complement strand
GCTGTCAGAATATCGGCGCTGTAGTCGGCATTGTCCAGCCAAAGCACCGCATTGTCGTTGGCTTCGGTGATTTCAATGTAATAGGCACGCTTGCCCAAGGGCGTTCCTGCCGTGCCGGGGTGGTCGATGTCCGTCCAGTCACCAAAATACCCGGCAGGGGCTTTGGTTTCCACAAGGATGAACTTGCCCTGATTGCGCTGGGTGTAATACAGCGTGTGGCGCATAGAATCCGTGGTCGCATAGGCCGCACTGTTGATGACCGCATAAGTGCCATCGCCTTGGCGCTGCACACTGTAAGTGTTGTAGCCACCTGTGGGCTGGTATTTGCCCGTTACAGTATCCCACTGGAAAATCTCATACTGGGCATCGGCAGCAATCTGATTGCCGGTTTCACTGTCGGTTTTCTTGATGTTGACCTGCAAGGACCATTCATCGTTTTTCATCAGATAGGCATTGTTGGAATTGGCCGGTACAGAAATAGTCTGGTTGCTGCCGTTGCTGCCCCAATACATTGCAAAACCGTAAGGAACACCCACTTCCTCATAGCGGAATTTGACGTTCGCCAGTTCTGCCTTTGCAGATGCAACCGCATTGTCCACCATGCGCTGAGCCTCGCCCTGCAACTCGGCAATCGCAGCATCGCGGGCGCTGTCGGCGGCTACATCGGCTTCATCCTGCGTGGTGTAGGGGCCTACTCGCCCGCTGCGGCTGTCGGTGGTTTTGCTTACGGAGTAGTGCAGCGTCCAACTTGCGGATGCAGCACCGCCATTGTTTTGGAAATTGTCATCGTTGGTGTGGCCAGAAGTGGTAACGGTCTGTTTATCTGCGGGAGAAATATTCCATGTGCCGCCGTCAATAGTACCGCTTTTGGTGATGGGTTCAATCTCGATGGTCGCGCCGTCCACCTTTTCATTGGTTTTAAGCTGCACCTTGTCGGTGATGATGCCGTAGTCAAAATCAAAGCTGCCGCTTGCGGTCTGCGCCGGGGCTTGCCAGTTGGCGTAAATTTCCTGCACGATGGGTTTGGGGTTCGGTTCGTCATCGGAAATTTCGGGGCCAATCACGGCTACAGTCTGCCAGCCCGCGCGGCCTGGCTGATAGATATAGGTGTAGTAGCCACGGGCGGATGCGTAGGCGTCTGTGCCCTCCAACAGCGCCTGTGCGGATCCCATAAGAATTTTAGCGGCGGTGCTGTCGGGGTAATTCTCGATAATCTGCATCTGCGCATCTGTATAGATCGTGCGGCAGAAATCCAGCAAACTCGGCGCTTCTGCGGAGAGTGCAACCGGAGGGAGCTCCTGCATACCGAGAGAAAGCTGGGTCAAACCGCCCCAGATTCTGTACTGGTTGCCATAGTGGTCGCCGGGTACATACTGGTCTGCGCCAACCATAGAAGTATCGACGTAAGTGTACGTTGGGCAGTTCTTGGGCTGGCCGTCTGCGCCTGGTGTGCAGCAGTACGCCTCGTCACCATTGAACCAAATCAGCCAAGTGCCGTTGACTTTGGCGACCTTGGTGATTTTGCCGTTTGTTACGTCGGGGATAGGGCGTTCGCCGTAGGCAGCAATACCGGCATCAGCAAACGGAGATGCCACCGTGTGTTCACGGTCAATGGTGACATACAGCGTTTTAGTCTGCGTGCTGCCGTCCGAGCCGGTGTAGACAAGCTGTGCGTTAAAATCGGCAGCGGCCTGTACATATACGCCCATGACGGCGGCAGAGGTTTCATGGTAGCTATTGTGCAGCAAGGCATCGGCATCAGTGGCGGGTTCGCCGTAAAAGTCCAGCAAGGTCACGCCATCCGGCAGGATCATGTCGGTGCTGCTGCCGTCTGCGGGATATTCGACCTGCGCCATAATGGGAACAATGGCATAGTCTGCGCCGTCCAACAGGGGCGCTGCCATGGTAAGGCCATCATTGTCCAGTGCAGCGGCGGTCAGATAGCTGTCGCTGGTTTCTTCCAGTTGGCTTTCGGGCCACTCGGAAATACCGATTTTAGTTTCACCAGTGGCAACCGGCAAACCCTCGCTGCCGATGTAGGAACCAATGGGTGTATCGGGCAAGTCAGTGTACAGTTCCGCGCCGACAACGGCAGCAGAGATTTCTTCTTCAGCGGGCTGCTCTTCTGCCGTTTCCGGGGTAGCTTCGGTTACATCCTCACCGGGGTCGGGGCTGCTCTCGTCGGTCTGGCCGTTGTCTGTTTCAGACGGCTCGGTCTGCTGCTCCATCTGCACGGTTTCCTCGGTGGGCTGCGGTGTGGGTTCCTCCGCAAACGCCGCACCGGGCAGCATGGAGCAGAGCATTACCGCCGCCGCAAACAGCGCGGTAACGCGTTGCTTCAATTTATAATGTGTTTCTTTCATTGTGAAATCCTTTCAAAACAGAGATTTTTTCACGAAAAAAAGCGCCTGCAAAATGCAGACGCTGCGGTTATCTTTCGGGGGTATCTTGGGCGGGCTGGCCTTTTGCTTTTTCAAATTTTCGCACTTGGCTTACAAAACCGTCCAATAGGCAGGTATGCGCTTGTAGGTCAGCGTAGTAACAGGAACGGTCAAATCCACGGCGATCCATATCTTTGATCGTGCGAATGGAATCTGCCCATTTTCTATTTATGAGCGAAATGCGACCATCTCCATCACGGGTTTGAATGGCCGCTGCCAACACATATTTTGTGCGCTCCAAACCATATTCCGCCACTACCTGTTCAACAGCGCCAGCGCCCAGCCGCATACCATCAAAGCGCTGTGCAAGCGCTGCGTCAATCTCGTCCCGACACCTTTCATTCAAGTGGCAAGACGCATGGTACTGCTGCAATTCGCCGTGTTCGCGGGCATAAGTGACGGACTGTCGATATACTTTTGGTGGGTTCTGCTGCTGCTCCTTTTTCAGCAAGTCATCTGCACGGTCTTCCACGCACTGAGCCACAATGCTCATATAATCGGTTTCCAGCTTGGAAAAATCCTTATACACATCCGCCAGCGGCGCGGGAGATTTCAGCAGCGCCCGCACCTGTGCAGGGGTGAGGTTCATTTCTTCCGTTGCAAGAATAATGTCCTCACGGACGCTGTACTCGTAGGCGTGATGTAGAATTTCTTCTGGCGGCTGTGCGGTCAGCCATAGGCAATAGGCGCTCTGCTCCACCCGCATTTTTTCGCAGAGCTGCTCCTGCAGGGTCATTCTTTTACCTCGCACACCAAAGAATTGGTTTCCAGCACATGACGCCAAAAATCGACCTGCCTGTCATAAGACATATTTTCATAGCAGACATCAATCAGCGTTGCATACAGCTTTTCCTCATCTTCAGGGGAAATGGCAAGAGAAATATTGTTTTGCGAACAATAGCACAGGTAATCAACAAGGTCGCCCATAGTATCTGCACCGCTGTTCTCCAACAATTCTTCCCACTCGTGCGGAAAACCGAGATCCTCCAGCACAATATCCACCGTGTCGTCACACATAGGAATGCTTACGGTTACTTCCTCTCCCGGATGCGGGCTGAAACAGTCCAAAATAGGTAAACAGCCAGCGTGTCCGGCTGCATCTGCCAATGTGTTGGCTAACAGACTCATCATTTCATCGTGCGTCATAAAATCCTCCGAAGCAGATAAGATCCCACAAAAATTACGACTGCATACTGAATAAATCACTTCGTGTATGCAAATCATTCAACATCTCTCCATTCCAAGGAGTTGTTTTCAAGCATATCTTCCCAAAATACCATCTTGCCGTCCATGTCCATATTCTCATAGCAGATTTTGAGCAACGCAGTAAAAAGAACATCATCGGCACTTGAATTTTCGGATTTGCTTTTGTTTAGATAATCGGCAACGTCTCCAATCGTTTCAGCACCGATTTTTTTCAGTAACGGTTCGCACTCTTCCGGCCAGATTTCGCTGCCCACCGGCATGATGCGCATAACACCGTCAATAGGATACTCTATGCGAGTTTTATCCTCCTCGCACTGTGAGAAACCGTCTATAACGCTAATACAGCCCTCATACCTTGCCTTTGTAAGCAGGGTCAACGCTAATTCTTCAATAAGTTCGTCATAAATCATGTTTTCCTCCAATAGAAAAAGCGCCCACAAAAGTGAGCGCCCAGATAAAATATTCGGTTATGAGAACACCGGTAAACTTCCGTTTGCTGCATCTGTTTTCAGAATGGTGATCCAGTTGCTTTTGCCGTAGAGAAACCGCACGATATGCACCGTTTGCGTGGCATCGTCCACCGTATAGAACGCAAGGTAGTTCATAACGATGGTGAAGCGGATTCCCCATAAGGAAAGCAGTTTGTCGGAAACGACTTCAAATTTGTGCGGGAATTCTGCCAGCGCACCGATTTTTTCATCGGCTACATCCAACAGCTTGTCGGCGGCAGTTGGATTTTTCAGTACAAGGTCGATATAGTCGTAGGCGTTCGCCATATCGCGCTCGGCGGCTTGGGTGACATGAATGTTGTATTTCATCTGCGCTCCCTGCGGTGGCGCAAATCAGCCATAACATCGGCAAAGGGGCGTGTGTTCCCAGCGTCAATGTCGGCAAGGCCCTCTTGCAACTTGCTGTACAGTTCAATGCGGCCCGCCATTTCCTCGTAGGTCTCCATGCTCATAACGGCAAGGTCGCCCTTACCGTTTTTGGTAATAAAGACCGGCTCGTTGTAGGCATGGCAGTAAGAGGAAATATCATTGTAGTTGTTCCTTAAATCTGCGCTGGAACGAATGTTCGGCATAGATAGCACCTCTCTTTCATACAAAAATTATATCATAATTTCTGTATGAAAACAAGCAAAATCTATCAATTAAATGTCACAGTCCAATAGGTGTACTGCCCCTCTGCGGTCTGGCAGAACCAGCAGCCAACACCCATGCTGGTAAAGCTGGAATTGACGATGTTGGCATAGTGGGCGGGGCTGTTCTGCCAATAGCTGCATACGCTGCTGGCCGAGCCGATAGGCCCTGCCGCGCAGATTTCGCTGCGGGTCGTCATGCCGGAGTGGTCAAACGCACCGCCCGCGACAAAAGACTCACATCGGGCATCTGCCGCCGCGCTCAACCCGCCATCCATTGCCAGTGGGGAAAGCCCTACTGCCGCGCGGATGGCGTTGATGTTTTCCTGCACGGCCCAGTACGCAGAATCCGAACTGTCGATGCTCCACCATTGCTCCGTACCGGCTGCAAGGTCGAACGGCACCGCACCATAACTCATACTAACCTGTGCCGGAGTGGCGGTTACGGTTTCCTCCACCGGGGCTTGCGTGGGTTCTGCGGTGGGGACTGCCGTAGGCTCTGCTGTCGGCGCGGGCGTGGGTTCTGCTGTGGGCATTGGGATGGGGTCTTGTGTGGGTGCAGGGGTTGCAGTTTGCGCAGGGTTGGTGGTTTCAGCAGCTTCTACCGTCTGCGCCGTTTCCTCGGTGGCCGGAGAGATCTCCACCAATGCAGCCGGTTCAGCCGCAAGCGGTTCACTTTCTGCCGCCGCGCACCCGGCCAGCATCAATACCATGCCCAGCATTGCAATCGATTTTTTCATAAAAACTGCTCCTTTCATTTCGGGGTGGTCGCGTATACGATTGCTTTTTCTGCTTATCATCATAGAGATTATCGTTCCTCCTGTCCACGCTGTCGATTGGCTGCTTGACACTGTTGTTCCGGCTCGGTATCGGTCACAATGTCTTTGTCGTTCATATTCAAAAGTCCATCCAATACTGCCAAACGATTGCTTTTTTCAGCAAGCTCTGCGGCCTGTGGAAATGGCCGCTTGACTTCTTCCTCGGCGCTGGCAAGCTGCTGTTCCAACCGCGCTTGCTTGGCTTTAATTTTCTCGATATTCGGCTCAATTCCGTTTGCCAGATTGGAAATGCGGGTAAGATTACCCAGTACATCATTGCCCAATTCGGCGGTATAAGTACCTGCACCAACCAGCTTTACACTGAACACATTGCCAAACACGGCATGAGAAACTTGCAGTGCCAACCCTTTGTAATTGCCGATAGGTACAGGCTTTTCGGTATCAAGAGCAACTCCCAGCAGGCCGAGCAGCGCTTTACCGGCTGGCTCTTTTTCGGTGTAGGTTTTCTCCATCAACTGCATGGAAAAAATGTCTTTGCCTTCTGCATCCTTGTGGGTATGCGCCTGCACGGTAGCGGCATCCGCCGTCAGGTTCACAACCAGTTCTTTGCAGCGCTGAATCTCCTGCGGGAATCCCACGGCGATTTTGTTTTCAAGGTCATAGATTTGGCTGTCGTGGGCAGCTTTCAGCGTTTTCAGCCGGGTCAACTGAATATCAAGATCCATTTTCTCTTTAATCAGCGGATTGCCCGCCGCCAGTGCCTTGACTTCGGCATAGGACAGTGCCGCCTCGTCCATGTCATCACAGCTTCGAGCAGGGCTTTTGCTCGTCATAATCTGCCCGATGAATTTCTGCTTATTTTCAATAAGCTGCCAACTGTAAGCGTCAAACGTACCCTCGGTGACATAACGGAAAACGTAGACTTCTTTATTTTCATTGCCTTGCCGCAGAATACGGCCCTCGCGCTGCTCAATGTCAGATGGCCGCCACGGTACATCAAGGTGGTGCAGCGCAATCAAGCGCTTTTGGACATTGGTGCCAGCACCCATTTTGGCCGTGCTGCCCATTAGCACACGCACCGCGCCGCTGCGGACTTTTCCGAAAAGTTCAGTTTTGCGGGCATCGGTGTTCGCTTCGTGGATATAGGCAATCTCCGCTTCGGGGATACCACGCTCAATCAGCTTTGCTTTCATATCGTCGTAGACATTGAAAACGCCCGCCTTGGGCGTGGACAGGTCGCAGAAAACAAGCTGCGCACTGCGCTGGGCCTTGGTCTGCTCCCATATCTCAAAGACTTTTCCCACGCAGATATTCACTTTGCTGTCGGGGTCATCCGGCAAGTCGGGGTCAATCAAGCGCTGATCCAGCGCCAATTTGCGCCCGTCATTGGTGTCGGGTAGGATACCGACGAGGTAGCAATGCTCCTTTTCCGTTATCCCCCCACGGAACCGGACTTGATACTTTCGCATCATCCGGCTCCCCAGTAATTTAATTTCAAGAAAGTGGTTTATTTATTGTGCCATTGTGGATTGCTACATGGCATTCCCGACATACCACGAGCGTTTTTCTGTTTCTTGCTGCCATAACTTGCGCCCACGTGGGATGGTTAAGCAGCCCCTTATTCTTCACATCAGCAAGTTTGCGAATGTGGTGTACTTCAATATTTTCTTTGCTTCCACACAATCCATTTGCATTTCCAGCGCTTCAATCTGATTACGGATAAAATCGGCTTTCCTTGTGTCTGAAAGAGGAATTTTCTCAAACTGGCTATGGCCGATTACCACAATGTCATAATTGCCGGTGGCGATTTTGGCGCAAAACCGTTTGCGGTTCGTCTTTTCAAAATCTCGCTGCGTTGTCACCAAAATGTTTGCATTGGGGTATAGCTTCAGCGCTTCACTGGCAAATTGGCCGGTCAGATGATTTGGCACGGCAACAAGCGTTTTACTGCACAGGCCCAGCCGCTTTTTTTCCATTGCGGCGGCAACCATTTCGTAAGTTTTACCCGCGCCAACCACATGGGCCAGCAAGGTGTTGTGGCCGTACAGGATGTGGGCAATGGCATTGCGCTGGTGGGGCCGCAGTGCGATTTCCGGGTTCATACCGAAAAACTGGATGTGGCTGCCGTCGTACTCACGGGGGCGGATGCAGTTGAACTTTTCATTGTACAGCGCCACCAAACTTTCCCGGCGCTCACGGTCCTTGAAAATCCAGTCTTTAAAAGCATCTTCTATCATCCGCTGCTTGGCCTGTGCTTCTTCGGTGGCAGGACCATTGAGTTTATGCTGCTCCTTGCCGTTTTCGTCATAGATTGTATCGTAAATTTTGGTGGCCCGCAGGTTGAGTGCGTTCTCCAACAAATGATAGCCGTTGATACGTTTTGTGCCGTAAGTGTTCGTGACGCGGATATTATCGTTGCCCTGGCTCTTGTTGGAAATATACCAGTTATTCAGGTATTCATTGTAACGGACAGCTATTTTCTGTTCGCGGTAGGTTGACTGAAAAAGTTCATCGGCAAACTGCTTGATGATTTCCGGCCCGATCCATGTGACACCCAACCGAACCGTTATTTCGCCCGCCGTCAAGTCCTTGGGCTGCACCTGTTCCAACGCTTCTACATTGATGCGAAACGCCGGGTCTTGGTCGGCGGCAACATGAGCAATACGCAGCTTTTCGCGTACATTGCCGGATAAATACTCGTCTGCCATAAGGTAAACAGGGCTGCCGTCCTCCTGCTTGCGGAAAGGCTCTACAAAAATAACGCCCGCCAATTCCTTGGCAAGCGTTGCTTCGTCTTTTCCAGTAAGGTGCATCATGTAGGGCATATCGACCTTGGCACGTTCCCCGATGCTTAGTGCCAGTGCATCCGATGCCGTGTCGGCGTGGTCGGGTATCTGCGCAGAGCGGATAGTCCTTTTGGTGAACATATCCGACTTGCTGATAAAATTGCCTTTTTCATCGACATTTTCCAGTGAACACAGCAAATAGTAGCTGCTGTCATCCCGGAAAGACAACTCCGCGCTGCGGCTGTTGATTAGGCCGTGCTTGGCGCGGAAGGCATCATACTGGCGGTTAAGCTGGGCTTGCAGACGGTGGATTTCCTCGTCCGACAAGTCCTGCAACTGCGCATCGATCAGAGCGCGGGTGGTATCGCGCAGTTCCACCAGTTTGCGGATGCGCTCGGCGGATGCTGCGTTGGGATTACATTCCCGCATGACTGCGCCTTCGCGGTAATAGATTTTATCGTCCTTTACCGTGTAGCTGAAATTACGCACAAAGGGATCGGCATCAATGTACTTGGTGTCCTCGCCGCTTTCTTCCTGCACAGAGATTTCGGCTTTTGTCAGCGTGGCGGTTAAGTGCTGCATAGCGGTGTCGATTTGCGTTTCCAGCAACGGCTTTCCGAAACGATCCACCGCATCGGGGTCTATCGGCTGGCAGGTGGAAGTCGGGCCATACGGACCGGAGACTATCTCCATTCTGCCGCAAATCATTTCAGGGTGCTCCACAAAGTAGCGGTTCATGGTAATGCCGTTGGCATCTTCTGCAAGGTGCAGCCAAGGCTCGTCCTGCTGGCGCAGCGTATCGCGCTTTTGCAGAAAAATTACATCCGTCATAATTTTAGTGCCGCTGCCCTTGAACGCATTGTTGGGCAAGCGCACCGCACCGATGAGGTCGCAGCGCTCGGCAATATACTTGCGGGCGCGGTCATCCTTTTTGTCCAATGTGCCGCTGGAGGTGATGAATGCTATGATGCCGCCGGTGCGCAGCTTGTCGATGCTCTTGGCAAAGAAATAGTCGTGAATGGGAAAATGCAGCCGGTTATACTGCGGGTCATTGACTTGGAAATTGCCAAAAGGTACATTGCCCATAACGCAGTCAAAATAGTTGTCTGGGAGAAGCGCATTTTCATAGCCGGTCACTTGGATATTGGCCTTTTGATATAACTGCTTTGAGATGCGGCCTGTGATGCTGTCCAATTCTACGCCGTAGAATTTGGCATCACTGCTGCCAAAATGTCCGTGTGCGAGAAATGCGCCTGTGCCCATGCTGGGTTCTAGGATTTTGCCGCCTTTTACGCCGAAGCGCTCCAGTGCGCGGTAGATGGGGTGGATAACGGTGGCGGGGGTATAAAACGCCGTCAGGGTGCTGCTGCGGGCAGCTTCATACTCGGATTCTGACAATGCTGCTTTCAGTTGGCTGTACTCGTTCGACCATGCACTTTTGTTCGGGTCGAACGCATCCGAAAGCCCGCCCCAGCCCGTGTACTGCGCTAAAATTTTCTGCTCATCCTCAAAAGCAGGGCTGCCACCGTTCGCTACGCGCTGCTCAATTTCTTTCAGCTTTTGGATGGCGGCAATGTTGGCGTTAAACTTTTCGCGCGGCGCTGTCGGCAGATTATCCAGATAGGGGGCTTCATAGGTAATGGGTTCACGGTGGTAAGGTTCATCTTCTGCCGAAAGCCGTTCTACATCCGCCATAACCTGTGCCACAAAGGGGCTGGGTTCTTCGATGACTTCGCCCACGATGGGTTCGGCAGTTTCTTCCGGCTGCTCTTGGCGGCTTGGAACTTCCGGGACGGATAGTGCTGCATTTTTGGGGTTGGCCGCAAGCAGCCGCGCAAATTCTTCATGGCTGACGGCACGGCCTACCAGCGGGAAAGTTTCATCCCGCAGATGAATGTTTTCTCTGCCGATTTCCTCCACGGTAAAGGGTCTGGCATCTTCCAGATAAACCGTACTGCCGATAGTTACAGGTGATTTTTCGACTTTTCTTGTAGTCGGATGATGCTTTTCAAACTCTGCTTCGGCGGTATTGATAAAATCCGAGAAAGCGCTGTTTTCAATGCCCTGCGCAGCAAGCTCGTGGTTATCTTGGAAGTAGTCGATATGGACAATGTTACCGTCAACCTCATAGCGGATTTCGTTCCGCAGAAGATTGGCATACACTTGGATTTCGTGCTCATCGTCCTCGGTGGTAGAGTAAGCAAACTCCACGCGGGTCAAGTCGGAAAAATTCGGCTCGTTTAGCCCCTCATTCTCACAGAAATCCGTGATGGCGTGTTTTGCATGATCGAGGGCGGCATCGTTCGCTGCGCGGGCGGCTTGCTGTTCTGCTGCCCATGCCTGATAGGGGGCTTTTTCGGCATCGGTCAGATACTGGTCGTTGTAAACCAAAAGCCTCAGGCGTTGGGCAACCTCTTTCCACTTCAAAACGCGGCGATACTCGCCGTCCTCTGTACGTCGGGTGATTTCAAGATTTTTGCCCATGTGGTCAAGAAAGCCGTGCCCACCATCACGGAAGATCCATGTGCCGCCGCCGATGCCGTATTCCTTTTTCAGCCAGCGGGCTTGATCTTCCTCGATAGGAAGTACCTGTGCAGAGAGATATTGCTGAACACGGAATTTGCCATCTTCAAACCCGCTGCCTCTGCACAGCGCATCGGTAATATCCTGCTCCGTAATGTACTTGCCGGATGCGTCAATGATGGGCTTGTTCCACTTTTTGGCTTCTGCCGCAAGGTCGATATTTTTTGCTTGCTGCTCATGGCTCGGCAGCCCTGCCTTTTCAGAATCTTCGGGGGTAAGGGTAAGCTGCTCCATCTGCTGCTGCACGGGTGTAGCCTTGATGGGAACAATCAGCCGCCCTTGCTCGATAAGGTCAGCAATCTTTGCGGCAACAGCATCCCATGTCAGATTGACCTGTGCTGTTTTGGTAAGATAGTTACCCTCCCAAAGTTCAAGGTACATATCATGCCGGATAAAACCCACGGTATGGTCATCCACGAACAAATATGTATAAATTTGCTTGTAACAGTGCTTGCAAAAGGCGCTGCGCTCGGCAAGGTCGGGATGCTCATTGAAATATTCCAGAATAGCCGCATTGTCGGCACGGCTGGGGG
>ENA-ORSC01002360-ORSC01002360.1-human-gut-metagenome-genome-assembly--contig:-NODE-2360-length-11476-cov-4.662464_pt1 | contig 11476 bp, 14 predicted proteins | sample MGYA00242178_ERZ509140 | MGnify/ENA primary metagenome ERZ509140 (study PRJEB26280, sample SAMEA2338681) | human gut metagenome | biome: human gut; feature: human-associated habitat; material: faeces... | reverse complement strand
ATAAACTAATTAATTTATAAATTTTCTTTATAATTTATACTTTTGAAAATATAATTATTTTATCTTTCAATTTTATTTTTTCAACTTTATAACCGTAATCTAAAAGCTCTTTTTTATAAGTTAAAAAAGAATGGTCAATCTCAAAACCTGTCGCGTCTTTTATTTGATTAAAAGATAATTCAATTTTTTCTTTATTCGTTTGTTTAAAAATTAAATCAATATACATCCATAAATGTCCGTATTTACTCATTATTTTTCCTTGATAAATTTTAATTTTTGTAAGGTATTTGAAAATAATCAAGCCAAGTTTTAAATTTATCTTGAGCCGTTAAACATGTATCTCTTAAATAACCTTTCTCATTTTTCCATTCATTTAAACCGCGATAATAAAATAGTTTCAAATTATAGTCTATAATGAAAGGAACTATATTATGTTTTAAACATTCCTTAAACATAATTAATCTTCCAACGCGTCCGTTTCCGTCTTGAAAAGGATGAATCATTTCAAATTTATAATGAAAATCTAAAATATCGTCAAATGTTATTAATGAAAGCGAATTATACCAATCGATAAGTTTTTTTATTTCTTTTGCCACAATTTTAGGTTTTGTAGTTTCCTTGCCCCCAACCTCGTTTGGAAGTTTTTTATAATCTCCTACTTTAAACCAATCAAGTCTATCGCTACTCGTTCCGCTTTTTAATATTTTATGCAATTCTTTTATAAATTTTTCCGATATCGTTTTTTTGGCAGATTCTATTATTACATCTATACATTTAAAATGATTAGCCGTTTCTATTATATCGTCAGAGTTTAATATTTGATTTCCAATTCCTATGGTATTTGTTTCAAAAATATATCTTGTCTGCTCTATAGTTAATTTACTGCCTTCAATATGATTTGAATTAAATGTTAAATCTATTTGAATTTTATGATATATTCCGCCTGCGATTTTATTTTTCTTTTCAAATTGAAGTATTTCAAGCAATATTTTTGGTTTAGAATATTTTTTATTTATACGATTTGGTTTTTTAGCGTCTTCGGGTATATTCCATTTTTTGCCCGTTAAAAAAGCTCCGTTAATTTTTCCTTTAGCGCAATAATTACGAACAGTCCTTTTTGAAATATTCCATTTTTTTGATATTTGAGATACTAATAAATAATTCATATAAATTATTATATATTATATCGGCAAAATATCAATAAAGAATGCATTTTATTAATTTTTTGCCGTTATTGGAATAAATAATTTGACTTTATATATTAATTATAAACCGTAATTAGTCAATAAAAACGCTTGAAATTTATTTTTAAAAATATTATAATTATAATCGTTAAAGCGAATAAAAAATATTATAAATTATATAAAACGCTTGACTTATTTTTAATATATTGTATAATTTTAACTATGTTAAAGAAAAATGAAACCTTACGAAATATAAATTCTGCAGCTCAGCTCAGCTCAGCTCAGCATCACTTTAAACTTTTTCAAGTTTATGTTTACTTATTAATTATAAAAACTATTATATTTATTTTGAATTCATATTTAATAAAATCGTTTATTCAATTAAATGTTTTTATTCATATTTTTATATGCAAAATATTTTTGGGAAAAATAAAAACTAGTATCACTGTATGATACTAGTTATATGTTATAATATAATAAAAAATTAAAATTAAAAGGAGACAAAAAATGGCAAATTATTATTGCGAATACTGTGGGCAAAAATTCCCAGATGTTAGGAATTTAACTTCCAGCACTTGCCCAAGACATCCAGATGGAGGAGGTAAAGGAAAACACAAGCTTTACGAGGGAGGAGAGAAATCTCAATATATTTGTAAATATTGCGGGCAAAAATTCCCAGATTTGAGGAATTTAACTTCCATCACTTGCCCAAAACATCCAGATGGAAGCGGTAAGGGTAAACATGCCCCAGCTTTATAAGTAAAGTTAAACGGAGGCGGTAGGTAGAAATTAATAATTTTTACCTACTTTAATAAATAAAAAAGGAGAATTAAAATGCGTGGATTTACTAAAATGTCAATAATATATGCCGCTTTGTTAATTTATATAGGGGCAATATCTGGTATGAAGTCAGAATTTAAAATGATACTTTTTGCTATAATTGATTTAACATTTCTTAGAATTATACTTCGTAGAAAAGACACTTATGAGAAGAAATTTGCTCTTGTGCTTATTACATATTCAATAGTTTTACCAATAACTTATAAAGCTTTATCATTATTAAAACATAGCGATGAAGATATGAAAGAATTTGGCATATTTCTATTAACAATATGTCTTATTACCATTATATTATCTATTTTATATTTTATAAAAACTATTAAAAAAATTAAAATGATTAATTTTGAAAGAAAATTTAATCTAATTTTTTATAAAATCGATGGAATAGACGACAAAATTTTATATTTACAAAATGAAATTTCAAAATTCTCAGGAAAAGATAGAGAAAAAACAAATTTTTTATATATGAATTTAATTGAATATAATTTAGCAAAAATTGAAGGAATAGATGATGAAATTTTATATTTACAAAACGAATTTGGTAAATTGTCAAGAAAAGATAGAGAAAAAATAAAAGTTTTATATACTAATGTAATAGAAGTTCATTTAAATAAAATCGATGGAATAGACGATAAAATCTTATTTCTAAAAAATGGAATTGAAAAATGGGCGGAAAAAGATAATGTATTAAGAAAAATTTTAGAAAAAAAAATTAGATATTTTGATATTAATAGAGAGCGTATAGAAAATGATGAAGAAAGAAGACGTGCAGAAGAAGAAAAAGTGGATGAAATTTATAATGAAATTGTAGGCTATGTAGAAAATAAATATTTTGTAGAAACCGATTTAGACCATATTTTTGGAGAAGACGAAGGTTGTTTTTTGATTATAGATGATATAGGAAGACTTACAGAATATTATGACAATAAAGAACATAGAAGATTTAGAGAAATGTATAGAGGAACATTATATATAACTAATAAAAAATTATGGATAAAATCATACCAAAAAACAAATCCTATAATGGTATTAGCGCCTCTTACCGATATATTAGAAATATATAAAAAGTTCCATGATTTCAATTATTTATTAAAATTAAGAATTAGTAAAACAAATACAGAAGATGACATTCTTTTAGAAGTAGATGATGAAATGGATGCTTATAAAGCAATGTTTTGTATTGAAAAAGCTAAAGAATATTTATAAATTTAAATTTTTATTAAGGAGTAAAAAATGCATAAAAAATTTTACAAATGTTTAAAATCTAATAAAGGAGGCATGCTATATGGCAGAAGATAAACAAATCGATTTGCTAAAAAGTTTAATTGAAAACAAAGAAAAAATTGAAAAAGATATTGAAGAGGCAAAGAAAAGAATTATTCCAACGGTTAATATAATAAATATTTTAGGTTGCGCCTATGACGAAGTAAAAAATAGTTCTTTATTGCATAATATTTTAAAAATAAAATTTAAATACGAGAATAAAGAAATAAATTTTGCAAAAGATTTTTCGGAATTTATTATTAAAGAAAAATTAAAAAACGATAGCCTTAATATTAATTCTTCTAAAATAGAAAGTTATAATGAAATATATTCTTCAAGCGAAGGTTGGCGAAAAATAGATTTGCTTATAAAAGCGGATAACTTTGAAATAATAATTGAAAATAAAATTTGGGCGGACGACCAAGAAAATCAATTAAAAGATTATTATAATAATAGAATTAATGAAAATAAAGATAACGATAAAATAAAAGATAATATATTTATAGTTTATTTAACAAGGAATAGAGATAAACCGAAAGAAATTAGCATTGATAGAGAATTAATTTCAGAATTGGAAAATAAAAATAAAATATGTTATTTATCGCATGACGATATAGCCGAATGGATTGAAAACGATATTTTAAATAAATACGAGTTTTTGAAATTTGATAAAAAATATCAATCGACTTATTCGGCTTTAATTCAAATAAGAGATAATGAAAAAATTATAACTAATCCAAACAAGGAGAATAATATGGAAAAAGAAGAAATTAAAAAGTTTTTTGAAGAGAATAATTATTTTGAAATTTTATTGAAAGATAAATCAATGGATGATAAATTTGATATACTAGAAAATTTTAAGCAGCTATTAGAAAACTCTAAAAATATTGTTTTAGATAAGAGAGCTGAGCTTGTATCGGATGATATAAATTATTCATTGAAATTATTCAAATGTTTAGAAGATATACTCTCTACTAAAGGCGAAGATTATATGAAAGGAGCTATTTTCCATAGAAGAGAAAAAATTGAAGATGATTTCAAAAGAATGAAATGGTCAGGAAGTATGAATATTCCTATATTTAACGGACTTTCTATAGAATTAGACCAGCATATTAATTATCATTTATGCGTAAGCGTATATTCTAAAAATAATAATATTACAAATAGGTTAAAAGAAGAAGTAATTAAAACTGAAATAGGTAAAATACTTGATAAAGATAGCAAAGATAGCGACAAATGCGGCGAATATTCTGAATATGAAGATTGGGACTGTATTTACTCTTTGTATATAAATACTGAAAAAGAGCCTAAATATATAGCCGATAAAATTATTAAATTATATGATTTATTAAAAGAAAAAATAAATTAATAAATTTTATGTAAATTGATTTTGAAATAAAACCGTTTAATTGATTTTATTATATTAGACGGTTTTAAATTTATAAGGAAATTTATATGTCAAGAAGCTATAGAAAAAATCCTATTCATTGGGTATGCGGCAATACATCTAAAAAAGATAAACAGGCTTATAATCGATGTATGCGACATAAAGATAAAATTATTTTAAAATATTATAATGATAATAGCATTTTACAAAAGCATAAAAGAGACGGATTGAGTTGTTGGGATTGGGCATGCGATGGAAAAATTCATTTCTTTTTTACTAAAAAAGAATTGTTAAACAATGAGGAATTAGCTTTATGGTATAAAAAATTTATAAGAAAATAATTTTATAATTTTTAAAATATATAAATAACTAGTATCACTATATGATACTAGTTATATGTTATAATTGATATAAACAATTTTTATTAAATAAAGGAAAAGTAAAATGAAAAATAATAATATAAATGAAATTATTATTACTAACGAAAACGAAAAAGAATATTGGATAGAATATAAAAAAACTTTATCTCCGCAAATAAGAGAAGCATTGATTACTAAATATAAATATTTGTTGGAAGATACGGCTAATAAGATTAAAGGAAATATTGGAAAAGGACGCTTTAAGAATTCGGATTATGAGGATTTAGTATATTTAGGTTCTTTCGGACTTTTGGAAGCGATAGATAGATATCCGCATGACAAAAATATAGAATTTAAAACCTACGCCTCTAATAGAATATTACTCTCTATATTTGACATTAAAAATATTTATTATGAATTAAAAAATAATATTTCAAATGATTTAAAAATAGACGAAATAAAAGACGGTATATTTTCAATAGCTTTAAAAGAAATTCCTACTAAAGAGCGTATCGTATTAATATTATATTATTGTCAAAATATAACTTTAAAAGAAGTAAGTATAATAATGAATATATCAAAAAGCGAATTATCTAAATTTTGTAAAAAATCTATAAATGATTTAAGAAAAAAATATAAAATATTCTATATAAGAAATCTTAAATATAAAAAGATTGTAAAAGCTTTGAAAAAATTACCAAATAAATGCAGGGCTATATTAGAATTATATTATATTGATAATCTTTCATTAAAAGAAATAAGTGAAAAAATGGAGTTGTCAAAAAGCGAAATGTCAACGCTTCATAAAAAAGTTATAATAGATTAAAAAAATATATTAAATAATAATAATAAAGAACATATTAAATAATAATAAGGAGAAATAAAATGCAAAACAATTTAAGCAAAAAAGAAATTAATAATTTATATAATTGGGCAAAAGAATATGATATTAAAGAATTGCAAACCAAAGATAAAAATAAGCTATTGGATATTAAAGAACTTACGCTCGGCGAATTATTTAGAGCGGAAAAAAATTTTTCTTATATTCCAAATGAAATTTTTAAACTCGTAAATCTTAAAGAACTATATATAAAATCCATAAACTTAAAAGCGTTGCCAAAAGATATTGGAAATTTAATTAATCTTGAAGAGCTTACTATCGGAAGTAATTGCAAATTAAAAAAATTACCTAAAGAAATTGGGAAGTTAACTAATCTTAAAAAATTTGAAATAAGTGTGAAAATTTAGAAAAACTTCCTAATGAAATTACCAATTTTGTTAACCTTAAAAGTCTTATAATAAGTTGCGATAAATTAGTAAAACTGCCTAAAGAAATATGCAATTTTTCAAAACTTGAAGATATAGAAATAGCTTGCGAAAATTTAAAAGAATTGCCTCATGAAATAGGAAATTTAAAAAAACTAAAATATTTTACTTTATGGGAAAGTAATTTAAAAAAATTTCCTAAAGAGTTTGGGAATTTAATTAACCTTGAATATTTTAAGATATATTCATCTTATAGCTTAAAAGAATTTCCAAAAGAGATTGCAAATTTTACTAAATTAATACATTTAACAATAGAATGTTATAAAATGAAAGAACTTCCAAGAGAAATAGGAAATTTAATTAATCTTAAAAGCCTTTATATTAAAAGCGCAAACTTAAAAGAACTTCCAAAAGAAATTAAAAATTTGGTTAATCTTGAAAGAATTGATATAATTTGGGACGGATATGTAAAAGGATTGCCTAACGAAATTCTTAATTTTGAAAAACTTAAATTTATAGAAATAAAAAAATTGGGATTCATTTATAAATCGGTTGGAAGAGAATATAAAATTGAAAAAGCCAAAAAGAAAATAAAGAAAAATATAAATAAAACAAAGAAATGATAATTTTTTAAAATTGCTTTTTAAATTTTTATGATTTAATAATAATTATAAAATAAGGCTTTTACAAACTTTTTCCACAGTCTTTGGAAGTATAATCCATTCGGCAGATTCCATAACTCTTTTTTGCAATTTTTCTGCCGTATCGTTATCTAAAACTTTAACGGCTTTTTGCATTATAATCTCTCCTCCGTCAACAATTTCGTTTACAAAATGCGTTGTAGCACCCGTAATTTTAACTCCTCTTTTTATAGCTTCTTCATGAACTTTTATTCCGTAAAAATTTTTTCCGCAAAAAGAAGGAATAAGCGAAGGGTGAATATTTATAATTTTTTTAGGATAATCTCTTACAAAATTTTTAGACAAAACCGACATAAATCCAGCCAAAACTATAAGCTCGATTTTATAAGATTTCAAAATTTCTTTTAATTTTCTTTCAAATTCTTCTATTTTCTTGCATTCTTTTTTAGAAATAATTTCAAAAGGAATTTTTGATTTTTCGGCTCGTTTCAAAGCGAAAGCGTTAGAATTATTTGAAATAACCAATTCTATTTTTCCGCTTTTTATTATTTTATTTTTTTGAGAGTTTATTAAAGCTTGCAAATTAGTTCCGTTTCCCGAAACCAATACGGCGATTCTTATTTTTTTATTCATATCATTCCTTAAAAAATAATTTTTTCTTTATTCTCAATTATTTTGCCAATAATATAAGCGTCCTCTTTGCAGGAGCTTAAAATTTCAATAGTTTTTTCAGCGTCTTTTTTTGAAACGATTATGCACATTCCGACTCCCATATTAAAAGTATTAAACATATCTCGCTCTTCTATATTTCCAATTTTTTGAATATATTTAAATATTGGCAAAATTTTAATTTTATTTTTTTCTATCTCTGCGCAAAGTCCGTTTGGAATGCATCTTGGAATATTCTCGTAAAAACCGCCGCCCGTTATATGCGATATTCCTTTTACTTTAATTTTTTTTAATAATTTTAAAATCGGTTTAACATAAATTTTTGTCGGCGTTAATAATATCTCGCCAATAGATTTTTTCCCAAGTTCTTTAACCACATTATTTATATTTGAATTATTAATATTTAAAATTTTTCTAACAAGCGAAAATCCGTTTGAATGAATTCCGCTCGAAGATAAAGCGATTATAATATCTCCTTTTTTTATCAAACTATTATTTATTATTTTTGATTTATCAACTACTCCCGTAGAATATCCCGCCAAATCGTATTCGTCTTTAGCGTAAAAATCGGGCATCTCCGCAGTTTCTCCGCCTATCAAAGCGCAATTAGATTGAACGCATCCTTTTGATATTCCTTTTACTATTTCAGAAATTTTTTCGGGATAATTTTTTCCGCAAGCAATATAATCTAAAAATATAAGAGGTTTCGCTCCAACGCATATTATATCGTTTACGCACATAGCGACGCAGTCTATTCCGATAGTGTCATGTTTATTCATTAAAAACGCTATCTTTAATTTTGTCCCAACTCCGTCAGTTCCGCTTACCAAAACAGGTTTTTTTATTCCTTTTAAATCAAGTTCAAATAATCCACCGAATCCTCCGATACTTGAAATAACGCCTTTAATATTAGTTTTAGCGATATGTTTTTTTATAAGCTCGACAGATTTATATCCCGCAGTTATATCGACTCCCGCTTTCGCGTAAATATCGGATTTGGAATTATTCATTTTGATTTTTCCTCGTCTATGTTATTTATCTTTCTTTCAAAACGATTTTTAAATTTTTCGGTTGGAATTTTTGTAGGATAATTTCCGTCAAAACAAGCTATACAGAAACCGCTTTTTTCATTGACATAACCTATTTTTTTAACTCCTTCCAAACTTAAATATCCAAGAGTATCCGCTCCGATTTTTTTTGCTATCTCTTCAATCGTATATTTGCAAGCGATTAAATTATCTTTTGAATCTATATCAATTCCATAATAGCAAGGATTTACAAAAGGCGGCGCCGAAACTCTCATATGCACTTCAATAGCTCCCGCTTCTCTTAAAAGTTTAACTATTCTTCCGCTTGTCGTTCCTCTAACTATAGAATCGTCTATAAGAATAACTCTCTTTCCTTTAACGACATTTGCCATAGGATTTAATTTTATTTTAACTCTATCCATACGACTCTTTACTTCGGGATGTATAAAAGTTCTTCCGATATATTTATTTTTTATTAATCCTATTCCGTAAGGTATTCCCGAAGCTTTTGAATATCCTAAAGCCGCATCCAATCCAGAATCGGGAACTCCGACTACAATATCCGCATTTACAGGATTCTCTTTTGCAAGTATCTCTCCTGCTTTAATTCTCGCTTCATAAACATTTTTACCGTCTATTATAGAATCGGGACGCGCAAAATAAATATATTCAAAAACGCATAAAGTTTGTTTCGATTTATTGCAATGCTTTTTTATAGAAGTTATTCCGTCCTTACCGAAAACTACAATCTCTCCTTTTTCTATATCTCTTATAAACTCCGCTCCGACAGAATCTAAAGAACAACTTTCAGAAGCAACCACATATTCTCCGTTTGCAGTTTTTCCATAACAAAGAGGTCTAAAACCGTTTTTATCTCTTGCAGCTATAAGTTTTTGAGGCGACATTATTACCATTGAATAAGCGCCTTTTATTCTATTCATAGCCTTACAAACCGCTTCTTCTATAGTATCCGCTTTTAATCTTTCTTCTATAATCGTATGAGCTATTACCTCTGTGTCCGAAGTCGTGTGAAAAATAGAGCCTTTCGCTTCAAATTCAGAGCGCAATTCGTAAGAGTTTATAAGATTTCCGTTATGAGCTAAAGCCATACTGCCTTTTATATGATTTACAACTATAGGTTGAGCGTTACTTCTTTCGTTTCCTCCCGTAGTGCCGTATCGAACATGTCCAACCGCAATATTTCCTTCGCCAAGTTTATCAATAACGCTAGGAGTTATAACATCGTTTACCAAACCTAAATCTTTATAAGAGCTAAAAATTCCGTCATTATTAACGGCTATTCCGCAAGATTCTTGTCCTCTATGTTGTAAAGAAAATAATCCGAAATATACGATTTGAGATAAATTTTCTTTTTTAGGGCTATAAATTCCAAAAACTCCGCATTCTTCTCTTATTTCAGACATATAATTTCTCCAAAAATTATCCAAGTATTCTTTTCATCATTTCTTTATAAGCGCCTTCTACATTTCCCAAATCTCTACGAAATCTATCTTTATCAAGTTTTTCGTTTGTAGTCGCATCCCAAAAACGACATGTATCGGGAGAGATTTCATCGGCAAGAACTATTTTATTATCTGCAAGTTTTCCAAATTCAAGTTTAAAATCAATGAGTTTTACATTTATTGAAATAAAAAATTTTTTCATCTCTTCGTTTATTTTGAAAGCGTATTTTTTTATAATTTCAATTTCTTCTTTTGTTGCAAGTTTCAAAGCGATTGCATGATAAGAATTAATTAAAGGGTCTCCGAGATTATCGTTTTTATAAGAAAATTCTATTGTCGGTTCATCAAAAATTATTCCTTCTTCCACGCCGTAATTTTTTGCAAAAGAGCCAGCCGAAACATTTCTAATAATCACTTCAAGTGGAATTATCGAAACCTTTTTAACTAAAGTTTCTCTCTCTGAAATTTCTTCAATATAATGCGTAGGAATTCCCGCTTTTTCAAGAAGTCTCATCATATAATTTGTAACTTTATTATTTATTATTCCTTTTCCTAATATAGTTCCTTTTTTTATTCCGTTAAAAGCTGTAGCGTCATCCTTGTATGAAACGAGTAAAATTTCTGGTTTATCGGTTTCAAATATTTTTTTTGCTTTGCCTTCGTAAAGTTGTTTTCCTTTTGTCATTTTATAAACTCCTTTATAATTTTTTATTTAAACTTTTCATTTATAGCAATGTCTTTTTTAAGAACTGCTTCACTGTCTTTAATTCTTTTTTCTTTTAATTTTTTAGATAATTCTTTATCATTAACGGCTAAAATTTCTATTGAAAGCAAAGCCGCATTAACTCCTCCGTTTATCGCTACTGTAGCGACAGGAATTCCCGAAGGCATTTGAACGGTTGATAAAAGAGCGTCAATTCCTTCCAAATTTTGAGATTTGCAAGGAATTCCTATAACGGGAAGAATAGTATTTGCAGCAATAACTCCCGCAAGATGAGCCGCCATTCCCGCAGCCGCTATTATAACTCCAAAACCGTTTTTTTCGGCATTTTTTGAAAATTCAATCGCTTTTTCGGGCGTTCTATGAGCGGAATATATATGAACTTCAAAAGGAATAGAAAAATCTTTTAATATATCAATAGCTTTTTCTATTATTGGCAAATCGCTATCGCTTCCCATTATTATTCCGACTTTTTTCATATACTCCTCTTTTTTTATATTAAATATTAGAGTAGTTATTATATTATATTATTTTTTTTAATCAATATATAATTAAAAAACCGAGCCTTTACAAAAAAGAACTCGGTTTTATTTTCAAGCAAATATTTTTTATGATAAATTAAAAGCCTTATTATTCTTTAATTAGCGATAATAAG
>ENA-ORSC01002358-ORSC01002358.1-human-gut-metagenome-genome-assembly--contig:-NODE-2358-length-11479-cov-3.906950_pt1 | contig 11479 bp, 12 predicted proteins | sample MGYA00242178_ERZ509140 | MGnify/ENA primary metagenome ERZ509140 (study PRJEB26280, sample SAMEA2338681) | human gut metagenome | biome: human gut; feature: human-associated habitat; material: faeces... | reverse complement strand
ATTGTAGCCATATGTTGCGCACGGTTCGTGATTGGATTTTGAGGAATACCCCCTTCCGCATTCCCGCGGAGTGGCTCGAGAAAATTCATATCGAAGCCGCAGTATCTGGAATATATGTCCGAAAAACACAAAGGAGAGATGAACTTGAAGTGTGGAATTAAATCAATCGGAACCTATCTGCCCTACCGTTATCTTTCACGCGCCGCTCTGGGAAAAATTTGGGGCAAGGCCGGTAAAGGAGAAAAAAGTGTGGCAGCTGTGGATGAGGACAGCGTAACTATGGCGGTAGAAGCAGCCTTTGGCTGCTTCCGGCTGTTCCCCCGCAAGGATGTGAATGCCCTGTACTTTGCATCCACCACCGGCGTATATGCCGAAAAGCTTCACAGCGCATTGATATCCGTAGCCTGTGACCTGGATGACAGCCAGGTCTTTACCGCCGACTTTGCGGCAAGTACCCGGGCGGGGACGAATGCTCTGCGCGCAGCTATGGATGCCGCTGCAAATGGGAAAAATGTGCTTGTAACCGCGTCCGATATGCGCAACGGATATCCCAAATCTGCCCAGGAGAGCAGCTTCGGGGATGGCGCGGCAGCAGTGATTGTTGGCACCGGAGATGATCTGCTCGCACAGATTGACTATATGACTTTCGTCAATGAGGAGATCAACGACTACTGGAGAAACGCTTCCGAACCATATACCCTCCATGCAGAAGGCCGATTCTGTGATGAATCCGGCTATCTAAGAGAAATCAAGGCCGTGATTTCCAAGGCAATGAAGGAAACAGGCAGGCAGATTTCGGATTTTCAAAAAGTTGTTCTAGTTGGTCAAAATCAGAAGCTGCTGGGAAAGGCAGCCGTAAAAAATGGCATTGCCCCAGAGCAGCTGGCGGATACACTGCTGGCAGATGTTGGAGACACAGGTGCTGCCCAGGCGCTGCTTGGACTTGCCAATGCGCTGGAAAACGCACAGGCAGGAGACCAAATTCTTCTTGTGGACTACGGGAATGGCGCATCGGCTACAATGCTGACGGTTACGGGCCAGATTTCCAGGCTGGAGGGACACCGTCAGATCCAGCGCTATCTGAATAACCGGGAAGAACTCACCTCTTACGGCAGATTTCTCTCCTGGAGAAACATCGCGCCCGCAGAGCCGGGCGGTCCATTCAAGTTGCCGGCATCCACCGCCCAGACCTGGCGCGAGCAGCGCATCAATCTCCGCCTGCATGGCAGTGTCTGCCGCAAGTGCGGTGCCGCTCTGTTTCCCATTAACCGGGTATGTGATAACTGCGGCAGTTTGGATGATTACGATGAATTTCCAGCCGCGGACAGCATCTGCAAGCTTTATACGTTTTCCGTTGACCAGTACGCAGGACGAAGTGACGATCCCTTGTTAATCCAGGCTGTGGCAGAGAACCCCAATGGGGCGCGGATTTACACCATCATGACAGACTTTGTACTGGATGACGTGAAGGTCGGTATGGATCTGGAGTTTACCTTCCGAAAAATGCATGAATTGGGTAATTTCCCCAATTATTTCTGGAAACTCCGTCCACTTAGAAGAGAAGAGGTGTGAATGATGTCCTATTTTACAAATGGATTTAAGGATGACCTGGCAATTATCGGTATGGGCTGTACCAAATTTGGTGAGCGCTGGGATACCGGCCTGGATGATCTGATTATCGATGCAGCATTTGAAGCATTCGAGGATGCAGGTATTGGACCCAAGGATGTGCAAGTGTGCTATTTCGCCAATACCAATGCCCCGAACAACTGTTCCGGCACTCCAGTGGCGGATGCACTTAAAATGCACGGCATTCCTATTACCAGAAATGAAAACTGGTGCACTGCCGGCCATATTGCTATCATGAATGCGTGCCTTGCGGTAGAAAGCGGCATGTGCGATATCGCCATGGCCATTGGTGCGGAGAAACTGAAAGATAAGGGCGCGGGCGGCTTAGGTGTCGGCCGTGGACTGAATCCGGTACGTGAAACCCGGCGGGATGCGCCAGGATCATTCGCTCTGATTGCAGAGGCATATTTCAAAAAATACGGGTTGAGCTACGGTGAAGGAAAGCGCCTGCTCGCGAAAATCGATATCAAAAACCACTACAACGGCTCCCTGTCTCCCAAGGCACATTTCCACAATGTGATTACCCTGGAGCAGGTAATGAAGGCCCCTTTGATTGCATCCCCGCTGGGCCTGTATGACTGCTGCGGCACGTCTGACGGCGGTGCGGCTGTGATTATCACCCGCGCCTCGCTGGCAAAGACTTTCCGCCCTGACCCCATTTACATCAAAGGCTTTGGCTGCGCTACGGATATGATTACGCCGCACTACCGCGCGAGAAATTTCGACTGGACCAGCTTTGAGGCTCTGCGTAAATGTGCGCAGATGGCCTATGACATGGCGGGGATCAAAAATCCCAGAGAGGAACTAGATCTGGCAGAGGTTCACGATTGCTTCTCCATTACGGAGATGTGCATTTATGAGGATTTTGGATTCAGTCCCAGAGGCGGTGCACGGTACGATATTGACGCAGGCTTCTTTGAACGTGACGGCGGCCTTCCTGTGAACGTTGATGGTGGTCTGAAGTGTTTTGGGCATCCTGTTGGCGCAAGCGGCATCCGAATGACCTATGAGATTTACAAGCAGCTGCAAGGCAAAGTAGATAATCCTGCTCGCCAGCTGAAAAATGTCCATCGCGGGCTGTCTCAGACATTTGGCGGACCTCCTCAGATTGCAGCCTGCCTGATTCTGGGCAATGAAAAGGGATAAGAAAGGAGTGCAGCTATGGAAGCGGCATTGAAAGGAATCCGAGTATTGGATATGGGGCGTGTGCTGGCGACTCCGTCTGCTGGAGCGCTGCTGGGTGATCTGGGGGCAGAAGTTATTAAACTGGAGCAGCCTGGCACCGGCGATGACAGCCGTAACTTTGCTCCCATGAAGAACGGTGTCAGCTGTTACTACAAAAACTTCAACAGGAGTAAGAAGGGCATCACGCTGGATCTGAAAAAGGGCAAGGATGTTCTGCTTGATCTCATAAAAAATGTGGACGTTGTGATTGAGAATTTTCGACCTGGCACCATGGAAAAGCTTGGCCTGGGTTATGAAACGCTAAAGCAGATCAATCCCGGCTTGATTTATGGTGCGATCTCTGGCTTTGGTGCAACTGGTCCTTATCGGAATCGCGCGGGCTACGATACCATGTCCCAGGCATGGAGCGGTGTTATGAGTATTACTGGTTGGCCTGACTCAGACCCCGTCCGCTGTGGGGCATCCTTCGGGGATGTTATGGGCGGATTAAATCTGGTAATCGGTGTGCTGGCTGCACTTCGTTATCGGGATATGACAGGAAAAGGCCAGAAGATTGATATTTCGCTGACGGATGGCTGTGTTGTGGCCGAGGCGAGCATGATGCAGGTATATCTTGCCACGGGCAAGGTTCCTACAAAAAACGGAAACTGCTACACTTCCTCGGCGCCAGGCGGCGGTTATCACACCAAGGATGGCTACATGGTTATCAATGGCAGCGCTCCGAAATTCTGGGGCATTCTCTGCAAGGAGATGGGGCATCCTGAACTTGTGGAAAATCCCCGCTTCGTAACAAACGCCATGCGCGTGAAGAATCGGGCGGAACTGGATGTAATCGTTGAGGCATGGACAACCTCTCTCACAACAAATGAGATTATGGACCGGCTACTCCCGAAGGGATTTGCCTGTGCCCCTATTCTTAGCCTGGATCAGGTGGTGGCAAACGAACAGATCGGTGGAGCAAGAAATATGTTCCCGGAGATTGATGATCCGGAGGTCGGCCCCATGCGGTTTACAAACTCCGCTGTAAAAATGTCGGAAACAATGCCTGAGATCCGCTGCCCGGCTCCCAGACTCGGTGAGCACAACGAGGAAATTTATACTTCCATCCTTGGGTATTCTCAAGAAAAAATCGCGCAGCTTTCTGTGGATGGGGTTATTTGAATCTTGAATGGAAAGGAGTAAGCAATGATTACATCCCGATATATTCAGGTTCAGGGTATCAAGATCTTTGTGGAAACCAACAATGGCCCCCGTGAGAAAGGTGTAATGGTGTGTTTTGGTTCTGCCGGCCGGGAAAGCCGCCAGTATCACGCAATGATGGAATATCTTGCGAACCGTATGGAGGTTGTATGCTTCGATATGCCGGGACACGGAAAGAGTTGGCCGCTGCTGGACAACCGGTGTATTGAGGAATACCATGGCTACTGCGATTTCATTATCAACACACTGAAGGAGCTGCGGATTGAGAATCCTATCTGCGTTGGCTGCGCGCTGGGTGGAAATGTGGTGTTCTATCTGGCGCAGCGGATTCCCGTTCGTGCAATCGTATCCATGGCTGGAACGGACTATTCTCCCCATGTGGATGCCTCTGTATCAGACAATCTGGATCATCCCTACGCCAGTGTCCAGCATACGCATATCGACTTCACAGACAGCCTGATCGGCAGTGCAGCCACGGAGGAGGACCGCCAGTTTATTCTCTGGGGGGTAATGACAGAGATTGGCAAAGTAAAGCGTGCAGACTACGGCGGGGTCTATAACGGCTTTGATGTCCGGGCCGATATGCCCTTGGTCACATGCCCGACTCTATTGCTGCGTGGTGCTGAGGACTGGACCGTGCGAAACGAGGCGTTTCATCCGATGGTAGCCCGCCTTGTAAACGCCTCACCGCTTCAACTGACAATCCTTGACGGCATCGCGCACTATAATCCACAGGAAGCCCCAGCACTGGTATGTGATACTATTCTTGACTTTTTACGAAAAGCAGAGTGCTCCCACTCTGAAATGTGAAAATTAATGATTTATAGGAGGAAAAAAGAATGACCAAGCAAGAACGCATGGAGAAGTTTCAAAAGCTGCAGGAAATGATCAACGGTCCCGAGGCAGAGGAATTTTTGAACTATTGGGATGGGCGCTTTTTCACCGGTGATATGACATTCATCTTTGACAAGGTTCCCTATAACATGTTCTTTTACAAGGGCAGGATGATCGATGTCTACATTGGAAAGCCTGCGAATGGATACTGCGTTGGCATTAGCGGCACACAGGAGCAATGGGATGATTTTTTCCGTCACCGCAATTTCCAGCTGGCGACTTCTATCAAGCACAATCCGCTGTGCTTTGAGAATTTGGGCAGTGCGCTGGCAAACCGTCAGAATAACGCTGTAATTGCTCAGGTGGCGCGTCTCGCTGCCAGAGCCATCTGTGACTGAGAGGAAGGAGCTGCAGCTATGGCAATTACCGGTGGATACGTCATGGTCAATGGCGTGAAGACTTATTACGAAACCAATAACGGTCCCAAAAACCCGAAGGGAACCATTGTATGCCTGCATACTGCCGGCCGTGAAACCCGCCAGTATCATGGAATCATGGAAATTTTCGCGGATAAGTATACTGTTGTCGCCTTTGATATGCCTGCACACGGAAAATCCTGGCCGCTGCCTGGCAACGTAGGCATCTCCAATTATAGGGATTACGGTAAATTTGTATGGGCTTTTACCCAGGCAATGGGCATTGGGGATGTGATTATTATCGGCTGCTCCGTAGGCGGCAATATGGTCTACCACATTGCTGAGGAGTACCCTGTTAAAGCAATGGTTTCCATGCAGGGTTCTCCCAGAATCCTGGCGATGGGCACTGCTTACGGAACAACGGTCGACCTTCTGGATAATCCGTATGTCAGCTGCCAGCATTCTCATCTAGATTTTTCCGAGAGCCTGGTTGGAAAGAAAGCATCGAAAGAAGCACACGACTTCATCATGTGGGGCGTGCATCAGGAGTGCGGCAGAGCGAAGAAGGCGGATCTCTCAATTTACAACAACTATGATGTTACCGGCGAACTCGGAAAAATCACCTGCCCCTGTCTGCTCATCCGGGGCGAGGATGACTGGAATGTGCCGGAGCACTACTACGAAACCGCCATGGCCGGTATGGTCAATGCTGAGAAGGTTGTTTTCAAGAAGGTTCCCGGTTATGGGCATTTTATCATTGTAGAAGCGCCTGAGGTTGTTTGCCAACTTATGGATGAGTTCCTGGATAGCTGCAGCTGACGAATGGACGATTCCCTGAAATAGGAAAAATGTCAGACCTTCTGGAAAATTAGGGAGTGAATCCAATGAAAATCAAAGATATTGAACTGATTCCTTTGAATATTCCCCAGACATATGAGACACACTGGGCAAATGGCCGCATCAGCGTGGCGGAACATACGTTGGTAAAAGTTATTGCTGAGGACGGCACTTATGGTATTGGTGAGGCCGTACCCCGTACCGGCATTTATGGGGAAACACAGCAATCCATCGTAACAGTCCTTCGTAAATTCTTGACGCCTCTTCTGATTGGATTAGAAACGACAGATACCGAGCACCTATGGGAAAAGATGGCAGAAGTGCCGTTCAACTTTGTCGCAAAGGGCACCGTTGATGTGGCGTTGCACGATCTGAATGGAAAGTTGCTGGGCGTTCCTACAGCCGCACTGCTGGGTGGTCCCTACCGCCGCGAGGTTCCTCTGTGCTGGGTATCCGGCGGCTCCTGGTTCCCAAGGGAGAAGATTCTGGCAGAAACCGAACGTATTATCAGCGAGGGCTATAAGGGAATTAAAGTGAAAGCCGGTCATTGTAAGCAGGATATTGAACTGGCAAAACAGATGCGTGCAATGGCGCCAAAGGGTTTCCAGATTTATCTGGATCCGAATCAGCTCTACACCAGAGAAGATCTGATTCTGGTTGGCAGAGAGCTCAGCGGTATTATTGACGCAATCGAAGAGCCAGTTGCGGTTTGGGACGATCTGGCCCGAAAGGAGTTTTCACAGCACTTCCCGGAAATTCCGTTGCTCTCCGATGAGACTACGTTCACTGTACCCGATGCCTATCGCCAGACACAGCTTGGCGCGATTCGGCGCATGGCTATTAAAATCCCCCGTACAGGTTTTACCATCTCCAAGAAGCTGGTGCATCTGGCAGAAATGAATAATATGTCTGCCCAGATCAGCACGCAGGCGGAAACGGACCTGGGCTGTGCTGCCGGTTTGCAAATGGCGTGCAGCAGCAAACAGATCTGCCTGCCCTGTGAGATTTCGTATTACAAAAAGGGAATGTATCCCGAGAGCCTGCTGGTGAATCCTCTGGTGATTAAAGACGGAATGATGCAACTTCCGGATGCCCCCGGCAATGGCGTAGAGGTCAACTGGAAAGTAATTGATAAGTACCGAATTGATCTGTAGAAGTATCCCGCACAGGCTTGTCAGCAGTATTGTGCGGGTGTGACAGGTATAGAAAAGCGCAGCTATCTTCCCACCATTCTCCCGCAAAAAAAGAAAGGTCATGCCGCATAATGCGGCCTCTGGCCAAACATAAGGAGGAATAATATGCAAGCATATCTCGCATTAGGAATTCTGGTTGCAACACTGGTTCTGTTTGCCACAGAATTGTTCAAACCTGCGGTTACCGCAATTACCGCTTCTCTTGCAATGTGTATTCTGGGAATTACCAAGCCCTCAGATATGACGGCTGGCTTTTCCAACACGGTTACCCTGTTCTGCTTTGGTATTGCCGTTGTTGGCAGTGCTTTGACGGAAACCGGCTGTGCCGCGTATCTTGGGAAAAAACTGATGTCCGTTTTCCGGTTTGGAGAAAAAGGAACCCTGCTTATTCTGATGCTCCTAGCAGCTATTTTCTCCATGTTTCTGTCCAATACGAGCGTAGTTGTCATTTTCATGAGCATTGCTGCGGCTATGGCAGCCAGTTCCAACGGCAAGTTCAAGAAGAAAAACCTGTATATGGGCATCGGTATGGCCTCTGTAGCCGGCGGCGGCTGTACTCTGATTGGTTCTACGACGCAGTTGTCCATCAACGCATTGCTTCCTGAATATGGCGTTGAGCAAATGGGAATGTGGACACTGTTCGCTCCCGGCATCGGTGTTGTGGTTGTCATGCTGCTCTGGTATGCATTTTTTGGTTACAAGATGCAGTTGAAGCAATTTGACTTCCCGGACCCGGATGAAGTTGAGGCAGCAACTGCGCCGAAGGCTGCTGAGCTAAAAGAAGGAAACCCCAAGGATTTCCGTATGTGGGTACCTCTGATTGTTCTGGTCGGTTGCATTGCGTTGACAATTGTTGGCTGGCAGAATATTGCCATTGTTGGTCTGCTGGGTGCAATGCTGGTATGTATGTTTGGTTCTATCAGCGTTAAGAGAATGTGGGAAACCACTGACTGGAACACCCTGGGCGTTATAGCGGGAGGTGTTGGATTTGCGGCAGGCGTTAAGTCCTCCGGTGCAGCGGACATGGTTGCCGAATTCTGCATCAAACTGCTGGGCAACAACTCTCCAGCGATTCTTTATCTGGCCGTATTCGTGATTCTTGCGACCATCATGACTAATGTCATGACCAATATCGGTACCGCCCTGATACTGACACCGATTGCGTTGACCATTGCCGCCACGCTAGGGTTCAATGCGATGCCTTTCGTAGTAGGCGTTGTCTGGGGCGCTAATATGCCATTCTCTACGCCCATCGGCGCAAGCGTTATAACGATGACTATGCAGGGCGGATATCGCTTCAAGGATTACACAAAAATCAATATCGTGTGGAATGTCTTGGCCTGCGTCATTGTTATTGTCTGCACATCCATCTTCCTGCCGCTGGGCGGCTAACCCATTCTGCGCTTTTCATCGCCTGTATTTATTCTGAACAGTGGCCCTGGGGGGTTCCCCCGGGGCTGTTCGTGTAGATTTCCCGTCTCTGCCGGGATATAGGTTTTATACTAATTCTTAATTCCAGAGAAGGAAAAACTTCGTTACGGAAGCCACGCTTACGAATCTCCTTCCAGATCTGCTCAATCGGATCCTGCACCAGCAGTATTTTGGCTTGTTGATCCTGCCAAATCCGGCTTCATCCTGAAACATCAGGCGGATTTTCCTGGAGCTGTGGATAAATTGAAGTTCCTTTACTGTGGTGTTAATTTTTTTGAGGCCGCGATTTCTTCTTCGCTGGCCTTTTTGGGGTGCTTGCTTCGGGGCATTACCTTTCGCCATCCATGCCGATGCAGAACAAAGTAGATTTGACCATTGCTGACCGGATGGTCTACTGCTACCTGGTATGCCTTTGCGATCTCACTGACCTCGACCAATTCACCTTTTTCTGCTCGTTCCTTAAAAGGCGCAAGAATGGCTGCTTCTTCCTCTACGCTCATATTGCGGTGGTTTCCACCGTAGTGATTGCCGGAAATTGCATCCAGTCCATGATCTCTATATTTTGCGACAAGCTGTGTAACATAGGCAGCATGAAATCCGGTTGCTACAGAAACTTCCTTGGAGATTGCTCCTTTTGCCCGCATCTCAAGCGCCTTCAACCGGCGTTCTGCTCGCTTATCCTTGTTTTCTTTGCGTGCCTGCTCAATTTCTTCGATTTCTTTTTCACTGAATTTATATCTGGAAGCCATATTCATCACCCAGATATAGTATATCACATCGTTGCGAATAGTTAAATAGACTTATTAAGAATTAGTATTAGAAGCAGCATCTATGGGTGACGCATCTATAATAATTGCAAAAAGGAGTGACCTATATGAAATTTGAGTACGTTGGCCACGCCTGTGTTCGTTGCATAGCCAACGATGGGCAAATGCTGATCATTGATCCTCCAAAAGAATCCTATGGGTATCCTATAGCAGATCGGCATGCGGACTATGTCACTTGCAGTCATAAGCACGGGGATCATGGAGCTGTTGAGCTCTTTCCTGTTTCAACGCACCTACCCGAGGATCAAATGCGTTTGAAGGCTGGACCGTTTCTGCTGGAGCGCTTCCCATGTTGGCATGACAACCAGGGCGGCACACAGCGTGGCGCGAATCTGGTCCATAAAATTACCGCCGACGGCATTACTTTTGTTCATTTGGGCGATTTGGGCCATTGGCCGGACGAAAATCTGAAGGAGTTTGCTGCGGGAGCCGATTTGCTGGCACTGCCGGTGGGTGGGGTATTCACACTGACTCTGGACCAGCTCTCACCTCTCATCAGACTGCTGCAGCCTTCGTATGTGCTTCCTATACACTATCGGACAGCGCAAGGCGCTTTGCAGCAATTACATCCGCTGGAAGATTTTCTTTCATGCTGGGATGGCGAAGTGCTTCGGGTAGAACATTCTCTTTTTGAACTCACCGAGAAACGTCCCAGAGAACCAGTGGTGCTGATAACGGATTTTTCAAGCAGAGTACGCAAGGAAAGGAAAAAGACTCTATGAAAAATTCATCCTATTTCCTAAAAGGGAAAAACGGCCAGGTATCCGTGTATCCGGACGGATCTGTTATTGTTGGGCGAAATGGCTGGTTCGGCTTTTTATATCAGCTTCTTACGCGCGGGAAGCAGACGTTCTATTTACGTGACATAACGGATGTCAGCATTAAGCGCCCTGGAGCTATGCGCGGTTTTTTAAGGATTTCATCTGGAGACGGAGGGGCGGTCGTGTGGCTTACAAACAAGGAGATGCTTGACCAGGCGCTGGAAATTTACGAATATCTACGGGAGTGTATTGACGCACGCAGTCTGAAAGCACAGCCTTTGGAGGGAAGCGATTGACTACACGCAAAATCATTGATTTTCATACGCACTGCTTTCCTAAAAAACTGGCACAACGCGCAGTAGATTCCGTCTCATGGCAAAATCCGCATCGGCTTAATGGAACACTGCAGGCACAGTTGGATTTCATCCGGCAGAACCGCCTTATGGGATGTGCCCTAGCACATATGGCAAGCCGCCCGGATACCATGCGCCACGTAAACACCTTCGCCGTTTCTACCATGGGAAGGGGACGTTTTGTATTTGGTTCTGTCCATCCAGCGGCACAGAATGCCATTGCGCAAATTCATTGGCTATATGAACACGGTATAAAAGGGATCAAGTTTCATACGGGACATCAGCAGTTTAACTTCGATGACAGTTCTTTCCTCCCGGTATATCGGGAAATTGGCCGTCTGGGCATGGTAACACTGATACACTGTGGCCCATCGGCACGGTCCAGCCTCCATTTGGTCTATCCCAAGACGGTATCCAATGTGATTGATGCTTTTGCTGGCGCTCCTTTTATCTGTGCACATATGGGCGGTGTCACACCGGCAGATAAAGACTTTTCTCTTTTGTGCAGCCTGCCGGTATACGCAGATACCGCCCTTGTTCCCCGTATGCTGGATTCTGTCAAACTGGCTGTTGCAGTAGAAAAAATGGGGGCGCACAGGGTTTTATTCGGCAGCGACCTCCCATGGGGAGATTTTGAGCGAACCCGTGAAATCACTGAAAAAGCCGCTGAACTGTTCCCTCATTTGGACTGGAACGCTGTTTTCTTTGGAAATGCGGTGTCATTAGCGGAACAGGCAGGGGGAAACATTTCATGGTTTTAACTATAAATGAGCAAATTTGTGAAAATGCCGAAAGTTACCCTATACCTAGCAT
>ENA-ORSC01002357-ORSC01002357.1-human-gut-metagenome-genome-assembly--contig:-NODE-2357-length-11480-cov-2.570853_pt1 | contig 11480 bp, 9 predicted proteins | sample MGYA00242178_ERZ509140 | MGnify/ENA primary metagenome ERZ509140 (study PRJEB26280, sample SAMEA2338681) | human gut metagenome | biome: human gut; feature: human-associated habitat; material: faeces... | reverse complement strand
AGAGAGTGATAATTTTTCTTAACTATGAGAGATATATTGTCAATTCCGCTATGTACCATGCTGGAAAGAATAAAATCGCACATGCGATATCTGCTGGCAAATGGAATGGATGCCATGAGGCGCTCCGAAACCAGATCCGGCACCATTGCATCATAGCTGTTCGGGAAAATAATTCCCAATGCCTCTGTCTTTGAATTTAACATTGCTCCTCACCCTCCTTCACATCTTCATAAATCATAGCGCTCGGACCAATTTTTGCTCCTTTTCCGATCGTTACATCCGCTGCAATTGTGGCAACTTCTCCAATTCCTTCCCCTTTTGGTTTTGCTCCCACAACCGCATCTTCTTCGATGGTCGCATTTTCTGCAATGATACAGTGTCTGACAACCGCACCTGCCTTGATCATGGAGTGTCCCATGACAACGGCATCTTCTACAATGGCGCCTTCTTCCACCGTGACACCGGAAAACAGGATGGAATGTCTGACGGTACCCTTGATGTTACATCCATCGGTAATCAGACAGTTATCCAGCACGGCATTCTCTCCGATCCGGTGACCGGTCATACCACTGTTTCTACTGTAAATTTTCCAGTTTTCATCAAACAGGTTGATGCCGCTATGTTCCGGATCAAGCACTTCCATGTTTGCTTCCCACAGAGACGGAATCGTTCCTACATCCTTCCAGTATCCGTTGAAATGATAGGCATACATCTTTCTTCCGTCACGCAGAAGATTTGGAATGATATTGTTTCCAAAATCATTCTCGGAAGTCGGGTCAGCCTCATCCTCGATCAGATATTTCTTTAAAATATCCCAGTTAAATATGTAAATTCCCATGGATGCAAGATTGGACTTCGGTTCCTTTGGCTTCTCCTGGAACTCGGTAATCTTGTCATCCTCGTCTGCTACCATCAGGCCGAAACGGGAAGCATCCTCCCACGGCACTTCCATGACTGCGACAGAAAATTCTGCCCCTTTCTGCTTGTGGAACTCAAGGAAATCACTGTAATCCTGTTTGCAGATCTGGTCTCCGGAAAGAATAATCACATACTGCGGATCATAGCGCTCAATAAAAGCAATATTCTGATAAATGGCATTTGCCGTACCCTTGTACCAGTCAGACCCCGATGCTTTCTGGTACGGTGGAAGTACATGCACGCCTCCGTAAAGACGATCCAGATCCCACGGCTGGCCATTTCCAATATACTCGTTTAATACAAACGGCTGATACTGGGTCAGAATCCCCACCGTATCAATTCCTGAATTTACGCAGTTCGACAGTGGAAAATCAATGATACGGTACTTTCCCCCAAACGGAACTGCAGGCTTTGCAAGCTTCTGTGTCAGTGCATATAATCTGGACCCCTGGCCTCCGGCAAGCAACATCGCAACTAGTTCTTTTGCCATATAAGTATCCCCCTTCTGTTCATAATAATTGCACTTATTATGGTAACATAAAAGGGGGATAATTCCTAGTACTTTTGGCTCTTTTCGTTTATTTTAGTGCAAAGATTTCTGTGCCGTATACAGTTTGTAATATCTGCCTTTCTTTTTCATCAGTTCTTCATGCGTTCCCGCCTCTGCGATTCCTCCGTCATCAATATACATGATCTTGTCACAGCCACGGATTGTGGAGAGCCGGTGCGCAATAATGAAGGACGTCCTGCCCTTAAGCATACGGTTTAATCCGGTCTGCAATGCTTTTTCTGTCTGCACATCAATGCTGGAAGTTGCCTCATCCAAAATCAGAATTGCCGGGTCACAAAGCAGTGTTCTCGCAAAAGAAATCAGCTGTTTCTGTCCCTGGGAAAGCATGGACCCGCGCTCCCGCACCTGTGTTTCATATCCTTTCGGCATTTCCCGGATAAACGGATCGGCACAGACAATTTTTCCCGCTTTTTCAATTTCCTCCTGTGTGGCATCCAATTTTCCGTACCGGATATTATCTGCAATTGTTCCCGAAAAAATAAAACTGTCCTGCATCATAATCCCCATCTGCGCACGGAGAGAATGAATGGTCACATCTGCGATATCCTGATCATCGATCAGTACCTTTCCGTCATTGACATTGTAGAACCGTGAAATCAGATTGACGATGGTACTCTTTCCGGCCCCGGTCGGTCCTACAAGTGCAACACTCTCCCCGGGATTTACCGTAAAGGATACGTCTTTTAATATCGTTTTTGTCTCATCATATGCAAAGGTCACATGGTCAAACGTAACTTTCCCCCGGATCTTTGGCATCTTGATCGCATGCTCTGCATCTTTTACGGTAACCGGCTCATCGATGGTTTCAAAGATCCGTTCCAGATAAGCGATATTATTGATAAAATTGTTGAATATATTTCCAAGGTTCATGATCGGCTGCCAGAAATACGAAGCATAACTGGAAATCGCCACGATCGTTCCCAGCGACTTATTTCCCTGCCCGAAAATGACAAGGCCAAACAAAAAGATGGCAGCACGGACAAACACCGAAATGGTATCAATGCCCGGCCATACAAGGTTTGAGTAGCGCACAGCGGTATTCCAGGTCCGTCTGCATTCTTTGGAAAGTCCGTTAAAGATTTTTGCATTTTCATCCTCACGTGCAAAAATCTGTGTAATCCGGGCACCTACAATATTTTCCTGCAGATACGCATTTAAGTTTGAGTTCTTGTTGGATACGGCCTGCCACGCCTTTCTCTGCTTATTTTTGATCCAGAACATAAAGACGGCAAGCACGGGAACTCCACACAACACGACCAGTGCCATCTGCACATCTACCATAAACATAAAAATAATAATAAACAGCAGATTAAATGCTTCCAGCACGATATTGATCAGTCCGTTTGACAACATATCCGATACCGAATTGACATAATTGACCACCCGGATCAGAATCTTTCCATGCGGTCTGTCGTCGTAATACTGAAACGGAAGTTCCTGCAGATGTTCAAACAGGTCCTTGCGGATATCATAAATAATATTCTGACTGACATCCACCATGATGCGGCTGCGGATCGTGGTAAAAATCACGCTGACCACATAGATGGCAATCAGCGCCGCCACCAGGGAAAATAACAGTCTCATATTTTTATCAGGCACCGCAATATCAAGTGCCCGCTGAATAATCATCGGTGCCACGTACCCGAACGCTCCTCCGATTCCGCTGAGGACGATCGCAAGGATCATACCCCTGCGATATTTTTTGATATAGGATGACGCCCGGAGCAGATGCCGGATATCAAACGGTTCTTCCAGGATTTCATCCTGCTTATATGTATTCTTTGCCATTGTCTCACCCCCTATACCAGGTCTTCGCCGGTCTGCAGCTGTACCAGTTCGTAATAATATCCTTTTTTTGCCATAAGTTCCTCATGATTTCCCATCTCCGTGATCCGTCCATGCTGCATCACCAGAATCTTATCCGCCATCATCGTAGTGGAAATCCGCTGTGCGATAATTACCTTCGTACACGAAAAATCCAGATGCCGCAGTGCTTCCTGAATCTGTTTTTCCGTTTCCATATCCACCGCAGAGGTCGTATCGTCCAGAATCAGAATCGAAGGCCGCACCGCCAGTGCTCTTGCCAGGGAAATTCGCTGTTTCTGTCCTCCGGAAAGGCCTACGCCACGCTCTCCGACCACCGTATCATATCCTTCCGGCATCTTTGAGATAAAATCAGATGCCGCAGAATATTTTGCAAATTTTTCCACTTCTTCGAGATCAATGCTGCTGTCTCCGTAGGCAATGTTTCCCTCGATCGTATCGGAATACAACAGCACATCCTGTGTGGCAAGTCCGATCTGTTTGCGCAGGTCGGACAGTCTGAAATTCTGCACCGGTATATCATCGATCCGCACTTCCCCTTTCGTCGGCTCATAAAACCGCGGGATCAGATTGATCAGGGAAGTCTTTCCGCAGCCGGTTTCTCCCATGATTGCAATGGTCTCCCCCGGTTTTACGGTAAAAGAGATATCATGCAGCACCGGAAGATCCCCATCTTCATACTGAAAGGATACCTCCCGGAATTCGATTTTTCCTTTAAAGTGATCCGTGTGCGCAGCTGCATCCAAAGCATCTTTGATCTTTGGTTCGGAATAATAGATCTCCATCACCTTTTTGGATGCGGCCGAGAACCGCTGAAATTCATTCATGATATTTCCCATCTGACGCATTGGGTTGGCAATTGCCCAGATCAGTCCGGAAAATGCCACATAATCTCCCATCGTCAGTTCGCCCCGGATTAAAAAGACACCGCCCACGGCCAGCATCACTACCGGCATAAGGTTTGCAATGCTTTCCACATATGGGAAAAATTTCAGCCATACCATGCTGGTTTCTTTGTTCGTCTCTGCATAATCTTTGTTTGCCCGGTCAAATTTTTCAATTTCATATGCTTCCCTGGCAAACGCTTTTACCACACGGTTTCCGGAAATATTTTCCTGCGCATAGGTGTTCATCTGTGCCAGTTTTTCACGCAGTTTCGCATGCATCGGTGCCACCTTGTTTTTGAACAGATAAATGATAAAAAACACAAACGGCGAAATAATTAACAGGCTCAGAGCCATTTTCCAGTTCATATAAAAGAAGTATTGCCACCACACCAAACAGGGAAAATGATTCGATCACCATGCGGATCACCCATGCAACCATGTGGCGCACCGCATCCAGATCGCCCGTAACACGCGTCATCAGATCGCCGGTACGATATGTGCTGTAAAAGGTCATATCCTGCCTCTGGATTTTGTCATACAAAAAATTGCGCACACGGTACAGTACCGTCTGTGACACATGCTCGTAAATCATGCAGTCTCCATAGACAATCACACCGCGAAGTACGGTAAATACAATCATCAGGATGAGCAGATGATAGAACAAACCACTATTCGTTCTCATATTTTTCCACGCATCTGCCCCACTTAAAAACAGATCCACAATTCTTCCAGAATAATACGGAACCGTCAGCTGCAATATATTATAGACAACGGTTCCCAGCATGCCGATCACATATAATACACGTCTGCCTTTCATATTTTCCCACAGCCACTGTATTTTTGTCTTTGGAAACAATGTTTCTTTTTTCACTTTCATCACAAGCCTCCACTGTCTTTCTTGTCAAATTTCCGTTATTGTATCAATTATTTTTGAATTATGATATAATACAATCACATAAAAATAGAACAAATCTATTCTATTTTTATGATTTTTGTTTTAATACCAGGAGGTCATATGAACGAAAATTTATTTGAATACAGTGATATGCTGCGCTCTCCTATTGAAGCTTTTTGCTGTGGCACCGGATACTGGGAAGGTCCCGTTTCCTCCCACTGGCACTATTTTCTGGAACTTGTCTATGTGCAGGAAGGATCTGTAACAGTCAGCTGTAATGACAATACCTGTCTCCTGAAAAAAGGAGCCTTTATTGTATTTCCTCCGCAGGCAATGCACTCCATCTATCATACCGATGATAAGCCCTATGTTTACATCTGCTGTAAATTCAATCTCAACCGCATAAAACTTTCCGAGAATTATCTTCCAAATTTAAACTTTGCCTTTCACCAGATTTTAAACAGCACAAACCCTCCGCTGGTTTTTGATTCGGACAACCTGCCCGATTTTCCTGCTGAACTGTTTTTCACGGATATCTTAAAAGAGGTTCAGGAAAAACGCTACGGATATGATGCCTGTGTTTATGCCCAGTTCGCCCGGCTGATCGTACAGCTGCTACGTTTCTGGCTGGAACAGGGAATTTCTTTTGATACGGATCAGATCCCGGAAGTGGAGGAAGAAGCGATGCAGAATGTTTTGATGTATATCGATGATCATTCCCAGGAAAATATCAACATTGAATCTCTGGCACGCACGTATCATATGAGTTATTCTTACTTTGCCCGGCAGTTCCGTAAATACTATGGACAAAGCTGCAAGCAGTATATCGAATTTGTGCGGCTGAGCAAAGTGGAAAATCTCCTTTTATTTACCGGGCATGATTTAAGTTATATTGCGGGAGAAACAGGCTTTGCCGATTGCAGCCATCTGATCCGTACCTTTAAAAAACGCTATCAGATGACACCGAAACAGTTCCGCTTACAACATCAGAATATACGAAACTGACGTTTCCAATCTATGGGATTTTTTCCTTTTTTTCCAAAAATTCTTTACTTTATGTTATACTATAGGAAACAAATCATAACGGAATAAGGAGGAAATCCCATGAAACGATTACACTTCACAAAATGCAGGACTTCTTTGCTTGCTGTTTTACTTGCCTTTTCCGTAGCTTTCGTACCTGTACCACCCATTTCTGATACAAGTTCCGATTCTGCTGCGCTTATCACGACTGCACAGGCTGCCCAAAAGAACACAAAAGACCGTTTTTCCATCAAAGAAGTTCCAAAATACAATGGAAAATCTTCTGTGGCTGTACATGGAAATAAACCATATTTCACCAGCCGGGAAAAGAAAAACACCAATACTTTTGAATCCTACCACAAACTCGACAAGCTCGGACGATGCGGTGTGGCCTATGCCAATGTGAGCAAAGACACCATGCCGACCGAAGCGCGCGGGGAAATCGGTCAGATCCGGCCATCCGGCTGGCACACCGTCAAATACACCGGTGTCGTGGACGGCAACTATCTGTATAACCGCTGCCACCTCATCGCCTACTGCCTTACTGCGGAAAATGCCAATAAAAAGAACCTGATCACCGGCACCCGCTACATGAACAATGAAGGCATGCTTCCTTATGAGGAAAAAACCGCACGATATATAGACAAAACCAATAACCATGTCTTATACCGCGTGACACCGGTTTTTGAGGGCAGTAACCTGGTCGCTTCCGGTGTCCTGATGGAAGCTTATTCTGTGGAGGATCAGGGAAAGGGCATTTGTTTTTGTACCTACTGCTACAATGTACAGCCGGGTGTTGCCATAGATTATGCCACCGGTGACAGTCATCTGAATGGAAAAAATAACCAGAATTCCCATAATAGTTCTGCAAAGGAACACGCATCCGCGGTCTATATTTTAAATACTAACACCAAAAAATTCCACAAACCGGACTGTTATTCGGTAAAGCAGATGAGCAGTACAAACCGAAAAAAATACAAGGGGCTCCGCAAGAAATTGATCAAAGACGGATATTCCCCTTGTAAAAACTGCAACCCATAACGGCTGCCCTATTTCCCAATGATTTCATCGGTATTGATAATCATAGCAGGTTCTCCAATAAAATCTTGAGATTTTGTTTGGTACAGGAAATATGATAATGGTCAATATCAAAATCAATAACATCATACTTTTATCAATGATGACAGGAAGAAAAGTATTTTCTTCTTCAAGAATCAAAGCCTTTTGTTTATAGTAGCTGGAAATACCAATATGATTGTCATTACAATACTTTTTAATGGCGTTGCTAAATATTTATATCTAGCAACTTAATACTATCATACTTCAATAAATATCTTTCACATTTTTTTGATTATAATATTTTAATTTTTGAGAATTTAATTACTACTGTAGATAAAAAGAGCTCATTTCAATTGAGCCCTTCTATAATTCAATAATTCTATTATTTTCCAAAATATCTATCTAATAAACCTTTTAATGCTTTACCATGTCTAGCTTCATCTCTAGCCATTTCATGAACAGTATCATGAATTGCATCTAAGTTATTCTTTTTAGCACATGTAGCAAGTTCAACTTTACCAGCAGTAGCTCCAAATTCACAATCAACACGCCAAGCTAAGTTATCTTTAGTTGTTGCTTTCATATTTGGTTCTAAATCTTCTCCTAACATTTCAGCAAATTTAGCTGCATGTTCTGCTTCTTCATAAGCAGCTTTTTCCCAATATAATCCAATTTCAGGATAACCTTCTCTATGAGCAATTCTTGCCATACATAAATACATACCAACTTCTGAACATTCACCTTCAAAGTTAGCTTTTAATTGATCAAAGATATATTTTTTATCTTCATCACTGATATCAGGATTATTTTTTACAGTTTTAGCGTAAATACCATATTCATGTTCAGCTGCTAATTTCATTTCACCTTTTACTTCTTCAAACATGTCAGCTCCTACATGACATACTGGACATTCAGCTGGTGCTGCATCTCCTTCATAAACATATCCACATACTTTACATACAAATTTAGCCATATTTCTTTTCTCCTTTTTTAATTCCTTATTAGGAATGATTACTACTTAATTATAACATATAATTCTCCATTGTCAATCTCTTTAGAAACATTATTTAACTCTTTCTATTATTATAACTCTTTTTCAAAAGAAAAAGATGCCTATTTAGCATCTCTTGATTGAACTAAAATAATATTTTCATTATTTTCAATAATTGTATAATCACCTTTAACTTCATTTGATACACATAATGGATCATCTCTTTTAAGTAAATAATGATCTAATGTATATTCAGCTTGACTAATAGATAGAATACTTTCATTTAAAGCAAATAATGAAAAATAATAATATTCTTGATTATATATATGATGAATTCCTGGTTTTAATAATTGAATACAGTTTTGTTGATCAATAACCTTTATAGAAACATCTTGATATTTTTCAAGCAAACACATAACTGCAAAAAAATGATCTAAACGTCCTCCGGTAACACCATATAATTCAATTTCATCATAACCTTTAGAAATTGCATATTCGATAGCAGCATGCGTATCTGTCACATCTTTTCTTTCTGGTAAAATTTGAATATTTAAATCTTCTAATGATTTTCTATTTTGTAAGGAATCAAAATCACCGATGGCAAACTTTGGTGTAATTCCTTGTTTCAATAATTCTTCCACACCATGATCTACCCCAATATATTCTCTGTCTTGAGGAAGTATCATCTTTTCTAAATGTGTGGCACATAACGCTATTTTCATTTTAAAGAAGCAATCCTTTGTGAACAATCTTCACTATTAAATACATAGCTTCCAGCAACAAGAACATCAACACCTGCTTCTTTACATTGTTTCCCTGTTGATTCGTTGATTCCACCATCAACTTCAATGAGATAATTGTAATTATTATCTTTTCTTCTTGAAGCTAGATCTTTAATTTTATCAAGAGCAATTTCCTTAAATGATTGTCCACCAAACCCTGGTTCAACGGACATCACTAAAACAACATCTAATAAAGATAAATAATCTTGAATAGCATCAACCGGTGTATTTGGTTTAATACTTATTCCTACTTGTACATTATTTTCTTTAATATGATGAATAAGTGCTAAAGTATCTTCTTTATTTTCCATTGTTTCAATATGAAAAACAATTAAATTTGCTCCACTTTTAATAAATTCATCTACATACTTTTGAGGTTCACTGATCATTAAATGAACATCTAAAAATAAATTTGTTACTTTAGAAACATCTTTTAAAATACTATATCCAAAAGAAATATTAGGTACAAAATGTCCATCCATAACATCATAATGAAGCCAATCAGCTTTTCCATTTTCGATTTTTTCAATATCATCTTTCAAACAAGCAAAATTTGCTGAAAGAAGAGAAGGTGCAACTTTAACCATATCGTTTCTCCTTTTTTTCCTTTAATTCTTTTAACATTGTTAAATAATGTTCATAACGTTCTTTAGAAATCTTTCCTTCATCAACAGCCTCTTTAACAGCACAATGAGGTTCACTATCATGCAAACATCCTCTAAACTTACAAGAAGTAGCATATTCATCAAAATCATGATACGCTCTCGCTGCTTCTGTTGGTTCCATCTCTAATTCAAGAGATGAAAAACCAGGAGTATCTGCTACATAACCATCATATAAATTCATGAGTTCAACATGTCTTGTCGTATGTTTCCCTCTTCCAAGAGCTTTCGATATTTGATTTGTTTCTAAATTTAAAGAAATATCTAACGCATTTAAAAGCGTTGATTTACCAACACCACTTTGTCCAGTAATCACAGTCACTTGATCTTTAAAAATTTCTTTAATCTCATTTATTCCTTTATTTTGTCTAGAACTTGTTTCAATCACAGTATATCCTGCATTTCTATATTCTTGAATATATTGATAAATAGAGTCATCCCCTTCAATATCCATTTTAGAAATAACAATGATTGGTTTAATGTGATAGTGTTCTATCAATAATAAGAACTTATCTAATAATACTGTTGAAAAATCAGGCTCTTTTCTTGAAAAAACAAGTAATGCTTGATCAATATTTGCAATCGGTGGTCTTCTTAAAACATTTTTTCTCTCTAATATTTTGAGAAGGTAACCATCATCATGGTTACCTTTTTGAAATTCTACAAAATCACCAACAACTGGTTTTATATCTTGTTTTCTAAATTTTCCACGGGCACGACATTGATGCACTTCATGACCATCATCAATGTAATAAAAACCAGCTAATGCCTTGACAATACGCCCTTCATCTATGTTAGTCTTCATAATAATAGATTGTAATTGTCGTTCCTTTTTTATCTACTTTTGTTCCAGCAGCAATACTTTGTTTGTAAACTGCACCGATATAACGTTCATCTCCACCTGATTCAGGGAATTGTGTCCCTTCCATTGAAACAGTAAAGCCTAAGTTTTCAAGATTAGATTTCGCACTATCTGGTGTTAAACCAACAACAGAAGGCACTGTTTGACTATAACCAGTAGAAACAGTCAACGTAATATTTCTATTTGTATCTGTTGGATCTACTTTATAGCCTTTCGCTAAATTTTGATCAATAACGGTACCTGCCGGTTGATCAGAAGTTTGTTCACGTTTTGTAACATTGAATCCTAAACCACTCAATTTATTATAGGCATCATCATAGCTCATACCTGTATAATCATCTAAAATCACATAGGATCCTTTAGAAATCGTAAGTGTAATTGTACGATCTTTATCTGTAGGATCTTGTTTATAACCTTTTTCTAAACTTTGTTCTAAAACTGTTCCCGCCTTTTTATCAGAAACTTCACGTTTTATATCAACTTTAAAGCCAATCTTATTTAATTTCTTTTTAGCTTCATCATAACTTAATCCCGTATAATTATCTAAAACAATATATTTACCTTTTGAAACAGTAATTGTGATAACATCTCCTTCTTTAATAGAAGAACCTTTTTCTGGATCAGTTTTTGTAATTAAACCTTTTTTATAATCATCAGATAATTCTTTAAAAACTGTCTTATTAATTGTAACATCATAATCTTTTAATATTTTTTCTGCTTCACTTTGTTTCAATCCAACTAAATCTGGCATTACATTTGGTTGTTTATTTCCACCAAAAAGTAAGAAATAACAAATAATTCCAATAATCAAAACAACACCTGCAACGACTCCTGCAAAAACTTTAGGATTTTTTAATTTTTCTAAAATTTCTTTCTCAACTTTTTCTCCTAATTGATAAAAATCTCCTAATGCTATAATTGCTATTTTACTGCCTTCTTTTTCTACTTTATATTTATTTAATTCGCTATAATCTTTGTCAACTGTCCTATTATCTGTAACAACACC
>ENA-ORSC01002343-ORSC01002343.1-human-gut-metagenome-genome-assembly--contig:-NODE-2343-length-11516-cov-3.777332_pt1 | contig 11516 bp, 6 predicted proteins | sample MGYA00242178_ERZ509140 | MGnify/ENA primary metagenome ERZ509140 (study PRJEB26280, sample SAMEA2338681) | human gut metagenome | biome: human gut; feature: human-associated habitat; material: faeces... | reverse complement strand
CGCCGCCCTTACCGGATACGCTGTTGATACGGATAACATCGGATTCGTACTCTCTTCCCACATCTGCAGGATCGATAGGCAGGTAAGGAATATCCCAGCGCTTGCCGGTCCTGCCTTCCTTCTGCCATGCCATACCTTTACTGATGGCATCCTGATGGGAACCTGAAAATGCGGTAAATACCAGATCTCCCGCATAAGGAACTCTCTCATGCACCTTCATACCGGTGAAATTCTCATAAGCTTCACGGATCTCCATAATATGAGAGAAATCCAGTCCACTGTCCACACCGTGACACATCATATTAAGTGCAACGGTTACCAGATCCACATTACCGGTACGCTCACCGTTGCCGAACAAAGTACCTTCCACACGGTCTGCTCCGGCCAGTACGCCGAACTCCGCATCGCTGATGCCGCAGCCTCTGTCATTATGAGGATGTACGCTGAGTACTACATTTTCACGATATTTCAAATGCTTGTGCATATACTCTACCTGACACGCAAATACGTGAGGCATTGCCACCTGTACGGTGGTAGGCAGATTGATGATAGCCTTGCGGTCAGCGGTGGGTTTCCATACATCCAGTACTGCATTGCAGACTTCCAATGCATAATCCACCTCGGTCTGAGAAAAGCTCTCCGGGCTGTACTCAAAGGTGAAGTTACCTTCGGTCTCATCTGCCAGATTCTTTAACATCCGGGCACCATCTACCGCCAGCTTCTTAATAGCTTCCTTGTCCTTCTTAAATACCTGTTCTCTCTGCTCTACGGAAGTAGAATTATACAGATGGATCACTGCGTGGGGCGCTCCCTTGACTGCTTCGAAGGTCTTGCGGATGATATGCTCTCTCGCCTGCGTCAATACCTGAATGGTCACATCCTCCGGGATCATGTCTCGTTCAATTAATGCACGGATAAAATTGTACTCCGTATCGGAGGAAGCGGGAAAACCAACCTCGATCTCCTTGAAACCGATCTTTACCAACATCTTGAAGAATTCCAGCTTATCTTCCAGACTCATGGGATCGATCAATGCCTGGTTGCCGTCTCTTAAGTCAACGCTGCACCAAATAGGGGGCTTGGTAATACTGTCCTTTTTTACCCAGTCGTAGGTCACCTCGGGGGGCATAAAATAAGTTTTCTGATATTTTGCTGCAATGTCTGCGCTGTTCATGGAAATCCTCCTGCCGTATGATTACTTTTTATTTTCAAAACCTGCTGTTTTTACTATTTTCACTTATCTGATTGCATTATCTTAACACTCATAATTTCTGTAAGCAAGATATATTCTTATCTTGTTAATTGATGTATTTTAATGTGACATTTTTGTCATATACCTATAAATTCAAGAAAAAGGCTATTTTATTCAGTGATTATTCCTTTTTATTATTTGATTAAAATTTTTAATTGCATATATCATTTTTTGTTATATTTAAAACCATACTTTTAATTTTATAATGTTGTATAATTGATTAATTTTATTACTATGTTTAAAATGTTTTTCATAAAAAAACAGATGTCCGTGTCAGACATCTGTTTACAATCTATTCTTTATATATATCCTAAACGATTTCTTCGTACTGTATACTCTCGAAATCGTAGCGCCCATTCACATTCCGGACTATCAAATAATTTCCACTCTCTCAAAATACCGGATCAGAATGTCCGCACAATTTTCGATTCCCAGTTTGGTGGTATCGAGGATCATATGATAATTGTTCACATCACCCCACACTTTACCGGTATTTTCATAATAATAGTCGGCGCGCTCCGCATCATTTTTCTCAAGCATTTCTTTTGCCTCATCGTGGGGAAGACTTTCCTTCTTCATGATACGTTCAATACGATCTTCCTTATCCGCGCACACATACACGTTAAATACATTCGGCTGATCCTTCAGGATCTCGGATGCACAACGTCCCAGAATAATACAGGGATGTTCCGCCAATTCCTTAATAACCTCCGCTTCCGTAGCATAACTGTCACCATCCAGTTCATGCTCTATGTACGCCTTATCATATACCGGCACCCCCAGCTTCTCAGACAGCTCCTGTGCGATCAGACTGGCTCCTGTTCCGAATCTTCGGCTGATAGTAATTACAAGGTTCATCGTAAGCACCTCCTTTGTAAGGTACTCTCATTTTATGATAAAGACTCTGAATTTGCAAGAGGGATGTCTACAAAAGCTTCTGCTCTATCTGATACAGTTTCTCACCTGTCGCCCGCATGCTGTGTTCCTCCGCCAGTGCCCTGCCTGCCCGGATTCTGCGTCTTACTTTTTCCAGCGGTTCTTCATACAAGATGTCTCGGACTGCCTGCTCGTAGGAATCCAGATTGCTGGCTTTGCGCACCTGCTCGCCGTCGGTAAGCCACCCTTCATACACCGGAATGTCTCTCACGATCACAGGAATCTCACAGGATAATGCCTCCAATACCACGATTCCTTCCGTCTCTTCATAACTGAAAAAAGCAAATGCATCCGCACCACAGTACGCATCCCGCAGGATCCCGGACGGTTGGAAACCGGCAAAGATCACATTTTCCGGCTTCTCTGCCACAGCCTTTTTGATCTCTGCCGGAATCAATGCATTGTTCCCGCCCCCAAACCATAGAAAAATAATGTCTGGCATCCTTTTTGCCATTTCCAGAAAATCCTCGATTCCTTTTCTGTGAATCAGATGCCCGGCGGATATCACGACCTTTTTATCCACAGGAAGATGAAAAAATATCCGGAATCGTCCACCTGCCTGCTCTGTTTTGTGGAAAAATTCAGTGTCCACACCATTGGTCAGTGCGTAAATCTCCCGATGCAGATCATATTTCATTAACGATTCCCGGGAGTATTCCGTTGGTGTGATAACCACATCTCCCTGTCTATAACAATAGCGGATCCATTTTTTGAATAAAGGAGCCGCCAGATTGGAACCGATAAAAGAATTCTTAAAATCTTCCATAGTGGAATGCCCATAATAGACGACCTTTTTCCCCTGCCGTCTTGCCCGCCGTGCCACCAGCGGCGAATCAGGCAATACGGTATTGATCTGTACGATATCCGCCTCTTTCCAGACGTCCGTCACGGTCACTTTTGTTGCTCGCAGCATCTTCTCCTGATGGCGGATGGCGCTGCCGACGCCGCTTTTTGCCACCAGTGAAAGTCCGCCTTTATATATATAAATTTTCATAAGTATACTCTCCTATAATAGGTGGAAAATCACCTGGAACAGTGTCGTCAGTCCCAGACTATACAGCGCAATGGAGAAAGGCTTTCCCAAAAAGATGACTGTCACAAACTGTTTCCATGTCATATTCGTCGTTCCGGCGAGATAACAGAGAAAATCATCCGGTGCCACCGGCAGAAAGATTGCCAGTGTAAATAATTTCAAAAATCTCCCATTTAGCTCCGTCCATGTCAGATATTTTTCAATCATTTTCCCGGGAAACATCTTGTACAGCACCGGTCTTCCCAGACTTCTTGCTATTCCAAAAGCAATACAGGAACCCACACAGATTCCTATATAATTATAGAAAAATCCCGGCACCGCTCCAAAGAGCAGCACTCCTGCCAGACAGCTGATGCCACCCGGTATGATGGGAAACACCACCTGAATGATCTGGATCAGCACGAAGATCAGTGCACCGATCATTCCGAAACGGTTCACAAACTGCTGCATAGTCTCCACCGATTGGAAAATGCCGCTCTGATAGCTCCAGACTGCCAGTATTCCACAGAGGATCAGACTAACCCAGGATGCAATATTGACGGCTCTTTGCCAAGCGTTTTTCTCTTTCGACCTGTTTTTCTTCGATCTGTCGCTGGTATAGTTGTTCCATGCTTCCCGCAAATCTTTTTTGGGAAAATATTTCTGCGGACTGTTTTGCATAACTGCACATTCCTCTGCGTTCATCGTCTTCTTTCTCCTTCCAGTTCTTCAGATCTTTCAAGAATTCCTCCTCGGTCCGGTACTGCCAGCCGTTTTTGTCCTCTTCCACAACCGCCCGCAGGCATTGATCCCTTCTGCATAATAACGGTAATCCTGCTGCCAGTGCTTCCGCATAGGTAAGCCCCTGGGTCTCACTGGTGGAAGCGCTGACGAACAGATCTCCTGCCGGATAATAAGATGCTACTTCAGCGGGTGATACCATTCCGGTAAAAATAACGCTTTCCGTCACACCCAGTTCTGCTGCCTTTTTCCGTAAAGTCTCCAAATAAGGACCGCCGCCTACAATCATCAGTATTGTGCCGCTCTCCTGAATTTTCTGCTGGTACTCCAGCAATTCTTCCACATTCTTCTCTTTTGCCAGACGACCTACATATAAAAGCACTGTGGTCTTCCGGTCCATTTTATATTTTCTTCGGATTCTCTCCCGGGAATCCGTCCGGGTCTGCGCGTCATATTTACTCAGATCAATCCCCGATGGGATCACTGATACCGGACAATGAATGCCATAGTCTTTTAGTAATGTCTCTATTTTTGTGCTGGGAGCGATCATACTGTCCACCTTCCCGGAGATCTGTCGCGTCAGGAACTGTACCATATTCCTGCCCCATTTCTTGTAAGGGGAAAAATAGTGGGTATAATCTTCGTATACAGTATGGTAAGTATGCACCAGAGGGATCTTACATTCCTCTGCGATCTTTTTTGCCATGAAAAAGGTAGAAAATTCACACTGGGAATGCACAATATCCGGATTCCACTCTATAATCCCGCGATACAGTTCGCGTCCCGGGGACACCCGAAGTCTTGCTCCCGGATAAATATATCCGGCATTCACGGAACCCATATAGATCACACCCTCTTCTTCGTAGGAATGAGCTGTACGGGACAGGGTCAGGATCTTCACTTCATGTCCTCTTTGCTGTAATTCCTCCCGCAGATTGCATACCGAAGTAACAACTCCGTTGATGGCCGGCTTGTACCAGTCTGTTGTGATCAATACTTTCATCTTTTTTCTCCCTTCCGTTTATTTTCTCTGAATTGATCTCAGCATAACAGACACAGGTAAATTCCATCCGAATAAAATCAAAAGTTTTCCTAAAGTTTCTGTGAGTTTTTTCCAAAATGTGCACTAAAAAACAGCATTCTCCGGAAATTTCCGGAAAACGCCGTTTTTAATCGTCTTTCTATAAAATTATTATCTTTCTTCTCTGAAGTACGCCAGTCCCAGACTTGCAGGGGGCTGATTCTCTCTCTTGCTCCGCATACTGGAGATGACCAGTACCAGTAAGGTCACAACATAAGGGATCATCTTATACAGCTCCTGATACTCCATATGCTCGATACCGGTGGGCAGATACAAATACAGAATGTAGAGTCCACCAAACAGGAAGGAAGCAAATACACTGATATTCGGTCTCCAGATAGTGAAGATGACCAGCGCAATGGCAAGCCAGCCTCTGTCACCGAACGCATCGTTGGACCAGACACCGCAGGCATAATCCATTACATAGTACAGTCCGCCCAGACCTGCGATCATACATCCCACGCAGGTAGCGATGTATTTGTACCGGGATACGTTGATACCGGCTGCATCTGCGGTATTGGGGCCCTCACCGACTGCTCTTAAGTGCAGTCCGGTTCTGGTATGACTCAGAACATACGATGCCGCAAACGCAATGATCACTGCCAGATAAGCCAGGAATCCATAGGATAAAAACAGCTTGCCAAACCAGCCAAGCTTTCCCGCAAAAGGAAGTGACTTACTGAAATAACTGCTGGTAGCAGACAGTGCAATGGAAGGTACATCACTGTTCACCAACTTGATCAGGGATCCGCCAAAGAAGTTACCGAAGCCGACACCGAAGGTGGTCATTGCCAGACCGGTCACGTTCTGGTTCGCCCGCAGGGTAACAGTCAGGAAGCAGTACAGCAATCCCATCAACAGGGATCCTAACAGGCAGCAGAGCATCGGAATCGCAATGGCAAGAAACCCATTCATGTTCGCCGCGTCTCCTGCGGATCTCTCATAGAAGAAAGATCCGATGACACCACAGATACCTCCCACATACATGACGCCGGGGATTCCCAGATTCAGATTACCGGACTTCTCCGTGATGATCTCACCGGTACTCCCGTATAACAGAGGTATTCCCTGTACGATTGCTCTCGGAATAAATGCAAGTAAAAATGACCACATGCTTACTGTTCCTCCTTTTCTGCTTTTTTACGGAACTGCAGTCTGTAAGTAATGAAGAACTCACAGCCGATGATAAAGAACAGGATAATACCTGTCAGAATATCGGAGTAAGAATGATTCAGTCCAAAATTGGTAGAGATCTCACTGGCTCCGCGATCCATGAATATGATCAGGAAGCTGGAGAATACCATGGTCAAAGGATTGAACTTGGACATCCAGGATACCAGTACAGCGGTAAATCCCTGTCCACCTGCAATCGTGGTGGTCACAGTATGATTGATACCTCCTACCAACAGCAGACCTACCAATCCACACAGTGCACCAGATAACAGCATGGTACGGATAATGACTTTTTCCACCTTGATACCCACATATTTCGCAGTATTTTCACTCTCACCCACAACAGAGATCTCATATCCCTGCTTGCTGTAATTAAGATATACATACATGAAAATTGTGATCACTACTGCCACTACAATACTTAACAGATATTTGGAACCGAAGATCTGCGGCAGCCAGCCCACATTGGTGTTCTGGTTGATGATACCGATCTTACCGGATCCCTTGGGAACCTCCCATACTATCGTATAAAATGCCACCAACTGAGTAGCTATGTAGTTCATCATCAGCGTAGACAGCGTCTCATTGGTATTCCATTTCGCCTTGAAAAATGCGGGAATGAAACCCCAGATGGCTCCTGCTGCCAGACTTGCCACGATCATGCACAGGATCACAACTGCGTTCGGAAGCTTATCTCCCAGACAGATCATACAGGCTGCTGCTGCCAGCCCGCCGATCAGCACCTGTCCCTCACCGCCGATATTCCAGAATTTCATCTTAAATGCCGGAGTCAATGCCAATGCGATCAAAAGCAGGATCGCTATATTCTGAAAAGTGACCCAGGTCTTGCGGACGGATCCGAAAGCACCCAGAACGATGGACTGATATACCTGTAAAGGATTGATTCCCGTGGTGATCGTCGTAATGATACCGCACAGGATCAGTGCCAGCAGGATTGCCAAAAATCGAATACCCAGAGATTTATACCAGGGAAGCGCATCTCTTTTTACGATATGAAACAAAGGCTCTTTATTCTTTTCCTTCATGTTCTTTGCCTCCTACTCTGGTCATCAGCATACCGACCTCATTTTTGTCTGTCTTTCTCGCATCCAGAATACCGCTCACTTCTCCGCCGCACAATACCATGATACGGTCGGACAGCTCCATCAGCACATCCAGATCCTCACCTACGAAAATTACGGCAACGCCCTTTTTCTTCTGTTCATTGATCAGGTCATATATAGTATACGAAGAATTAATATCCAGTCCACGTACCGCATAAGCCGTCAACAGTACGGTAGGTGCAGACGCAATCTCTCTTCCAACGAGAACCTTCTGTACATTACCACCGGACAATCTGCGTACCGGAGTGGTGATACCCGGGGTTACAACCTCCAGATTTTCTACCACATCAGTCGCAAGCTGTTTGGAAGGCTTTCGGTTCGTAAACGGTGTATGTCCCTGTCGGAAGGAACGTAACATCATATTATCGGTCAGATCCATATTGCCTACCAGACCCATTCCGAGACGATCCTCCGGTACAAAAGAAAGCGATACACCCATCTCTGCGATCTTCAACGGATCCTTGCCGATCAACATTTCCTTACTTCCATCATCTTCCACATAACTGATCGTGCCGGCTTCTGTTACCTGCAGACCTGCAATGGCTTCCAAAAGCTCCTTCTGTCCACAGCCGGAGATACCGGCGATTCCCAGGATCTCACCACTATTGGCGGTAAAGGAGACGTCCTTCAGCTTAACGATACCTTCTTCGTTACGTACGGTCAGTCCCTGTACTTCGATACGGGGCTTCGGATTCACAGGTTCCGGTCTGACAATATTCAAAGTAACCGCATGTCCCACCATCATATTGGTCATTTCCGTAACGGTGGTATCCTTTGTCAGCATGCTTCCAATATACTGACCGTTACGAAGCACAGCCACCCTGTCGGACAGAGATTCCACTTCATGCATTTTATGGGTAATAATGACAATAGCCTTGCCGTCATCTCTCATTTTCCGGAGAACGTTAAAGAGCTTCTCTGTCTCCTGCGGTGTCAGTACAGCGGTAGGCTCATCCAGGATCAGGATATCCGCACCACGATACAGCACCTTTACAATCTCTACAGTCTGCTTCTGGGATACCGTCATATCATAGATTTTCTGCTTCGGATCTACTTCAAAACCGTATTTGTCACAGATCTCCTCTATTTTACGGGATGCCTCCTTGATATTAAGCCTGCCTTCCAGACCCAGGATGATATTCTCGGTAGCGGAAAGTACATCGATCAGCTTAAAATGCTGATGCACCATACCGATTCCCAGCCGTAACGCATCCTTGGGGGATTTGATGACCTCTTCCTTACCGTTAATAAAGATCTGTCCCTCATCCGGAAAATAAATACCGGAGAGCATATTCATCAGTGTCGTCTTACCGCTGCCGTTTTCCCCAAGCAGCGATAATATCTCACCCTTATAGATATCCAGATTTACCTTATCATTGGCAATCACGGATCCAAAAGTCTTGGTAATGTTTTTCATTGAAACCGCAGCTACTTTTGTCTCTTTTTCCATCCTAGTCACCTTTCCAATTTATCCACGACCTGAAAATTTGCAGGTCTTTTAATACCTGGCATAAGCACACTGGCCGCCCCTTTTCTACCTCATCCATCCACAAAAGCAAAAGATCCATAAGGTAGAAAAAGGGCGGCGCGGCGATAAACGCTGCGCCGTCCGGGCTATTTCAATAAGTCAATTAATACTGCTCATCCAACAGGTTGATTCCATCAATTCTTACATTGAAGTAAGGAGCGGAACGGAATGCAACATCGGACTCATGGAAGTATCCGTCACTTACTACCTCATGGTCGGGAGTATAATCAGGATCAGTATCGATATCAGCTTCATAGCTGTCCAGGGTCTTACCGTCTACAGTAAAGGTGGTGATATCATATACATGAGCCTTGCCTGCGATCAGATCAGCCTTTGCAGCTTCTACTGCTTCTGCAGTACCGTCTGCTACAGCAGCACCAAGATCGCTCAGCTCTACAGAGCCGGTCTCCAGAGTACCACACCAGTCAGTATCAATAGGAGTTCCATCTGCTACACATTTAATAGCATACTCAAAGTAAGGCTCCCAGTTAACTCTGGAAGATACCAGGAAGGTATTGGGGCAGGCTGCCTCAGTGCTTCCGTTGTAAGATACGTTGGGAACGCCTGCGGTCTCACATGCGGTAGGAGCACCCATGGAGTCTGCATGCTGGCTGATCAGTACACAACCATCTTCGATCAGTTTGTTAGCGCCCTCTTTCTCAGCGGTCTCATCATACCAGGAACCGGTAAAGGTTACATCCATGGTAACGCTGGGGCATACGGAACGGGCGCCCAGGAAGAAGGATGTATAACCGGACATAACTTCTGCATATGTATAAGCACCTACATAACCCATCTTAGCCTGATCTTCAGTAATATCACCGTTAGCGATCATCTCATTCAGCTTCATGCCTGCAACGATACCTGCAAGGTAACGACCATCATAAATGGAAGCAAATGCATTGTGGAAGTTGTCCAGACCCTCGGTATGAGCCTTGGTTCCTGTTGCATGGCTGAACTGAACATTGGGATACTCCTTAGCAGCCTCGATGATGTAGTCCTCATGTCCAAAGCTGTCTGCGAAAATGAAATTGCAGCCTGCATCAGCAAGCTCACAAGCTGCTTCATAAGCTTCCTGTCCTTCAGGAATGTTGGTCTTGGTCATGTACTCAATGCCAAGCTTCTCACAAGCTGCCTTTGCTCCGTTCAGGAAGTTCAGATCATAAGTAGAGTTCTCATCATGCAGGAAAATGAAACCAGCTTTCAGTCCAGCGGTGGATGCCTCTGCGGTATCAGTATCTCCTGCCTCTTCGGTTGCTGCTGCGTCAGTGCTGTCTGCGGTATCAGCTGCAGTATCAGAACTGCTGGATCCACATCCTGCCAGTGTGGTGGCAGCCAGTGCCATAACGGTAAGCAGACTTACGATTTTCTTCTTCATACGTTCTCCTCCTGTTTTTCCTCATCTGAGGCTCTTATGAGGTTAGCTTATAACGTAACGGGCTATTTTGTCAAGAGAGGGTGAAAAATTCTTAAATTTTGTGCAAATTTTCGCCATTTCTATAATATACTCTGAATTTTATTATGAAGCGTAGCTTATATATAGCATTTTTTCAATAAGCAAAAATAGAGAGCTTCATCCCCATACAACTCTCCTATATTTTATAAAAGCTGCCGCACCGCTGAATTTCTTCAGCTCATGCGGCAGCTCCTTTTTATGTCATACAGACATCTATTGCTATTTAAGCTTTTCCGTTAGATCCAAGAACGTTAACGATCTTATGAGCAACCATATCTTTAACAGCCTGACGAGCCGGTTTCAGATACTGTCTCGGGTCAAAGTGATCCGGATGCTCAGCCATGTATTTTCTGATATTACCAGTCATAGCAAGACGGATATCGGAGTCGATGTTGATCTTACATACAGCAAGCTCAGCTGCTTTTCTCAGCTGCTCTTCCGGAATACCAACTGCATCCGGCATATTTCCGCCGTACTGGTTAACCATCTTTACGAACTCCTGCGGTACAGAAGAAGATCCGTGAAGAACGATCGGGAACTCCGGCAGTCTCTTCATGCACTCTTCAAGTACGTCAAAACGCAGTGGTGGCGGAACAAGGATTCCGTCAGCATTTCTTGTACACTGATCCGGAGTGAATTTGTAAGCACCGTGAGAGGTTCCGATTGCGATTGCAAGAGAGTCGCATCCAGTTCTGTCAACGAACTCTTCAACCTCTTCCGGTCTGGTGTAGCTCTCGTGACCAGACTCTACGACTACCTCATCCTCGATACCAGCCAGAGTACCAAGCTCAGCCTCTACTACTACGCCATGCGCATGTGCATACTCAACAACCTGTTTGGTTACTGCGATGTTGTCCTCGAAAGATTTGGAAGAAGCATCGATCATAACGGAAGTGAATCCGCCATCGATACAGGATTTGCAAAGCTCGAAGCTGTCACCGTGATCCAAATGTAAGGTAATCGGAATATTTAAACCCAGCTCTTTAGCATATTCTACAGCCCCTTGAGCCATATAACGAAGCAGGGTCTGGTTGGCATATTTACGAGCACCACTGGAAACCTGAAGGATTACCGGTGATTTACATTCGACAGCTGCCTGGATAATGGCCTGCATCTGTTCCATGTTGTTAAAGTTGAAAGCCGGAATTGCGTATCCGCCTTTGATGGCTTTTGCGAACATTTCTCTTGTGTTCACCAAACCTAAATCTTTGTA
>ENA-ORSC01002342-ORSC01002342.1-human-gut-metagenome-genome-assembly--contig:-NODE-2342-length-11519-cov-7.744330_pt1 | contig 11519 bp, 8 predicted proteins | sample MGYA00242178_ERZ509140 | MGnify/ENA primary metagenome ERZ509140 (study PRJEB26280, sample SAMEA2338681) | human gut metagenome | biome: human gut; feature: human-associated habitat; material: faeces... | reverse complement strand
ACCACGCTCTTCCAGCGGCGTTGCCCGGCCTCAACCTGGTCAAGCTGCTTCTCCATGTCAGCAGTGAATTCAACGCTGATGATATTGGGGAATCGATCCATCATCAACCCGTTCACGACCTCGCCAAGCTTCGTCGGCGAAAGCTTTTTATCGGTCTTGATGACGTATTCACGGTCTTGAATCGTCGCAATGATTGCTGCGTAGGTAGACGGGCGGCCGACGCCCTTTTCCTCCATTGCGCGCACCAAGGACGCCTCCGTATAACGCGCGGGCGGCTGGGTAAAATGCTGCTGTTTATCAAAGCCGACTGCCGTGAGCGCCTCGCCTGGGGCAAGGTCAGGCAGCGGAGAATCCAGCTTTTCCTGTTCGTCGTCACGGCCCTCTTCATAAATGGCAGTAAAGCCAGAGAACTTCATGCTCTGGTGGGTCGCGCGGAAGACATGGTTTCCGCAGGCGGCCTCGATTGCCGTCACGTCGTACAGCGCGTTTGTCATCTGCGACGCGATGAATCGACTCCAAATCAGCTTATAGAGCCGGTACTGTTCCTTGGTCAGATCGTGCTCGACCGCTTCCGGATAGAGTGCAACGTTCGATGGGCGGATGGCCTCGTGCGCGTCCTGTGCACCGGATTTTGGCTTGTAGCGGCGAGGCTCAGCATAATATGCCGTGCCGTAGCGGCTGCGAATTACCTCACCTGCAGCGGCCAGCGCCTCCTCGGAGATACGCAGGGAATCGGTACGCATGTAAGTGATCAAGCCGACAGAGCCCTCACCGGAGATCTCTACGCCCTCGTAAAGCTGCTGCGCGATCATCATTGTGCGGCGTGGGGTCATGTTGAGTTTGCGCGACGCCTCCTGTTGGAGCGTCGAGGTGATGAAGGGCGGCGCGGGAGTGCGTTTTTTCTCCGACTTTTTCACGCCGGTCACAGAAAATGGATGCCCTTCCAGTGCGTCCAGAACAGACTGCACATCCTGCTCACTGGACAGTTCACGCTTTTGCGGGTCGCCATAATAGTGTGCAGTAAAGCTGCCAGACTTACCGACCCGGTTCAGATTCACGTCCAGCGTCCAGTATTCCTGCGGGACAAAGGCCCGGATCTCGTTTTCACGGTCTACGACCAGACGGGTTGCAACAGACTGCACACGGCCGGCAGACAGGCCCTTGCGGATCTTTTTCCAGAGTAAGGGGCTAAGCTGATAGCCGACGATGCGGTCGAGCACGCGGCGCGCCTGCTGCGCATCGACGAGATTCTGGTCGATGGGACGCGGGTGCCGGATGGACTCCTGCACAACGTTGCGCGTAATCTCGTTGAAGGTCACGCGGTATGTCTCATCGTCCGGAATGTTCAGCAGATATTTCAAATGCCAGGAGATGGCTTCGCCCTCGCGGTCCGGGTCGGTTGCAAGGTAGATGCGGCCAGAGCCCTTCGCAGCCTTACGCAGATCTGCGATGATCTCTTCCTTTCCCTTGAGCGGCTGATACTCCGGCTCAAAATCGTGTTCAATATCGACGCTCAGCGTGCTCTTTGGCAGATCACGCAGATGTCCCATGCTGGCCTTGACCTGATAGTCGGGGCCGAGGTATTTTCCGATGGTTTTGGCCTTCGAGGGAGACTCCACGATGACCAGATTCTGTTTTGCGTTCGGCATAGACGCCTCCATGTTATTTTTTCGCCAACTCATAATATCGGGCCGGCAGCCGCTTGACAAAGCCCTTGACCTCCAGCAGCGTCAGCGCGGACAGTACGCGCCCGGCGGGCAGCTGCGTTTCGTCGATCATCCGGTCAACCGGTTGTTTTCCGGACTCCAGCTGCCGGAGAACCTCTGCTTCGTCGGCAGATACGCGCGGCAAAATTTCCTGTACGTCAATATAAGCCCTGTTTTCCAGCTTGTCAACGGCTTTTGTGTCAGTTTTTTCCGGATTGGACGGAGTTTCCGCCACAACAAGGTTGTCTTTCGTTTCCTGTTGGCTGAGCGTCATGGGCCCAATCGGCTTCTGACGCAGCGGTAGTTCCGGATAGAGGTAGGTATATTCCTGCAAGACATCCCAGCCCTCAGCAATCAGGATCGCACCCTCTTTGAGCAGCTGGATGTTCCCTTCGCAGGTCGGATTTCCGAGATTCCCAGGCAGCGTGAACACATCCCGCCCCTGTTCGAGCGCATGGCGGGCGGTAATGAGCGCGCCGCTCTTTTTGGGTGCCTCCACGACAACAGAACCAAGCGAAAGGCCGCTCAGAAGTCGGTTGCGAGGCGGAAAATGCTCCGGCAGAGGAGGTGTTCCTGGCGGAAGTTCGCTGATGACGCAGCCGTGGGTGCGCAGGTCTTCAAACAGGCTTCGGTTACTTGCCGGGTAATCAACATCCACACCGCAGGCAAACACCGCCACAGGCGGCGTCCCGGAGGATACGGCCCCGCGCAGCGCCATGGTGTCAATTCCGGCTGCACCGCCGGAAACAACGATTGCGCCGTAGCGGCCAAGTTCATAGCCCAGGCGCTTTGCCTGAAGCAATCCATATGCGGAGGCTTTGCGCGTGCCGACCATAGCGATGACGGGTTCCGCGTCAAAGTCCGGGAAAACGCCTTGATAATACAATACCAACGGCGCATCGTCAAGATTTTTAAGCCGGTTCGGATAGACAGCATCCTGAAACGTCAGAACATGGATGTTCTTGCGGTAGCACTGCTGCAGAATCTGACGTGCAGGCGCAAGTTCCTTGTCAGCAAGTGCAGCGCGCCCCTCTGGACGAAGTTCCTGCGGATATTCGCCCGCCGCAGCGCAGTAGACCGCCTCGGGCGTTCCGAACTGCTCAAGCAGCGCACGCAGCCCACGCAGACCGACACCCCTGCGTCCAGTCAGCCACAACCAGTATTCCAGCATAAAAATCCCTCTGTCTTTCTCGGATTTTTGATATATTATATATGGCTTCAGCGCTTCATCTGCCACAAAACGATCGTCGCAGCGACTGCCGCGTTCAGCGACTCGCAGCGAGGCGACATGGGAATGATGATTTTCTGCTCCGCAGCCGCGAATAGTTCTGGACAAATTCCCTGCCCCTCGCTGCCGATCACGACCGCTGCAGCACGCAGATCAGCCTGCCGCAGATCGACAGCATCAGCTGACATGGCAGTTGCCAGCAGCGGAATGCCCTGCTCCCGGCAGCCAGCGATGGCCTGCGTCCTTGTCATGCTGACAGGCTGGGTCCGAAACACCGCGCCCATGGAGGCACGAACCGTTTTGGGGTTATATGCGTCGGCGCAGCCATCGAGCAAAACAACTGGAATCTCCAGTGCGTCCGCCGTGCGGAGGATCGTACCGAGATTGCCGGGGTCCTGAATGCCGTCCAGCAAAAGCGTTCCCGACGTGAGCGCGCCGGACTTCCGCTCCGGCAGGCGGCAGAGAAAGATTGCTCCCTGCGGCGCGTCCATCAGGGAGACAGACTGCATAACGTCTTTTGGCACACGGATGACGCGGACGGTGTCCGGTAATTTGCATAGTTCTACAGCTTCTTCCGCAATCACCGTATGCAATCCCGGATACCAGCGGGCAGCTTCTGCCAGCAGCTTCACACCGTCGGCGGCAAACTCACCGCACTTTTCGCGGTAGGCGCGCGAGGTAAGCAGCTTTTTTGTGTGCGTCAGAAGCGGATTCCGACGGCTTGTAATCCGCTGCTCCATCACGGCTTCACCTTTGCAAGCCGGTCATTCTCCCCGAGCAATACGAGCGTAATGTGCTCGTTCAGCGGACGGTTAGCGTCCACTGTGACATGCACCTTACCGTTTTCCCGCACAGCGATAACATTGACGCCGTATTTGGCACGGATATCCAACTCCCGGATGCTCTTGCCGCACCATTCGGACGGGGTTTGCAGTTCGGCGATGCCGCAGTCCGGCGAAAGTTCGATAAAATCCAGAATACTGGACGAAGTCAAGGACTGTGCCAACTTGATGCCTGACTCACGTTCCGGCACGACGACATGATCCGCGCCGATCTTTTCCAGCGCGCGGCGCTGCGTCTCGTCGGTGGCTTTACACACAACTCTCTGCACGCCTAATTCCTTGAGATTCAGCGTCGCAACAACGCTGGTAGCCAAGTCGCCGCCGATGGCGACAATGGCGCAGTCGTAATTCCGGACGCCGAGCGTGCGCAGGGCGTCTTCATCCCGCGCATCGCACACAGCAGCGCAGGTGACTCTGCTTTCCATCTTCTGTACGAGTTCCGGGCGCAGATCAATGGCCAGCACCTCGCTGCCGAGTTCATACAGCCGCTGCGCGACCGCGCTTCCAAAGCGTCCAAGTCCAATTACAATATATGTTTTTTTCATGATATTACTCCCCCTGCTCAGCCGATCATGATTTTTGTTTCGGCATAGCTGACGCGCTCTTCTGCGCGGTCAGCCGCCATAAATCCGACGCTGATGGTCATGATCCCGAGCCGCCCAAAAAACATGAACAGGATCAGAACAAGCTGCGACGCAACGCACAGTGAACTTGTAATGCCGGTCGTCAGACCGACAGTGCACAGTGCGGAAATCGTCTCATACAGTGCGTTTTCCAGACTCACATGATCTGCTATGCTCAAAAACGCTGCGCCGAGCCCGGACAGCAGCAGAACCAGAATAAACAGCGCGGATGCGTTTGCAACCGCCTGCTGCGGAATCCGGCGCTTCATGATCTGCACGCTTGTCCGTCCCCGCGCGGTTGACCATGCGGCAAACAGAATCACGCCGACCGTCACGGTCTTGACGCCGCCCGCTGTCGAACCGGATGATCCACCGATCAGCATCAAAAAATCCGCAACAGCCTTTGAAACGTCGGACAGCGCATTCTGGTCAAAGGTCGCAAAGCCTGCCGTGCGCAGCGTAACCGATTGGAACAGCGCAGCCATCAGCTTCTGCGGCGGTGTCAGGCCGCCGAGCGTGCCGGGATTGTTCCATTCAAGCGCAGCGAAAATGCCGGCGCCGCCAAAGATCAGAACTGTTGTGATGATGATGACCAGCCTCGTGTAGACGCTCATGCGGGAGAAACGGCGGTTATGCCGGATATCACCCCAGACGGCAAAACCGAGGCCGCCGATGATAATCAGTGCCATGATGGTGAAATTCACGACTGGATCTGTTGCATAGCGGCAAAGACTCCCGCCAACATCTGTATCCGCAAGCACATCAAAGCCTGCGTTGCAGAACGCGGAGATCGAATGAAATACGCCGTACCACAAAGCTTTTCCAAAGCCGAACTCCGGCAGGAAACGAAAAAACAGGATAAGCGCGCCTGCACCTTCGACCGCAGCCGTGCCGCGCAGGATGTTGCGCACAAGACTCACAATGCCGCTATAGCTGTCGCTGCCAAGCGCCTGCGCCAGAACCATGCGTTCCCGCAGACCGATCTTCCGGCGAAGCGCAAAGAAAAACAGGCACGCGATGGTCATAAATCCGAGACCGCCGACCTGGATGAGCAGGAGGATGACAACCTGACCGAACATGGCCCAATGGGTTCCGGTGTCAACACGGATAAGGCCTGTGACGCAGGTCGCGGAGGTTGCGGTGAATAAGCTTGTCAAAAACGGCGTCGCCTCGCCGGAACGCGACGCGGCGGGGAGGCATAGAAGACCCGCTCCAAGCAAAATAATGAAGAGAAAGACCAACACGATCAGCCGTCCCGGACGCATGGTACGGAACGGTCTTTCAAGCCGTCGAAAAAACGATAGAAGCATAACGGAAAGCCGTCCCCTTTCTGGAATACACTATATTATAATCAGATGGCGCACCGCCGTCAAGAAAAACCGCTCCCCAGACTTGTTTTGCCTGAAAAATCATGGTAAACTGACAAAAAACGAAACGAAGAGGGATCCCAAATGCGTATTTCCTGCCTGCTTGCCTGCTTTTGCCTGCTGGCGCTGCTCTGCGCCTGCGCCGCGCCGGAGGCGGCTTTGCCGGAGCCTCCCGCCGCGCAGGTGCAATCTCCGGAGGAGCCGCCCGCGCCGGTTGAACCGCCGGTGGAGCCTATCATCGAAGAGGAGCCGAAACCCGCGCTTTTGCTGTCGGAACCGGTCTGGCTGCTGGGACGGCTGACGGAACTTTATTGCGCGGACGAAACAGAATGGGCCGCGCTGGCTGACATACTGGAAGCGGCAAAGCCCTTAAACACTGATGCACAGATGCTTGCGGGAGTGGAAACGATTCGCTTTCAGGCGCAAGACTATGTCCCGCTGGCAGAGGCCGCACAGCGGCTCGGGCTGGAATGGGGCGAAGCCCCGGACGGGCTTCGCTATCTGGCACGGCGGCAGACCGTCGGCCAGATCCCCGAGGGCTGGAACGTGCCGGTTCTCATGTACCACGCCGTGGGGGACGAGATCTGGGGATATTCCGATCTGTTTGTCAGCGAGGCCGGGATGGAGGAGCAGCTGCAATATTTGCAGGAAAACGGATATGAGCCGATCTGGTTCTCAGACCTTGCGCACATCGAAGACTATGAAAAGCCGGTCATTCTGACCTTCGACGACGGATATGACGACAATTACACGGTGCTCTATCCGCTGCTGGAAAAGTATCAGACCAAGGCGACCATCTTTGTCATCGGCAATGCCATGGGCAGCCAGCACAAGATGACGCAGGAGCAGGTGTACGAGCTGGCGGCCTCCGGCCTCGTCAGCATCCAGAGCCATACCTACACGCACGGAAATCTCAGCGCCATGGACGAACCTGCGCTCCGGCAGGAAATGGAGCGCGCCAACGCCGCGCTGGCTGCCGCGACGGGACAGATCCCGTACGTGCTGTGCTACCCGGAGGGCAAATACAGTCACCTGACGATGGACGTGGCGAAGGATTATTACACATTTGCCCTGCGCATGGACGGCTGGACCTATCAGACCGGCATGGACCCGTATCAGGTGCCGCGCAGCTTCGTCTCACGCCGCATCACGCTGCCGGATTATCTGTGGTTCCTCGCCCCGTCCGGAAAAGCGTCCTGAAGACAAACGCACAGCCTGCGCCGCAGCATTTGCGGCGCAGGCTGTGCGTTTACAGCACGTGATAATACGGGCAGATATCCTCGTAATGTCCGTCTTTCATGCGGAAGCCGCCGGGGATGACGCCGAGAGGATGAAAACCAAGGCGCTCATACAGGTGCCGCGCATGCGTGTTGCTGGCGACGACAGCGTTGAATTGCAGGATGCGGAAGCCGTGCGCCCGGCCCTGTTTGAGACAGTCGGAAACCAGCTTTTCTCCGATATGCAGGCCGCGCGCTGTGCGCTCGACCGCGTAGCTGGCGTTGCAGATATGTCCGCAGCGGCCAACGTTATTGGGGTGCAGAATATATAAGCCGCAGATGCGGCCTGTCTGCCGCTCCTCCGCGACGGCGGTATAAGTCTGCTCTGCGAAAAAGTCTGCGCCGGACGAAGCATCCAGCAAATCCTCCTGTGGAAAAGCGACACCGTCCTCCACGACCTCGTTCCAGATTCGGATCAAATCCGGAAGATCGGCCCGCGTATATGCTCTGACTTGAATCTCCATAGAAAAACGCACTTTCTGCCGTTTGAGTGGCTTTCTGATGGCGTAGTTATACCACCGGCTGCGCAGTCTGTCAAGTGGCGCAGTTTGTTGTTGACAAGTATAAACAACTGTGCTATTCTAAGATTACAAACGTAACCAAAGGAGGAATTACACATGGAAAAAAAGCTGAGTCTGACGGACGCGGAATGGTCTGTGATGGAGCAGCTTTGGGCTGCTCCCGGCAGCACAGGACGGGCACTGACTGCGGCTTTGGAACAGAAAACCGGCTGGTCGCGCAGCACGACGCTGACACTTCTGCGGCGTCTAGCAGAAAAGGGCGCGGTGCGCTATGAGGATTCCGGCAGCATCCGTACCTTTTTCCCCAATATCACCCGCGAACATGCCGCTGTTCGGCAGACGCGTGACCTGCTGGGGCGGGTCTACCACGGAAGTCTGAGCATGCTCGTCAGCGCCATGACACGGGAGGAGACGCTCCCACAGGAGGAGATTGACGAATTGTACGCGCTTTTGAATGAAATGGAGGCGAAAAAACGGCGTGACTGAATGGTTCGTGTCCTCTGCCGTGCTTGCGGCGGTGCTCATTGCGCTGCGGTTTGCGCTGCGCGGAAGAATCAGTCCGAGGCTGCAATATGGACTTTGGGCACTGCTGCTGCTCCGGCTGCTTGTGCCGGTTTCAGTCGGACAGAGCGCGGTAAGCGTAGAGAATTTCGTTCCTGCGGCGGAGCACCGTGTTTTATATCTGGCGCAGCGCAGCGCGCAGCCGTCTTCGCAGGCAGAATCTAAAGAACAGGCTGCAGAGCCGTCGGCTCCCGCAGAGCAGGCCGCGCCGGAATCGGATGGTTCGGCTTCTGTCACAGTCGATCTGAAAAAGATTTTGCGTACAGTCTGGCTCTGCGGCGCGGCGGGGGTATTCTGCTGGTTTCTGGGCTGCGACCTTGTATTCGGCTGCCGCCTGCGGCGAGGCGCGCAGCAGCTTTCTGCGGCAAAGCACGGCTGCCCGGCTGTTTTCGTCTCCCCTGCTGCCGGTTCGCCATGCCTGTTTGGACTGCTTCAGCCCGCGATCTATCTGACGCCGGAGGCGGATGCTGACGAGACAGCGCGGAGGCACTGCCTTGCGCATGAACAGACGCACTTCCGGCACGGCGACCATATCTGGTCGGCTTTGCGCTGCATGTGTCTGGCCCTGCACTGGTTTGACCCGTTTGTGTGGTGGGCGGCCGCCCTTTCGCGCACAGATGCAGAACTGGCCTGCGATGCAGCCGCTGTGCAAAGTCTCGGCGAAGCGGAGCGCGCTGCGTATGGCAGGACGCTTTTGCGCATGACCTGCCACACACATGCACGCCTGCTGTCGGCAGCAACCACCATGTCCGGCCGGGGCTGTCAGCTTCGGGCACGAATTCATGCACTGGCAAAGCCGGTGAAGCCTGCACTCCCGGCGCTGCTTACAGCCGTGCTGATTGCCGCATTTGCCGCAGGGTGCACGATGACGGGCAGTGTCGCACAGGATACGCCGGCCTCTGAGACGGAACCGCAGGAGGTGCTCGTTTCAGCCCGGGTCGAAGAAGCGGGGCCGTCAGACAAACAGTTAAAGGCCCTCTTAGATGATGCCGGCGGTTCTGTCTTGTCAGACAGCGAAAAGGCAGCGTTCGACTCCTATCTGATAAACAACTTCGACGCGCTGCATGTGCGTGGTGCGTTCAACGCAGAATCACGCTGGACAGCCGAGCGGCTGAGCAGCACGGACGCCTGTCTCACACTCTATTTGCCCGACGCGCAGGACACGGTTCTCGACGAGTTGATCTATCACGGAGAGACAGGGCTTGTGAGCGACACGCGGTTCCGCTGCTTTCAAGCGTGTACCGACGAAAACGCACCGGAGAACGTCAGGACATACACATATAATGCGCTGCTCAGCAGCGTTTATCAGAAACTCCCCTTCGAGTGCTTCGCAGACTATCTGGACGGGCAATTCAGCATGCTTTCCCAGCTTGGACTGTGGAACTATGAAACAGTCTGGTCAGTCTCCATGACAGAGCAGACTATACGGCTGACAATCTCCGGCCTGCCGAACGGCGGGAGCGAAGCGTTTACGCTGGATCTGGACACCATGCTAGTGCGCCGGGAGGAAACAGACGCGCAGCGCGCGGTCTTTGCGCAGTGGTTCGACTTTGCCGTCCAATGGCGGCTGGACGAACTGCCGGTTTTCCAGTTTGACGAGACTGCGGAGAATAACGGCCTGCCGGACAGCGCCTCGGCGTATCTCACATGGCTATACGCAGTAAATCAGGAAACGCTGGACGCGGAAGGCTTGATCGAGCCAGACTGGGCCTATGCCAATATCTCGAAGTATTTCCCCATCCGGCGGCTGAGTTTTGACGATCTGCAGGACGTCTGGGAATTTAAAAACGGCGGTTATTCTCTGCGCAATGCCGGCGCCGGACAGAAGCCGCTCGTCCGTCTTGACTCACTGGAAGCCGACACTTTGGATGGAGAGACTGTTTATACGATGCAGCTGACGTTTCTGGAGGCGGAACACACAGTCGATGATGCAGAATGGGACACATTCCGTACGCAGATCCTGTCCGGTGATGAAACCGGGCTTCGAGAGGCGCATATCGACACATACCAGATTCGGTTTTCCGGCGGCGAACCGTATTTCCTGTCGCACAGCGAGATTGTAATATGCAGATAAAGTTTACGCGCGTACCGGGAGCCGGTACGCGCGTTTTGGGAAATTGGAATGGTTATCAGCCGATGCCGCCGAGGGCTGCCTGGATCATGTTGGACTGCTGTTTGGACTGTTCCAGCCATTCCATCTGGCTGTTTGCCTCATAGCCCATGTTGCTGATGGCTTTCTGTACCTCTATTACATGATCCATATCGTCCACATTGACCTTCGCTTCCTCATATACAAAATAATTGTACGGTTTTCCTTTTTTATTGGTCGGCTGACCCGGAATCGGCTTTTTCTTGAACACCTGTTTTAGCAGTGTCTTGAGCTTATCCAGATCAACGTAGACGCCGTAGCTATAATCACTCCACTCATCCGGTCCGCCTGCGACCAGACCGGCGGTTTTCAGCATATATTTCTTCGGAGCCGCCACCTTCTGGCTGCCGTCATCACCGCCGGAATTGCTCTTAGACTGATAGTAGGCATCCGTGTCAAAGATCGTGAACATCGGCTTATTGATAAAATCGATATCCGGCATCTCTCCGGTGTCCCAATAGCCTTTTCCCGTCTTAGCATTGCTGAAATTCTGCGCGACCATGTTTCCGACCACCATCTCCATATTCTTCGTTTCGGCAGTCGGCAGACTTCCTTCCCCCAGCTTGATATTCTTCATTGCTCCCAAGGGGATCCCATGCAGCTGCACATTTCCCTCGTAGACACCCTGACGCATAATCACATTCAGGTTCAGATCCGGATAAGCACTTGTCACATGCGGAATCTTCTCAAATGCCTTCATCGTCTCATCCGTCATGAAGCTGTCCTCTGGATTTTTCTTATCGCTGGAATTTCCATTGTCATAATTATACACCTGAATCGCGGTCAGGCTTCCATAGGAAGAATACTGTTTGATGGTAAATTCTTTCAGTCCTATTCCGATGGAAACCATGACAACGATCGATGCCGTACCAATCACGACTCCCAGAACCGTCAGAAAGGTACGGAGCTTTCTGCGAAACAGGTTGTTGACGCTCATCGTCAGCAGATCACTGAATCTCATTTTCACCGGTCCTTTCTATTTTTTCTTTCTTTTCAGATGATCGTTTTGTTCTTTTTCAACGTCCTTTGTTTCGTCTTCCGATACATCTGCTGTCGTCATTTCCGGCTCGCCCAGCTCATTGTCCAGTTCCTCTTCTAATTCGTCTTCAAGCGCCTTTTCTTCTCCTATTTTCTTCTTCTTCCTCTTCCAGACAACTACACCGGCACCTGCGCCCACCAGCGCAGCGATCACAAGCATCGGAGCGATCCGCCCAGCGCCGCCCGCTTGCGCCGCATCGGCATCTG
>ENA-ORSC01002340-ORSC01002340.1-human-gut-metagenome-genome-assembly--contig:-NODE-2340-length-11536-cov-3.404146_pt1 | contig 11536 bp, 11 predicted proteins | sample MGYA00242178_ERZ509140 | MGnify/ENA primary metagenome ERZ509140 (study PRJEB26280, sample SAMEA2338681) | human gut metagenome | biome: human gut; feature: human-associated habitat; material: faeces... | reverse complement strand
TTTTCCTCCAATCATATCATAAATGTAAAAAAAGAAAACCGTGAAAGTTGAGCTGCCTGTTCTCAACTTACACAGTTTATATTACACTCTCTTCAAGAGCCTGGACAGGTCAAAATAAACTGCATTTTTTCTGTAATAGAATATGACGCCCTACAATTGAACAGGTTCAGCTGCAGTTCTGCCAGCTTCTCTGAGGTATGTCCAAATTTTCTGGCACGGATTAATTGCAGCTGTTCCTTGAAGTTCTGATTTGCCATCTGCAGCTGCACTGCGTATCGAACCAGCTCCTCGTGGGACATATCATTAAATTTTTGACTCAATTCTTGTTCGTTCAACATGGCTTAATTTTACTATAAAACCGGCAATCTTTCTATATTTATAAAAGATTTTCATACATATTGATATTCTTGTTTTTTGAACGCGCTCTTCTGCTCGATCTTCAATCCATCCAGCAGCCATCTCAGCTGTTGGTGAGAGATGGTGAGGACATGATCCTCTTGACGTATCCACTTAAAATGACCCTTCTCCAAACGCTTATACAACAGCCAGAAACCAGTTCCATCCCAATAAAGGCATTTCAATTTATCTCTGTTTCTGTTACAGAAGAGGAATAGCGCGTCTTTGAATGGATCCAGGTGGAAACGATCCTGAACGATATGCGCGTAAGCATCGATGCCTTTACGCAGATCGGTGACCCCGTAGACCAGATAGATGGCAGGGACATCATCAAACCTGATCATGATGCCATGCAGGATCTGATGATCAGGGCAAGAGAATCCGGATCGAGAGCTGGGTCTACCTGAATGGGTATTCCATTGACCACGAAGGAAATCATGGGATCCGGCTCAGTTTGAACCGGCAGGATGGCAACGGGATCATTTTGTTCCTGATGCAGATAAAATGCCCTGCGGCCATTGTAGAATGTTTTGACGGACATGTGGATAGAACGACAAAAATCATTGATGGTGCCTGGATAGTTGCGTTGCATCTCAAGGATCCTTTGCCATTTTTCAACAGTTTGTTGTTTCATGATGGTATAATCTCCTCGAAGATATTATCCACCATTTATTGCTTGATTTGTAGATGGGCTTTATTTGACGCTTACTTTTTAAATGAGGATCAAAGACGGAATAGTGCTATTTTATTCCGTGTTTTAATCCGTGTTTTAATCCGTGTTTAATCCGTGTTTAATCCGTGCTGTTGTCTGATTTAGTTTATCTGATAAAATATCCTCCTTGCCTCTTAGTACCTATAAACTCAACAAGTTCCTTGTTTTTAAGAACACGGATAGCTGCTTCAACTGCATTTTTCGTTAATCCGCTTATCTCGCTTAATGCAGGAATTCGTAATCCTGGATTCTCAGAGATGGTTTTATATATAAACCGTTGATTTATAGAAAGTGAACTTAAAATACTCTGATCTATATGATTCCTTTGCTTGTCATCCAAAACAATTGAATCGGAAAGATCATCAGATTTTGAATTAGTATGATCAGTTTTAACAGCATCGAACTTAATCATGATATCCTGTGGATGAATCGTATATTCCGGATTGGGTGCACCTAATGCATGACAAGCCTCACAGATTTTCTGGATTCCTCGGCCCCAAGTTTCCACATATCCCGCTCTAAAGAACGTATTTGCAATATCAGGATTATAAGGCATAGAGTGGTGTCGTTCCATCAAGGTTTCTTTTGTCCAACCTGTTGGGAACACACAGTCATTGCTGATATACATTGCATCATCCTCAATGCGGATTTGTATAGGAATCAAAGCAGGGTAGAATTTGTGAATGATTGCATTATAAACGGCTTCACGTACAGCCTCTCGTGCAAATGGATAGGTTTCAATTCGGATATCATGCTCATATGAGATAGTTGCTTTCAAATATTTCAAATAAATCAAATCGATGACTCTATCTGCTTGAAGAATCAATGATCCTTTCACTTCATCTTGATACTGCAAATCAGATCCTTTTCCAAATTTTCCGATTTTAATATATGAACCTGTGATCCATCTTTCTGGATGACGATGAAATAATAGAACAGCGGCTCTCTTTAACTTACCATTTGTAATCAAACCGAGGCTATCCAATAACTCAGCATTATTCATAGCTAAATCAGATTCTGTCATCCTTCCGCTTCTCAATGCTTCTTTTCTGAAAATCTCAAAACTCTCCGAATCCAGCTCATCTACACTTACGTTATCCACTGGGACAGCATCCCATTTTACACCAGTCCTTGAAACCAGAAACTCGGTTAAAGCATTTCCTTTTAAAAGTTGTTTGGTACTTCCGCTGCGATAGTGGTATTCTCCTTTGTAATTGATCGGATATGAACTTGGGTATACGGTGATTTCAAGATACTCTAAGTTTTCTTTTTTCAACAAATTTACGTCTACGATGATACCTAATGTATCACGAACCTTGTTTGGAATATCTTCCATCAGTCTTTTAGTGTTAGATATGCCTGTTATTTTTCCATCATCGTTTATACCAATATAGAGTTTTCCTCCTTGGGCATTAGCCATTCCACAAATCCACTTTAAATATTCATCTCGCCATGATTCTTTCCATTCAATGTTCTGATTTTCATTATTCATTTTTAGAGTCTCCTTTAACAAAAGCTGATTCTGTTTTCGTGTTTCTTCGCCTATCATTATACTTGATTTAGAGAAATGAAACAAATAAACGATTGAGGGTTCTAGGGAAGTCCCTAGTAAGGATGAGGCTATCCGAATCCAGTGCTTGCTGGTATATGTGTATGGTGCACTCCGTCTGCTATCGCAACCTTCATGCACCATGTACCTTCTCAAAAGAATTACCGATCGATATTCAATCCATAGGACTGTCTCTGAGGAAAAAACTCTATTCCTAATCGTGTTTTCAGTTCATCATTTACGTCTTTTCCATACTTTGGCGGAGAATCACTGACATGATAACTGGTTAAATTCTGTTGAATCGTGTGGGTCGCTAACCGTCCTGCGCGGTCGTTATCTAGATGCAAAACAATGTGATTTATTTCTGCATGATCGCTCAGATACTGTTCCAGCGCAATGGGCGTCTTACAAGAAATCACTGAATCCTTTCTTGGTATCTGGACACCGCCTAATGACAGGATATGAATGTCATGATGATCCTGATGCTTGAGTTTCATCAATGACGCATAGGACAACACATCGATCGGTGCTTCACAAACATGCAACACGCTGGATGGGTGAGCTGCTTCTAACGCAAATGAATATCGTTTATCACTGCCAGAGGATTCTCCCTTGAAATCGCTGTTGATTCCTCTCAGAGAAGCATATTGAGGTATCCTTGCTTCCTTATTAAATCCAATAAATGTTACATTTCTATACAGTTTCTTAGTATAGGAATCACGATGCACTGATTCATAAAACAAACCATCATTGATACATTCCAGGATAACTTCATCACTAATTCCGCGAGATCGTAAATATCGTATTCCTTGTTCATTTGTAGCTGCAGGATAGGGAAGAAGAAAACTTTTAGATTCCTCTTTCCATTCCTGCTCGAATGTTTTGGGGTGTTTGATCTTTAACTTACCTCGTAATACATCTACGGCTTCTTTGAAGGACATGTGATCGACCTTGATCAAGAAATCAAGTGCCGATCTGCCTCCGATCCCACACGATTGTCAATGCCATAATCCAATTGAAATGTGCAAGCTATCATGGTCACGAATGCAGAAGGTGTTGCGGGATATCTTCTTTAGCCGTTCCGGTTCATAGTTTGATAGATAGGTCAATAAGTCAATTTCTTTTAGCTTTTTCAGATCCTTTGGTTCGATAAAGCTCATTTGATCATCCTCCTTTTGTTTGATACATTTATCGGCAACGGTCTTCATTCTTTTTGACTTGTTCAGGTGCTTCAACATCATCCTCATCAATGATCTCGGTATCAGACTTATCTAGCTGCAGTTCACAGGTCAGTTGGATCAGACGTTTCTGTTTGGTTTGAAGTTCTTCTTCCTTTTCAAATGGCTTCTTTACTTCCTCCTTCGCCCTTGCCAGCTGTTGCTGGACAGATTCCAAGTCCGATTGTGAGTCCGACAGCAGCTTATCGATATGATCCAAAGCATTATTCAAACGAGTGATCGCTCCATATTTATCCGTTCCTAAGGATAGGTCGTACCGTTCATTACCGACCAAAGATAAGACATAATCTCTCCGCAACATATCAAAACGACATTCCATCGGAAATGAGCGATATTCACCAATCACCACAGGTTTTTCGCCCGTACACTGTACGTAAGCAGCCATCAATGCTTCACCCGCCTTTGCTTTATCAAAGATGAATTGATCGCCGATCTTCATTCCAGGGAATTCCTGTCCGCTGTTCCGGTTTCTAAGTGCTATATCATGCTGGTAATTGTTGATCTGCGTTTGCAAGATCTCAATTTGGCAAGGGTAGGATTCTCTGATTCGATCCTGGAGTTCAAATCGTTGATTTAAAAAGCTGCTTTTCAACATCTGCAGGCGGTTAACTTCCACTTCCAGATTGCATCGTTCCATGATTCGTTCATCTCCACAGGCAATAGCCTTGATCTCGGCATAATTCAAAACTGTTTCATCAACCTCTTCCATTGTTCTTTGCGGTGTTTTTGAAGTAAATACCTGTGAAATGAAAGTCTGCTTCTTTTCGATGGTCTGATACAGATAGCTGTCAAATGTTCCTTTAGTGATATAACGATAGATATACACATCATCATTTTGATTACCCTGACGGACGATACGACCTCTTCGTTGTTCCAGATCTCGTGGTCTCCACGGGCAATCCAGATCATGAATCGCAATCAGCTTATCCTGAACATTGGTTCCGGCCCCCATCTTGGAAGTCGAACCATTGATGATCCGTACCTCACCAGAACGAACCTTCGCAAACAGATCCTGTTTTTGTTTCTCATTCTTGGCAACATGCACATGCTGGACTTCATCTGCCGGCACCCCTTTTTTGATCAGCTTGTTTCGAATATCATCGTAGACATTGAATCCATCATTCCCTGGTGTAGAAAGGTCACAGAATAAGATCTGTGTCAGCTTCTGATCTTTGTTTTCTTTCCAGATCCGATAGATATTCTCCACACAGGCATTGACCTTGCTGTTGGGATCGTCTGGTAATAGTGGATTCATCAAGCGTTGATCCAAGGCCAGTTTTCTTCCATCGTTGGTGATCAATAGCATATTGTCTTCCTTTGGAGATGCCTGACGGTTATGCACCTTTTCAGACCTTTCCGCGAGAGCTTCGACCATTCTTTTTTGGATATCGCTGGCCTCTACGCTGATAACTTTATGATGTGCAGTAGGGACGGGTAGCTTGATCATATCCGCTGTCTGGATATCTGCTACTTCTCGGAATATGGCCATCAATTCTGGCAGATTATAAAAGCGTGAAAACCTTGTTTTGAATCGAAATCCTTTAGCATCCGGAGAAAGTTCCATAGCGGTTACCGTCTCATCAAATGTAGAGGCCCAGGCATCAAAGGATTCCAGACCATATCGCTTTAGGGTATCTGGCTGCAGATAACGCTGCATGGTGTATAGCTCCGCCATGGAATTGGATACCGGTGTTCCGGTCGCAAATACCACGCCGCGATTCTTGGTCTTTTCATTCAGGTATTGGGTCTTCATATGCAAATCAGCGGCACGCTGTGAATCTGTCTGTGAGATACCGGATACATTACGCATCTTGGAATAAAGAAACAAGTTTTTGAACAGGTCAGCTTTATCAACGAATAACATATCGATGCCTAATTCTTTGAAATATAAAAAATCATCCTTACGTGAGGATGCATTTAGTTTTTCCAATTTTGTCTTCATCTTCTTTTTCGCCAATACCATCTGCTTGATCGTATAGTATTCGCCATTTTCTTCTCTTAATTGCCGGATGCTACCTGTGATTTCTTCGATTTGGTTTTGAATCAGATCTCTTTGGCGCTGTGGGGATACAGGGATACGGGAAAACTGGCTGTGTGTCACGATGATGCCATCCCAATCGCCGGAAGCGATCTTGGCAAAGAATTTGCGGCGATTTGCCTTGCTCATATCTTTATTACTCGCTACCAGGATATTAGCTGCCGGATAAAGCGTATAAAAGTCAGAAGCAAAATCATTGATAATATTGTTGGGTACGGCATACATTGGTTTAGTACAGAGACCTAATCGCTTGCTTTCCATGCCGGCTGCGATCATTTCAAAAGTCTTGCCAGCTCCTACAGTATGCGCCAGCAGCGTATTGCCTCCATATAAGATCCGAGCAATCGCATCTCTTTGATGTTTTCGTAGGATGATCATTGGATTCATCCCATAAAAATGCAGATGACTTCCATCATAGGTTCGATTCCGAATGGAATTGAATTGTCCGTTATACAGATTGGTTAGTTCTTCTCTCCGGCTGACATCCATCCATATCCATTCCTGAAATTTGCTCTTGATCAGATCTTGTTTTTCCTGCGCGATGGCCGTTTCCTTTTTGTTCAGGACACGGATTTCTTTTCCATCTGCATCGTGCTCTTTGTCGAATACTCTTACCGCTCTAAGGTTCAATGTGTTTTCGATGATCTTATAAGCATTCAACCTGTTTGTACCATAGGTGCGATTGGTTTCGATCCTGGAATCCAAGTTCTTATTAGATACATACCATTCTTCAGTGGCTGATGTGTAGTACACCTTGATGCTGTTCTGTTGCCATTGCGGAGTTTGTAACAGTTCAAAGATGAATTGCCGATAAACTTCCGGAGGGATCCAGGCAGATCCCAAACGGACGGAAATATCGCCTGCTTTAATAGGCTCTGGTTGCACGCTTTCCAATGCAGAAACATTTGATTCAAACCGAGGATCTTCCCGAGCCTTGTCTTTGGCAACGCGCAGTTTTTCCCTGACATCACCGGACAGATATTCATCTGAGGTTTCATATCTGTTCGTTTCTGGGTTATAAAAGATTTGCCCTTGAAGCTGATCTATAAGATTCTGCCTGGTTTCATCTGTCAGCGACTCCATATAAACCAGATCGATCTTTCCTTTTTCTGCCATGCTCATCGTTAATGCTTCCTGTGCAGTATCTACGTGTGTAATCGGTTTGTTAGAGCGAATGGTGCGCTTCGTGAAAATGTCTGATTTCCGGTTTAGTGATCCATCTTCATTCAATACTTCTAACGAGCATAACAAGTGATAAGAACTATCTTCTTCAAAGGCGTTTTGATTTGCTGGACTGTTGATCAATCCATAGTTGCGGGTAAATCGATCATACTGTTCTGACAATTCCGTCTGCTTCCGTTGTATGGACTCATCACTGGTATCGTTGACCTGCAGATCGATCAGATCGCGCAAAGAATCTCTGACAGAGATCAATGCCCGGATACGGTTTTCAGCGGATCTACCGACCTTTATTTCATTCATGGCGTCATTTTCTTTATAATAGATCCTGCCATTTTGAATACAATAACTGAAGTTTCTGACAGCGGGATCCGTAATGACTTCTTCTGTTGGATCGATCTCAATGAATGGATGCGTTGAGATCTCACCTTGGATATGCTGAAATGCAACACTTAGCTGATCTTTCAAAGAAGTATCTTTCTTAGGGACAAAAACACGCTGCGGCTCATGCGCTCCATAATCTAATGCAGGATCACCGAGTATCATTTCAGGATGTTGAAGAAAATACCGGTTCGTGTAGGAAGTTACATTGTATTTTTCGCCGCCTTTTGTTTCAAATTCTCCTGTAGCACGTTCTGTTTCGATCCCTTCAGGATAATGATCAGGATCGATTGTTCTTGTCTTTTCAAGTTTTTGGAAGATGAGTATATCTGCATTGATATCTGTTCCTGCATTTCGTAAGAAGGTATCATTTGGTAAACGGATCGCACCCAGGAGATCGCATCGTTCTGCGATATATTTTCGGAATCGCTCATCCTGTTTATCCATCGTTCCTATTGAAGTTAAAAAGAACATCACACCGCCAGGACGCAGCTTGTCGATCGTTTTCGCAATAAAGTAGTCATGAATATACAGATTCAGATGATCATATCGTTCATCTCTTACCTTATAATTCGCATACAGAACATTTCCTACAGCTGCATCAAAGCTGTTATCTGGCAGCTTAGCTTCTTCGTATCCTTTGATCTGGTTTCCGAGAAAAACCAGGAAATGAATTTATCCTGAGTTCACTTGGCTTCAAGGTGCCGTCCACAAGTAGATGATGATCCATATCCATAGCCGCAGTGCGAGCACGCATGAATGCAGTGATCCTGAAACAGGACTTGCCAAGATCGTTCAAGAACTTACATACGGTATTTTTGGAAAGATGAACATCAGGAGACCATTCGGAAAGAAAGTTGTTCTCATAAACTTCCTTAAGCTCATGTTCTTTGATGCCATGTTCACACACACGGGGTATAGTGATGTAATAGATGCGAAGCACATCATCATGAGAATAGAAATTCTGAAGTTCGCTCAACATATCATGAAAGACCTGATCACATAAAGCGACATTGGCCTAATCCGTAAGATCGACCGAAGTAAAAGAAATAGAAGGTTGAGGGTGAAGGTCGACCGGAACATATTGTCTATCTACGATATGGCTGATGACAGGCCCAATTACAGGGATATGGTGGCCATTGACATTCTTGCAGCCGATACACTGACGGACAGCAAATTTATCTTTGTTTTTATATCCAAGCATAGATGATGGTGTTTTTCGGTCGTTGAATAGCGAGGATATATTTAGAAATCGGGATATTCTTCGTCTTTAAAATACAACTATATTACATATATAATAGTTTTATTTAAAGATGGAGGAAACAAAAAATATCGAAAAAAGTAAGAATGAGCAGAAATAAAAGGTCAAGCGAAAATGAGTCTAGAAAGCAGTCTTGATAAGCAGGAAGGTATTCATTTAGGCCTAAAACGTTGAAGAGATGATATAGTACAACGCCTTGGGAAAGTTGTAGTTAAGCTAAAATCCAATTTCCAATCCATTCTTTTGTGGAGTAATTAAAAAGTCTTTTATATAAAACCCCATTGATTGATTTATATCTCCACTCTATAATATCAGCGCGTGCAAAACTCGTCTGATTTATGTTGCTATCGTAAGCATATACGATTGTGCCGTTAAATAAGTAAAAAACACTTGCTAAAACTAAAACGATTTTTCTCATTTTATTCCTCCTATTGATTTATTCTTCTATAATTCTAAGTAAATTAAATAATTCTGAATGAGGATTTTGAATACCTATCGATTGCCCATCTATCTCTAATGTATAAGTGTCATCTTTATGATGAAGGATATATCCATTTTGTAAATCATTTAAATCATAAGTATCTTCTGTTTCTGGTGCATTTTCATAATATGGCTCAAAAATAATCATATTGCTTAAAAATGGGAGCAAGAAAGCAATGAATAAAAAAATCCTCTTTGTTTTTCTTTTGGGATCACTTCCTAGTAAGAATTCGATGCGATACTTAAGAATTGCTGAGCCGTCACTGATGAAACAGGTGGAAAGAGGAGAAGGGACTTGTTCCTTTGCCTCTATCTGTTTTTTCTGAATATCTACAATTGCTTGCGCATAGTCCAAATATTCATTTTTATTCATGTTTTTAACAACAGCATTATCTGTTCGCATTTCCAGATAGAGATCTATCTGTTTCTGTAGCAGATAAATAGGTGGAAACCACCAGTACAAGATAACTACAACATTAATCAAATTTTTGATTAGAAGATCTTTGTGGTGAATATGCTGAAATTCATGCATAAGAATAAGACTTAACTCTTTTTTGGTATACTGAAGCTTTGGAAGATATATATTGTTTTTTAATCCTATTACCATAGGCGTACTAATAGCGTCTGTAAAATATAAATTATATTTTGCTTGTGAGAGTTCTTCAGTAACTACTTGGTGTTTTGCGATTTTTTGAATTTGCGTGGATAAGATGCATAGTTTTTTAATCTTGAGCAGATAACGTATTCCTTGAATTAGGATACCTACTCCCCATAAGATTATTAGAAATGTTATGATAGAGAATCCAGAAATAGGTTCAAATAACATAATATCTCTAATAGAAGTCATAACACTAGCAGATTTGAATGATATGGTAAAAGGGAATTCAATTGGCAGCAGTATGCGAAATAAAATAGTTATGAATACGATTGTAAGAAAGTCGGTTCGAAACCAAATATGACTTTTTTTTCCAATCAGCAAAAAATGAAAAACAAGTATCAATATAGTAACCATGATTAGCGTGATTACAAAAGAAGATAAAGATAAACGCATGAGGCTCATTTTCCCTCTTTCTTCTTATCGATTTCTCGTTGCAGCAGATTGAGTACATTCATATCATTGCATTCTTGGATAAAGGATGTGGTCAATTGCAATAAAGTTTTATCATCCATAAGTGAGGCCATGTATCGCTCTTTGCTGATCGTTGGACGAAACTCACGCATTAATGCCTTATTATGTTGAGAATAATTTTCTACATAGATATAATTCTTATCTAAAAGACGTTTCAAAATAGGGAGAATTGAATTAACTGCTAATTCTGGGAGTTCTTTTTGAATTTCACATGCAGGAAGGGGATTGTCATGATTCCAGAGTATATCCATGACTTCTTTCTCTCTGCGGGTAAGTGTTTTTTTATTCATGTCATTTACCTCTCAGAATTATTTTAATATGAGTTCAGAACAAATGCAATACAGTTTTGATGAATTGATCATTTTTAATATAACGTATGAATATTTTACCATCGAGTATAGATTTTTGACGATAGATACCGATGATCAAATTTTAATCTGAACGAGATGTAAATTCCCCGAGGCTTGTCTCGCGGTAGTTCATTGATGATTAGGACATGACCCTGTTGGAAGTCGATCCAAAACTTCCTTTTACAGATCCCTGTATTGGTTGAGACGCTTCTGCGCTTCCTGAGGTGGGTTGTTTTTCTTTTGCGTCTTCTTCCGCCGCATTGGCAGTGCATTGTTCCTCAACCAGTCGGATCGTGTTTTCATCTGCGCCCTGTTCTTTTAAGAACGCAATGACATTGGTTAAATTCAGCCCTTTTGTTTTCCTGCTGTTTTGTATGATCTCCTCCTGATCGATAGGATGGAAATCTTCTTTCTTGATCATGTGATAGATCGCCACGAGCATCTTCCTTGCGATGGCGATGATTGCCTTTTTATGTCCGCGACGCTTTTTCAGCGTTTCATATTTGTTATGGAAATATGGCTCTGTCTTAGTGCTCTTCACAGCGGCAAGCGCACACTGTACCAGCAGCGGCTTGAGATAATGTACGCCATTTCCTATTTTGGTAGATTTCTTCTTTCCTGCGCTTTCATTGTTCGCAGGAGACAGCCCTGCCTAGCACGCAAGGGAGGCATCATCCTGCCACACCGACATATCGGTGCCGATCTCACCGAGGATATACAGCGCAGACATCGGTGTGATCCCGATCATCGTAGTGAGATGCCGGATGATGCCATCATATTTTTGACGATAGTATTCCAGTTTGTGATCGATCATGGCAATGCA
>ENA-ORSC01002335-ORSC01002335.1-human-gut-metagenome-genome-assembly--contig:-NODE-2335-length-11546-cov-3.790184_pt1 | contig 11546 bp, 12 predicted proteins | sample MGYA00242178_ERZ509140 | MGnify/ENA primary metagenome ERZ509140 (study PRJEB26280, sample SAMEA2338681) | human gut metagenome | biome: human gut; feature: human-associated habitat; material: faeces... | reverse complement strand
ACTTGAATTTTTAACTATATTATAATAATATAAATAATTATGGAAAATAAAATAGAAAATACCGAAAAAACTAATTTTGAAGAATTTAAAGTTTCTTTATCAAGCATTGATTACGAGGGACCTTTGTCAATTTTGTTTGATATGCTTAAAAGAAGCGAAAAAAATATATACGAAGTTTCGATTTTGGAGATTATAGACCAATTTATAGAATATTTGAAAAGGCAAGCGGCTTTAAATCTAAATTATACGGGAGATTTTTTGCTTGTCGCTTCGGAGTTTCATTTGTATAAATCTAAAATGCTTCTTCCTCATGATATGGACGAAGATAAATTTACCGACAGATTAAAATTTGAAATTGTAGAACAAATGCTTGAATTTCAAAGATATAAAATTGTTTCAGAAGAGCTTGATAAATTGCAAGAAATTTCCGATTCTATTTTTGAAAGAAAAGATACCGAGAGAGTTAATTTTTTTCAAAATAATAATTCTGACGATAATGAAATCGCTTGGAAAGATATTAAACTTTACGATTTGGTTTATTCTTTTGCAAAAATTCAATTTGTTCCCGAAACCGATTTGGCTGTTCTTTCGGGAATGTCGAATTTCCATATTGATAACGCCATAGATATGATAAGAATAAAATTATCTGAAAATAAAATATTTCCTTTCGTTATGCTTTTTAAGGACGGAGTGACAAAAAGAGAATTAGTGACTTTCTTTTTAGCAATATTAGAACTTACAAAAGAAAGAGAAATTCTTTTAAAACAAGAAACGAGATTTAAGGAAATTTATGTTTTTAAAAGAGAAGAAAATTCTATAATTACAGAAGATAATAAAAATGAATAAATCTTTAAACTTTGTATTGCATAAAAAAAATATTTCTTTGAAAAAATATAATAATTTTAAAATTGAAGCGAAAGCTTTAAATTTTTATATTCCCGAAAATATAAACGGATTTATAAATTTGCTTAAATATTTTAACGACATTAAAAAAAAATATATTATTTTAGGAGGCGGAAGCAATATATTATTTGTTGACAAAGTTGTAGAAATTCCAATAATATATACGGGATTTTTTAGTAGAATAGAAATTTATTCGGATGGAATTTTAGGATATTCGGGAGCGAAAATTATTGATTTAATTAAATGCGCTTATAAAAATTCTTTAAGCGGTTTAGAATTTTTATTTGGATTGCCTGGAACAGTCGGCGGAGCGGCTTATATGAATGCAAGATGTTATGAGCATTCTATTTCGGAATTTATTGAAACCGTTGGAATAATAGACGATAATTTTGAATATAATCATATTGGAATTGAAGATTGCGATTATCATTATAAAAAAAGCGTTTTTCAAAATAAAAATTATATTATTATAGATGTAAAATTCAAATTAAATAAAAAAAATAAAAAATATATAAAATCCGAAATGAATAAATATTTAAAAGACAGAAAGAATAAAAATCAATTTAAATATCCTTCGGCGGGAAGCGTATTTCTAAACGATTATGAAACTAATATGATAGCTGGAAAAATTATCGATTCTATTAATATGCGCGGAGTAAAAATTGGAGGCGCTATGGTTTCGCCATATCATGCGAATTTTATCGTAAATTATAAAAACGCTACGGGACAAGATATTTTACTTTTAATGAAAAAAGTTAAAGAAGAAGTTTATAATCAAAAAGGAATTTTATTAAAACCCGAAGTAAAAATAATAAGCAATAACAATGAAAAATTATAAAATAAATTACAATAAAAAACATTTGGAAAATATTGACAAAGCGATTGAAAAAGCAAAACTACTTTATGATAATTGCGTTTGCTGCGGACATTTATGCAAAGTAAATAGAAACGAAAATAAAATTGGAAGATGCAAAATTTTTGAAGATAATAACCATATAAAAGTCGCTTCTCATAATCTTCATTTTGGCGAAGAGCCTATGTTAGTTGGAAAAAACGGAAGCGGAACAATATTTTTTTCAAATTGCAATTTAAACTGCGTATTCTGTCAAAATTATCAAATAAGTCATAACGAAATAGGAGAGATAATCGACATTGAAACTCTAGCTTTATATTTTTTAGAACTTGAAAAACAAGGAGCGAATAATATAAATCTTGTAAGCGCAAGCCATGTAATTTATCCGATATTGAAAGCTTTGAAAATCGCTTTGAATAAAGGATTCAATTTGCCAATCGTTTATAATACTAACGGATACGACACAAAAGAATTATTGGATTGTTTAGACGGAATAGTCGACATTTATTTGCCAGATTTAAAATATTTATTTGACGACAAGGCAATAAAATATTCGAGAGCCGAAAATTATTTTAATGTATCGATTAAAGCTATAGAGATAATGAAAAATCAAGTTGGAGATTTAATTGTAGACAAAAACAAAATTGCAAAAAGCGGAATAATAATAAGACATTTAATTTTGCCAAATAATCAATCGGATTCTTACGATATATTGATAGAATTAAAAGAGAGAGGATTTTTAAAAACTACAATTTCGCTTATGTCTCAATATAATCCCGAGTTTGGAGCAAAAGATTTTAACGATATAAACAGAAAATTATATTTTAAAGAATATAACGATTTAATTAATTACGCTTTGGATTTGGGATTTGAAAATATTTTATCGCAGGAAATGGAAAGTTCGGAAACTTATTTGCCTGATTTTACGAGAGAAATTCCTTTTCAATTTTAAGTTAATATAAGTAGTTAGCTATAATATACTAATTGAAATTTGACAAAACTTAATTTTATAGTAGAATAAAATAATTATGAGAATTGCATTTTTCGATTTGGACAAAACTATTATAAAAAAAGATTCTATAATTCCGTTTATGATTTTCTATCTAAAGAAAAATCCGAAAAGCATAATATATTATATAAGATTAATTCCTTATTTGATTTTATTCTTTTTAAAAATTATAGACAATAATAAAATAAAATATGAAATAGCGTCAATATTCAGAAATATAACTATAGAATTTGGAGAAAAAATAGGAAAAGAATTTGCAGATTCTATAATTCCAAATTTATATTTTAAAGACGCTTTAGAAGAAATAAAAAAACTTAAAAAGAAAGATTATACTCTTATTATGGTTACGGCGAGTTTTGAATTATATGCAAAATTTATAGCGAAAAATTTGGGTTTCGATAAATGTATGGGAACTGAACTTTGGACATTTAGAGGAAAATTCACAGGTTACATGTATGGTAAAAATTGCTATGGAACTGCAAAAAGATATAGATTATTTACCGAGCATATTTTTCCTAATCATAAATATAAAAATATAGCCTATAGCGATTCAATAAGCGATTTACCGCTTTTAAATTTTGCCGAAACTAAAATATGCGTTAATCCGAATAATAAATTTAGGAAATATATTTTAAATAATAACGAAGGTTTTTTAATGGTAAAATGGAGATAATAAATGAAAGATAATATTTTAGAAAACGAAATTAATATAACGGAAATTATAAAAGAAGTTGAAATTCAAAAAAAAGAAAATATTATTGATAAAATTAATAATTATTTGGATATTAATAATTTTGAATACGCGAAAAGATTGGCGGAAGAATTGATAAAAAAAGAACCGAAATATAAAGAAGCTTATTTGGTTTTGTCGGATATTTATTACGAGGAAGAAAATTATAAAGCCGTTATAGATATTTTAAGTAAAGGATTAAATTATATAAACAATGATAAAGATTTGCTTGAAAATAAAATAGAAGCGCTTACGAGTCTTTATAAATACGAAGAGGCAAAAGCTACAATAAAAAGTTTAATAAAATTAGGAAATGCGGATTCTTCAATTTACGGACAATTTGGCGTAATTTTATCTATGGAAGGAAAATATAAAGAAGCTCTGGAACAATATAAAAAAGCGATTTCTCTAAATTATAACGATATAGCTTCTATGATTAATATGTCAATAACTTATAAGGCAATGTATTTATATGACGACGCGATAAATATTTTAGAAAGAGCTTTAAGTGTAAAAAAAGATAATAATATTTTAAGTATAATAAACGATATAAAAATTATAAAAGAAAAATCGAATTTCTATGCGGGAAAATTGACTCCTATTCAAGCAAATCCCGATAGATTTAATTTGCTCGTTCCCGAAAATTTTAACGCTAAAATTGAAAATGGAATTTTGAAAATAGAAAATGAAAATAATTCAATATCGATTATGATTAGTTATGAGAGTTTAAATTTAAAAAACGAAGAGATAAATAATATAATAAACGATTTTAAGACAAAATGCGGAGAGATATATTCTATAGTTTCGCCTCTCTCTATAGAAAACAGAAAAGAATATAACGATACTTTTGCAAATATTATATTTACTTCAAAAATTAAAAATAATTATACTTTCAACGCTATGGCGATTGCGATTAAAAATAAAGAATCGATTATTTTAACTTTATCTTCGAGCGTTTATATAAGCGCTTATTTAATATCTTTTGCAAAAAATATTATTAACAGCCTTTATTTTAAGTAAAATGAAAGAAACGGAAATAATAAAAGAAATAAATAAAATAATTAAAAGTTTGAATAAGATTCCCGAACCTTTTTCCGTTGATGGAATAATTAAAATCTTTGAAAATAATTCAAAAAAATTAATTAAAAATTTTTCTATTTATTTTAATAAAGAAAACGGAGAGACAATTTTATGGTATGTTTCAAATAATAAGTTCGATTTAAAAAATGGATGCGAATATAAATTAATTGCAAGAAATTATAATTTTGGTTTTATTATAATAGAAAGCGATATTGAAAAAGAATATTTATATTTATTAATCAATCATTTTGCTTTAATACTTTATAGCGAAAAATTATCTTTTTTGGCAAACAGAGATAAACTCACAGGAATTTATAATAGAGGATATGTTTTTAGATATTTATTAAATAAAGAAAAATCTAAAGAAATTTATTCTATAGCTATAATTGATTTGGATAAATTCAAACATTATAACGATAGCTATGGGCATAATGTTGGAGATTATATTTTGAAAACCGCCGTCAAAGTTATAAAAGATTCTTTAAAAAAATTATCTTATAAATCAATTTTCGCAAGATACGGAGGCGAAGAATTTATTATAGTTTTCGATATAAATAATAAAAAAGAACTTTTTAATTCTATGGAATTTATAAGAAATAAAATTAACGAAACGGATTTTTCAACAGAAGAATATTCTCTTAAAGCTACGGCGTCTTTGGGCGGAGCGATTAAAGAAAAAAATATTTCTTTAGATAATTTTATAGATAAAGCGGATAAATCTCTTTATAAGGCAAAGCAATCGGGCAGAAATAAATCAGTAATAGAAGATTAAAAAAGCCCTCTTATTCAATATTATGATTAACCATTGTGAAAAATTGAATAAGAGGGTGAGATTATTTATGAAAAATACTATTATATAAAACCTTAATTTTTTAATAAGGTAAAATATTTATTATAATTTTTTTATTTTTTTTTAATTAATTCATTGTAATAAATTTGACATTTTTTATTAATATGTTATAATTTATTCATTAAAAAATAAGGTAGGAATTTTATATGTTTAGTTTGACACTACACTACACTACACTACACTACACTACACTACACTACACTAACGCCGCATTATAAATTTTTTCGGCGATTTTTCTATTGTAAAATTTATATATCCTTACTCATATATAGTTTATTTTTATCATTTAATAATATAATAAAAAATAGGTAATTTTATATGAAGAGAATAGTAGTGGCTGGAAATGGTCCATCGATAAAAGATATAGATTATAGGAGATTACCTGAAAATATTGATATTTTAAGAGTTAATCATTTCTATAAAGAAGATCATTATTATTTAGGAAAAAATATAAATTATTATATTCCAGGTGGTGCAACAGGCTTAAGCGAATATTTACCTTTAGTATTTGCGAAAACTATGGAGGGTGTATATAATATATTTAAATACTATCTTTATGACCCTTTTATAACAGATTATTTTAGCTATCTTGTTACTTTTGAAAATACAGATATATTTGATATCGATAAACATAGAACAATATATAACTATATTAAATTATATAGAAACTATTATAAACAATATAATTCTTATTTCTATCCCAATGCTGGAACATTGGGCATTATTAAATCTATAGAAAATGGCTATAAAGAAATATATATAGCGGGTATAGAGCTATCTGAAGCTAATAATTGGAAACATTTTTACAATGATGATACATATAAACTAGATATAAATGCGCATAGAAAATATCATAGTGTGCAATTTGAAAAAGATTTAATAAAATATATGTCTATTTTACCTGACATAAAAATGTATTCAATAAGTAATTCATGCGGTATAAATGAAATATTAGAGTTAGCACCTATTCAAAATAATAATCCATACATACCTATAAAGAAAACTAAAAAGGAGATGGAATTAAGCAAAGATTCTTTAATATTCTTACAGGAATTAAGAAATAAAATATTGAAAGAATGGAAACAATCAAAAATATTTTTTTATCAAAATAACTTAATAGATGATGAAAGTAATAAAAAACGAGTAAAAGAACTTGAGGAAAAGGAAAGAGCTATTGATAAGTTGGTTTGGTGGATACCAATTAAAAAAATTAGAGATAGGTTAAGAATTAAATTATTAAATAAATTAAAAAACTACAATATTACATATTAAGTTTTATTTTTAAGGAGAGAATTTTATGAGTAATATCGCTCTTATCCCAGTTAGAGGTGGCAGCAAGTCTATACCGCTAAAAAATATAAAGATAATTTGTGGAAAGCCATTGGTTTATTGGGCTACAAAAGCAGCTTCAAATAGTAAAGTAATTGATAAAGTTATCGTAGCTACCGACCATATAGATATAAGGAATACCGTTATTAATTTTAATTTAGATAAAGTTGAAATTTATGATAGAAGAGAGGAAAACGCTCAGGATACTTCTTCCACTAAAAGTTTAGTATTAGAATATATAGAAAATTCTAATGTTGAAGATGATGATAATATATTTTTAATACAGGCTACATCTCCTATGATAACTTCCAAAGATATAGAAGGCATATATAATAAAATGCTCAATGAAAAAGCAGATTCCGCTTTGACATGCGTTTCAAATAAAAGATTTTATTGGACTAAAGACGGGAAACCTATAAATCATGATATAAATTTTAGACCAAGAAGACAAGATTTTGAAGGATATATGCTCGAGAATGGGGCTTGTTATATAAACTCTGTTAAGAATTTAAAAAGAATAGAGAATGTACTAAACGGAAAGGTATGCGTATATGAAATGCCAGAATATACTGGTATAGAAATAGACGAAGAATTTGATTTTTTAATCGTTGAAAAATTAATGCAAAAATATGATAGAATAAATAATGAGAAATATTAGGATACATTTATATAAAAATGCATACGCATAAATCTTAAATAAGAATCTATAAATAAATTTTTAAAAATTATTTTAAGTAAAAGTAGAAAATATTTCTTTATTAGAAAACAATTAATTTGTTTAAACCTAAACTATTAGTTAAATTGACAATATATAAAATTAATTATAGAATTCCTATAAAATTACATTAAGGAATTAAAAATATTTTGAAATTAAAAATTATATTATTCATAATCTTTAATAGTATATTATATTCTCAATATAATAATTTTCTTAATTTCAATACGAATATAAACGATAACGAAGTAAAAATAATTTTTAGTTTAAAAACCAATGAAAATAAATTAATCGTTAATGCCTATATTCCAAAAAATTATTACGGTTATTTAGAATCGTCTATAGCAAATAAAATAAAATTCTTTGCAGATAATAAAGAAATAAACGCAATATATCCAAAAGGCGAAAAATTTCACAATGATATAATAATAAAAGGAAAGCAAGAATTTATATTAAATATCGATATAGAAAATATTAATTTTATAAAAGCTAATTATCAATTATGTTCTGAAAAAGATAATATATGTTTGCCACCAAAAAGCGAAATTATATTTGGAGAAGAAATTAATTATATTTCAAAAAAACCTAAAAATGCAAGTTTATTAACAGAAAATAATTTAATAGAAAATCAAAATATATTAATAACTTTAATAATTATATTCGCATCGGGAGTCGCTTCGATTTTTCTTCCATGTTCCTATCCTCTTTTGTCAATAACGATTTCAATATTTTCAAATTCAAATAATCAAAATAAAAAATCAAATATATTCTCTTCTCTTTTATTTAGTTTAGGAATTATAACGACTTATACGATTTTAGGCGGAGTCGTTTCGGCTGCGGGATTCTTTTTTAATAAAACTATTTTATTTGGAAGCATTGGATACAATCCGATAGTTTTGACAATTTTAATTTTATTTTTTCTATATTTTACTTTTTCAATGGCTGGTTTTTACGAAATAAGAATTCCTAATTTCTTAAAATCGGCAAAATCAAACGCTTTTTCAAAAAATAAAACTTCTTTAATAAACAAATATATAATGGGACTTTTGACGGGAATTGTCGCCACTCCATGCGCCGCTCCTATAATCGCGTTTATACTTGAAATTGGATTTTTAAATCCTATTTTTGCAACCGTTTATATGTTCGTGTATGCTTTTGGTTTTTCTTTAGTTTTATTTATTTTGGGAGCTTTCGCTTCGATACTTTCAAAAATGCCAAAATCTGGGAGTTGGACAATTTATATAAAATATATTTTTACTTTTATAATGTTTCTTATCTGTTTTTATTATTTAAATATATTATTTGGAATTTTAGGATTTAATAAAATTAGTTTTCTGTTTGCCGATTTATCAATTATAATATTTGCAATATTTATTTATTTGATAAAAAAGAAAAATATTTATTTGAGTAAATTTGAAATTAAAATATTTGTTTCTGTTTTAATATTATCTTTAATCATAGGTTCGTCTTATAGTTTTATAAAATCAAAATCTGAAATAAATAATTCAATTACTTACGAAGAAGCTTTAGAGATTTCAAAACAAAATAAAAAAAATATATTAATCGATTTCTCTGCAATTTGGTGCGCCAACTGTTTTGAACTTAAAGAAAAAGTATTTGAAAGCGAAGAATTAAAAAATTTTATAAACGACAATTTAATTTTTGTCGAAGTAGATGTTGATAAAAGAAAAGATATTGCAAAAGAATTTAATATAAAATGGCTTCCTTACATAATTATAATAGACGAAAATAAAAATATATTATATTCAAAAAATTCATTTTCAAGTTTTGACGAAAAAATTGCAAATGAAATAAAAAAAGATATAGAAAATATAATTAAATAATTTTAAATTTCTTCTCCGTTTTCAATTTTGCTTATTAATTCCACTCTTTTTAAATGTCGTCCTCCTTCAAATTTCGCTTCAATCCATTCTTTAACTATCATTTTTGCCAAATCTACTCCGACTACTCTCGCCCCGAAAGCTATAATATTTGAATTATTATGCTGTTTCGATAGTTTTGCAGAATAAGGCTCTGAACAAACCGCCGCTCTTATTCCTTTAACTTTATTTGCAGCAAGCGAAATTCCTATTCCCGTTCCGCAAATTAAAACTCCTCCGTCATAATTTCCTTTAGAAATCTCTTCGGCGACTTTTTTTCCGTAAATAGGATAATCTATACTCTCGGCGCTATTCGTTCCAAAATCGGAAACTTCATGTCCTAATTCTTTTAAGTATTTTATTATTTCGGATTTCAATTCCACTCCCGTATGGTCGGATGCTATCGCTATTTTCATTCTCTCTCCTTTTTATAAATTATAAGAAAATTCTACTATGGCATAAGTTATATTATTTTCTGAGCAAAGTTTAATTATAATTTTATCTTCAATAATTTCTTTATTAACTATAATCGTATCTCCCAACTTTGCAGGAACTCTATATTCTATTCTTATTCTTTTATAATAATCTTCAACATAATCGATAACCATATCAATATATCTCGCGTTATTTACATGATTATTATCGTCTATAAAATATTTTTTTACTTTAAATCTGTCAATCTCTTTTAAATTTTTATTATCGAATTTTATTTTTCTCGGCAAATAATTCATTTCAATTTTTTTATCGAATTTCACTCCGTCAATAATTGACTTTGGAATTCTAACTAAATTTGAATTAGCCAAATCGACAAATCCGCCAATCGCATAACAAACTATAAGCTCAATATTATTTTCATCGTATATAACCGTATTTCTGTAGCCGTAAACCTCGTTGCATTCGTAAACATAAGTCCTCGTTATAATTTTTTCGCTATATTTTGGTAGTTTATAAATATCGACTTGTCTTGAAATAAGAAACATACTAACATTATTTTCATTAAAATAATTTGTAAGCTCATTTTCGCTTTCTAATTGAAAAAAAGAACAATCCTGCATAATATCGAATATTGACGAAGTTTTTAAAAGTCCGTCCTTGTCAATTTGACTTGTCCCAATAATCGTTTTCATTTCATACATATAAAAGCCTATAATTTTAAGTTTGTATATTATATAGGAATAATTGGGAATTGTCAAAAATATTTTTTAAATTGTTCTATTTTATAAATAGGATTAATTAATTTATATATTTAAATCTTAAGATATAACTACAATAACATTTTTAAAGTATTTTACTAATTTTGTAATTCTATATATTGACTTTTTTATTAAGAAAATATAAATTAAATTATAATTAAAATTAAGGATAGATATAATGGCAAAAGTTACAACTGAAGAAGAGCTTGCAAATGCTATAAAAAATAATGAAGATACTATAGAAATAGAAGGCGACCTTTCTAAAAAAGCAATTAGAATTAAAGCCACAGGAAAAGTTGCATGGGTTGTAGCTATAGCCTCAACTATCGTAGCCGTAATAGGTATTTTACTTATTACAACTTCTGGAGGTAAAAATTTAATAGCATTAGGCTCTGGAACTGGAGCGGTATCTACTCTTGGAAGCAATACGACTATAGGCGTAATTATTATAGCCATAGCTATAGCAGGCGCTGGAATTGGAATTCTTAATAAATTGCGTAAATACAGAATAGAAAAAGTTTCAGAAAAACACATTATTTTGCATAAGAAATAATTTATTTATAACTTTAATATTGTAAGATTACAATAAATTTGATAATCCTCAATATATTTTGTCAAAATACTAAAAAATCAAAAGACAACTATTAATATATAACTTTATCGCTAAAACTTTTAACAATTCTCAAATAATAACTCTCGTCTATATCATTTAATAGAATTATATTTAAATCTTATGTATTATTAAACATTATTTTTTATTTATACTATTAATATACCAAAAATAAGCGTTCTTAATACTATTTTCTAAACTATTTTAGATTTATAATTTAAAACATTTTTTATATTTCCAATATTTATATAAATAAAGGTAGAGTAGTCTGTTTGTATTTCTTTAATAATTAAAATAACTTTGACAAATAAAATTATTCTGTTATAATATATTTTATGGACGAATTTGAATATTTAGAAAAAAGCAAAAACGAAATTATTACCATTGATAATTT
>ENA-ORSC01002331-ORSC01002331.1-human-gut-metagenome-genome-assembly--contig:-NODE-2331-length-11575-cov-3.328646_pt1 | contig 11575 bp, 6 predicted proteins | sample MGYA00242178_ERZ509140 | MGnify/ENA primary metagenome ERZ509140 (study PRJEB26280, sample SAMEA2338681) | human gut metagenome | biome: human gut; feature: human-associated habitat; material: faeces... | reverse complement strand
ATTGCCTTCATTAATCAAGTCGGGCAAACTCAAACCCTGGTTCTGGTACTGTTTGGCCACAGATACGACGAAACGAAGATTGGCACGTGTCAATTTTTCCAATGCTACACGGTCACCCTTACGAATGCGTTGAGCGAGTTCCACTTCTTCCTCAACAGTAATCAGGTCTTCACGGCCGATTTCCTGCAAATACTTATCAAGAGAAGCGCTCTCTCTGTTAGTGATACTTTTGGTAATCTTTAGTTGTCTCATTCTTTAAAAACAGATTTGGAGTGCAAAGTTACGACAAATAATTTGTTAACATACAAAATTAAGTAACTTTTACACTATATTTTTCTACTAATAAAACAAAAAGAGATGCCGGCAAGTTGATTGACGGCATCCTTTTTCTATTTCATTAGCTTATCCTGTAATCTTATTACCTTATTTTACACCTTATTCCTGAGTCAAATCGACGGCGAAGTATCCACGTTTGCCTGACGGGAAGACACCGGTCAAGAACAATACCTGGTTCGGAGACTTAACTGCAGCCTTCATTACTTCTTCCAGATCGCTGACTTTACGCATCGGCTGGTCGTTAGCTTTCAGAATGATAAATCCTTTGCGAACTCCTGCATCCGACATCTTACCGGAGGAAACTCCCGTTACTTGCAACCCATAGCCCAGATTCAATTGTTTTTTCAAATCATCCGGCAATTCTTTGAAAGCAGCTCCCAGGATTTCCATACCTGCATCCTTCACAATCTTGGTAGTACCCTGTTCGTTCTTCAACGTTACTTCAACGGTCTTTTCTTTCTTGTCACGGATCAGTTTCACTTTCACTTTGTCACCCGGACGATGTTTAGCGATAGCTTCCTGCAAGTCAGCCATGTTGGACACCTTCTTATTATCCAAACCGATGATTACGTCGTCTACCTTGATGTCAGCTCCTGACGCAGAACCGTTTTCTACGATTTCGGAAACCCATACACCTTCTACTACACCCAGTTCCTTCGCTTTATCTGCCAATGTCTTACCGGAGTTGTCAATCGGCTGACGGTCGTCCATTAGACTACTACCAATAGAACCACCACGGATACCGAGCAATGCACGTTGTACTGTTCCATATTGTTTCAAGTCGGCGATGACCTTTGTCATAATACTGGTCGGAATGGCAAAACCATATCCTGCGTATGCACCTGTGGGAGAAGAAAGTACGGAGTTGATACCTACCAATTCGCCTTTCGCATTCACCAGTGCGCCACCACTATTACCTTGGTTGATCGCAGCATCCGTCTGGATGAATGATTCTATACCATTATTATATACTCCCAACGAACGGGCTTTTGCACTTACGATACCGGCAGTTACAGTAGAATTCAAATTGAACGGGTTCCCTACTGCCAATACCCACTCTCCTACTTTCAAAGCTTCAGAATCTCCTACCGGAATAGTCGGAAAATCATCGCCTTCGATTTTCACCAGTGCAAGGTCAGTGCTGGGATCGGTCCCAATCACACGTCCTTTGAACTCACGGTTATCATTCAGTTTCACACTGATTTCATCCGCACCATCAATCACGTGATTGTTCGTTACGATATATCCGTCTTTAGAAATAATCACCCCCGAACCGAATCCTACACGGGGCTGAGTTTGCACCTGACGTTGCTGCCCGCGTCCGTCTCCAAAGAAGAAATCAAAAATATCCGGCGCTTGCTGAACCGTTCTTGTTTTAGCTTCCTGAGTAGACCTTATATGTACGACAGCATGAAGCGAATTTTCCGCAGCTTGAGTCAAATCGACAGGTTGAGCGTTTACCGCGTCAAAAGCAGCCAATTTGACATTGGGATTCTGCTTGAACATCTCATTAAAAGATGTCTCTGTAGCAGCCTCGTTAGATTGCAACAATTTGTAAGTTGTCAATCCTGCAACTCCTGAGCTAAGAAGAACGATAGCTCCTACTCCCAGAATGTTCTTTGTTGTCTGTTTCATGATTTATAATTCTTTAAAATGTTAATATTCGACATTGTTTTAACTTTTACGACGTTAAAATAATAACAAATATCGTTCACTTATTCTACTTGTCACACTTTTTTGTCCTCTTTTAACAGAGAATATTTAGGGCTTAACAGCGGTTAACGACAACACCTGACAAATTTACATTCGTTGTATGTCAGGTAACGTTAACACTCTGACATTCATTCAGTAAGACTAGATTTTCATGACACCTATCCCGGGCAAATCATTCAGGGTGATTTTTCCTCGCACTACTTCCACTCCTTTAAAGCGGTCGTTGGAGATAAGCAGGTTGCCATCCAGGTCGGCAAAATCAACGAGTGGCGAGAATTGCGAAGCGGCAGATATAGCACAGGAAGTCTCTGTCATACACCCTACCATTACACGCATACCGAGCGCGTGCGCCAATGTCACCATTTTCCATGCCTCCCGCATACCGGTACATTTCATCAACTTGATATTAATTCCCGTAAAAGCACCTTTCAATGCTGCCACATCTCCCAAACGCTGCAAAGACTCATCGGCAAATATCGGCAACGGACTCTGCTGGGTTATCCACGCAATGTCATCCAACTGCTCTTTCGGCATAGGCTGCTCTATCATCACAATCCCTTTTTCTTTCAGCCAATGAATCATATCGAGCGCGTACTGACGGTCTTTCCAACCTTGATTAGCGTCTATCGCTATCGGAAGGTCTGTCACCGAGCGAATGGTCTCAATCATCTCTTTATCATTGTCCCGTCCCAGTTTCACCTTTAATATATTAAACCGCCCGGCACATTCTTTTGTTTTCGCACGCACCACATCCGGAGTATCAATGCCAATAGTAAAAGTGGTAGAAGGCGTCTTTTCCTTATTCAATCCCCATATCTGATACCACGGAGCGCCCAGCAATTTTCCCACTAAATCGTGAAGAGCAATATCCACTGCTGCTTTAGCTGCAGTATCTTTCGGCGAGAGACTGTCAATGTATGACAAAATGTCTTCTAACTGAAAAGGATCAGAAAACTGCTCCAAGTTCACCTTCCTGAGGAAATTCATGACAGACTCCACTGTTTCACCTAAATAAGGGGGCATAGAAGCCTCCCCGTATCCGGTGATCCCTTCATATTCTATTTCCACCTGTACGTCGGGAGTTGTAGTACGCGAATAGGTGGCCACAGTAAATACATGTCTTAATTTCAACTCATAAGGGAAAAACTTCATTTTCATCTTCCCGCCCAAGCCGAGTTTATTTATATATAAGGTAGAAGGTGATAATTCCCCGGCCAATGCCTGGCGAACCACTAGCCCGGAACCTAAAGCTGCAAAAGCCGCCGTTTTCAAGAAATCTCTTCTGTTTTGCATGTTTTCAAAGTTATAAGTGTGATAAGACAATAAAATAAAGGGGTTATTGTGGAAGGTAGTGAGGATTATGTTCCGTAGTATTCATCCCTTTCTCCTTATTTATATATGGCAGAAAGCGGACTGCAAAAAGCAAACGCCCCGTATTAAATTCATCATAGTTCTTATCTGCCGGTTCAAAGCTACTGATATGCACATCGCCAAGAGCATGGATAAACTGTTTATTTCCTAAATAGATACCGACATGAGAGATACCTTCTTTCCGTCCGGAAAACGCTTTCCGACCGAAAAACACCAAATCTCCCCGTTGCACATTAGCAAAATCGGAAGTAATCTCGATGCGTTCTCCTACATAAGCCTGTTGCGATGCATCCCTGGGAATAATAATATCATGCATGAACAGCACCGTACGAACCAGACCGCTGCAATCTACTCCTTTGGAAGAAGTACCGGCCCACAGATAGGGAATGCCTATCATAGTATATGCAGTTTCGATAATACTCTCCACATCCTGTTTCAGAGAAGCTCTCCATTTTGTCTCCGGCTGTGAGATCGATTTGGAAATATATGCTTGCCGACCGTCCGGATAAGAGACTTTATAAAAATGCCCTTTGCTTCCTTCCCACTTCAAGCGGTTTCCTGCCACTACGTCAGATACGGTTTGCGATTTCTCATCCGGCTTCTCATAAGTGAATCCATAATGGGCAGTAACCACAATCTTTTCGGCACGGTTCCATTCATTATATCTTTCCTTCGACATGGGGGTAATAACCATTCGATGTACCCAACCGGTATAATCATCCGGTGTTTGAATCTCGTACCAACCCGTATATTGCAGAACTTTAACCGGCATTCCTAACAATGCTTGTGTACTCATACCGGAGGTAAACTTCCCCTCGTCACGTAAATTACAGACAGAAATATGCACTACTCCATAAGCGGAATCAGCAGGCATAGGACGTATCTCCTGAGCATTCAGGGTAACTGACGCAACTGCCAGAAAGCAGCAGAAAAAAAGGATAATTTTCTTCATCGAACTATGATTTAATGATAGCAAAGGTAGAAATTATTTCTATTTGTGACACATTCTTTGGCTAAAACAAAATAAATGACGTATTTTTGCAGCCTAAAGCAGTTGGCCGGTCTGTCGCGTGCACGTTTTCGTGCAGGAGGAAAGTCCGGGCAACACAGAGCGTCCCACTTCCTAACAGAAAGCTGTCCGTGAGGGTAGAGTAACGTAGAAGAAAATAACCGCCATTCCTTTCGGGGAGAGGTAAGGGTGAGAAGGTGGAGTAAGAGCCCACCAGCCGCATGGTGACATGTCGGGCTGTACGTCTTAGGAGTTGTAAGGTCATGTAAACCGGCGTTATGAGAGTTGCTCGCTCCATGTCGGAGGGTAGACCGCTAAAGTGCCGTGGTGACACGTCACTCAGATAAATGACAGACACCTTATTTATATAAGGTACAGAACTCGGCTTATAGGCTGACTGCTTTTTCTTTTTAAAACCCTGAGCCATGAAGAAGAAAATCACTGATATATGGAAGTTTCTTACGTATGACATTTGGCGCATCACGGAAGACGAAGTGACCAGAACTAAGTTCTCGCTCTACAATATTATAAAAACGATCTATCTTTGTATCAACCGGTTCACCAAAGACCGAATGGCTAACAAGGCCTCTGCGCTGACATACAGCACGCTGCTCGCCATTGTGCCGATACTTGCCATTTTATTTGCCGTAGCCCGTGGCTTCGGGTTCGACAACCTAATGGAACACCAGTTCCGCAACGGCTTCGGAGGAAATATAGAAACGACAGAAGCCATTCTCTCTTTTGTCAATTCCTATCTCTCACAAACCAAAGGAGGTGTTTTCATCGGAGTAGGTTTAGTGATGTTGTTATGGACGGTCATCAATCTGGTCAGCAATATTGAAATCACATTCAACCGTATCTGGGAAGTAAAGAAAGCACGTTCCATGTATCGCAAGATTACGGATTATTTCTCCATGTTCCTGTTGATGCCGATTCTGATAGTTGTTTCCGGAGGACTTTCCCTGTTTATGAGTACCATACTCAAACAAATGGATGATTTCGTCCTGCTTGCTCCTGTCATGAAGTTCATGATACGGCTTATCCCCTTCGTTCTCACATGGATGATGTTCACCGGGCTGTATATTTTCATGCCGAACACGAAAGTAAAATTCAAACACGCTCTTATTGCCGGTATTCTGGCCGGCTCCGCTTATCAGGCTTTCCAGTTCCTATATATCAACAGCCAGTTGTGGGTATCAAAATACAATGCTATCTACGGTAGCTTTGCCGCACTTCCTCTATTCCTGCTCTGGTTACAGATTTCCTGGACTATCTGCCTGTTCGGTGCTGAACTGGCATACGCGGGACAGAACATCCGCAGTTTTAGCTTCGACCAGGACACACGTAATATCAGCAGGCGTTACCGGGATTTTATCTCTATCCTGATTATGTCACTCATCGCCAAACGGTTCGAAAAGAACGATCCTCCTTATACGGCGGCAGAAATATCGGAAGAACATCAGATACCCATCCGGCTGACGAACCAAGTACTTTATCAATTACAGGAAATAGACCTGATACATGAGGTAGTAACCGACCAAAAAAGTGAAGATATCGGTTATCAGCCTTCTATGGATATCAACCAATTAAATGTAGCAATTTTGCTTGATCGTTTGGACACATACGGTTCCGAGAATTTCAAGATTGATAAAGACGAAGAATTTAGCGATGAATGGAAGGTGCTGACAGAATCGAGAGAAGAATACTATAAAAAGGCAAGTAAAGTACTACTCAAAGATTTATAAATAGCGCCTCCTTAGACCTTTAGAAATGAATTAACACAATTATAATAAAGAAAAATGAAGAAACTACTACTAAGTGCATTTGCTCTCTGCTTTGCAGGAACAATTGCGGCACAAGAAGCTCCACTATGGATGCGCTATTGCGCTCTTTCTCCGGACGGAACAACCATTGCATTCACCTACAAGGGAGACATTTACACAGTACCGTCAACCGGCGGACGTGCCACCCAAATCACCACGAATCCGGCTTTTGACACCACTCCGGTATGGAGTCCCGACGGAAAGCAGATAGCTTTTGCATCCGACCGCATGGGGAGTCTTGATGTTTTCGTTGTCGCCAAAGAGGGAGGAGTCCCCCAACGATTGACCACTCATTCCGGCAGCGAAAAGCCTGTCGCTTATAAAGACGACAAGCATATCCTGTTCACAGCTAATATCGCCCCTTCTGCCGAGGATGCCGGATTTCCCTCGGGACAATTCCAGCAGATATACGAAGTGGCCGTTACAGGAGGACGTCCCACCATGTTTTCATCCATGCCTATGGAGTGTATCTCTATTAATAAGGAAGGAATTATGCTTTATCAGGATAAAAAAGGATATGAAGACTACTGGCGTAAACATCAGGTATCCCCTATCGCCCGTGACATCTGGAGCTATACTCCCGGAAAGACGCCCGTATACCAGAAGCAAACCACTTTCGGAGGTGAAGACCGTGAACCGGTATGGGCTCCCGACGGTAAGTCATTCTATTATTTGAGTGAAGAAAAAGGTTCGTTCAACATCTTCCAACGTACCCCCGGAGCAAATACTTCCAAGCAAATCACTTTCCACACCAAACATCCGGTACGCTTTCTGAGTATGGCAAGCGAAGGTAAATTATGCTACGGCTATAATGGCGAGATTTACACGCTTGTTCCGGGCGGACAGCCACAAAAAGTAAATATCACTATCCTGTCGGATAAGATAGACAAAGACATCATCCGCCAGATCAGATCGTACGGCGCAACTGACATTGCCGTTTCTCCTAAGGGTAAGGAAGTGGCATTTATCATGCGCGGTGATGTATACGTCACTTCTATCGACTACAAAACAACGAAGCAAATTACGAATACTCCCGACCAGGAACGTGACATCAGTTTTGCCCCCGACGGACGTACTTTAGTTTACTCATCGGAACGTAACGGACTTTGGCAACTTTACACATCAACGATCGTACGTAAAGAAGAAAAGCAGTTCACTTATGCCACCGAATTGAAAGAAGAACGCTTGACTAAATCTAACGTCGCTTCTTTCCAACCACAGTATAGCCCTGACGGAAAGGAGATTGCTTTCCTTGAAAACCGTACGGCTATTCGTGTTATCAATCTGAAAAGCAAAGCTGTACGTACTGTTATGGATGCCAAATACCAGTATTCTTATGCAGACGGTGACCAATGGTTCCAATGGAGTCCCGACAGTAAATGGATTCTCTCTGATTTTATTGGTATAGGCGGCTGGAATAATAAAGATGTGGTACTGTTGAAAGCTGACGGAAAAGGAGAAATGGTGAACCTTACCGAAAGCGGATACAGCGACACCAATGCCAAATGGGTATTGGGTGGAAAAGCCATGATATGGAACAGTGACCGTTCCGGATACCGTAGTCACGGTAGCTGGGGAAGCGAAAGCGATACCTATATCATGTTCTTCGATGTAGATGCATACAACCGTTTCACCATGAGCAAAGAGGACCTCGCCCTACTTGAAGAGGCTGAAAAAACAGAGAAAGAAGAAAAGGCCAAGAAGGAAAAAGAGGAGAAAGAGAAAGCTGAAAAGAAGAAAGATAAGAAAGACGCTAAAACAAAAGATACCAAGAAAGAAGAAGACAAGAAAAAAGAAGAAGTCAAGCCGCTGACCTTCGACCTCGAAAATCGTTTCGATCGCATTGTCCGCCTGACAGTCAATTCTTCCCGTCTTAGTGACGCAGTACTGACTCCGAAAGGCGATGTACTCTATTATCTGGCAGCTTTCGAAGGTGACTATGATTTGTGGGAACATAAATTAAAAGAAAATACCACCAAAATATTGCTCAAAGGAGTCGGTGGAGGTGCATTGATCCCCGATAAAGAAGGTAAGAACATCTTTATGTGCACAAGAAGCCAACTAAAGAAAATCGAAATCGCCGGCAGCAAAGTCACTCCGATTGAATTTGAAGCCTTCTTCGATTATCGTCCTTATGGCGAACGCGCATATATCTTCGACCATGTCTACCAACAGGTAAATGATAAATTCTATGTCGCAGACCTTCAAGGAACCGACTGGAAAGGATATAAAGAAGCTTACCAACGCTTCCTGCCACATATCAATAATAATTATGACTTTGCTGAAATGCTGAGCGAACTGCTCGGAGAACTGAATGCCTCACATACGGGAGCCCGTTATGCAGGTGGAGGCAGTGCATTATCTACCGCTACATTGGGCGTCTTCTATGATGAATCATATAGTGGTACAGGACTGAAAATCAAAGAAATTCTGGATCAGAGTCCTTTCACTCAAAAGAAAACTGATGTGAAAGCAGGATGTATCATCGAAAAAGTAGACGGAAAAACGATTGAAGCCAATGCTGATTACTTCCCATTGTTTGAAGGCAAGGTAGGACGCAAAGTAATACTTACCGTATATGACCCGGCCACCAAAAAGCGTTTTGAAGAAACTGTGAAAGCTATCAGCTATGGGGCACAAAGTGAATTGCTCTACAAACGTTGGGTGAAACAACGCGCGGCCGATGTAGATAAATGGTCTGACGGACGTCTGGGATATGTACATATACAATCGATGGGTGATGACAGTTTCCGTTCTGTCTACTCAGATATTTTAGGAAAATACAATAATCGCGAAGGAATCGTTATCGACACCCGTTTCAATGGCGGCGGCCGCCTTCACGAAGATATTGAAGTATTGTTCAGTGGTAAAAAGTATTTCACCCAAGTCGTCCGCGGACGCGAAGCTTGCGATATGCCCAGCCGCCGATGGAACAAGCCGTCTATCATGCTAACGTGTGAAGCCAATTACTCGAATGCACATGGCACACCATGGGTATACAGCCATCAGAAACTAGGTAAATTGGTAGGTATGCCCGTACCGGGAACAATGACTACCGTCTCTTGGGAAACCCTGCAAGATCCGACGCTGATATTCGGCACACCTATTACCGGTTATCGCCTGTCGAACGGTAGTTACTTAGAGAACACACAGCTGGAACCGGATGTTAAAGTCGCTAATTCTCCGGAAACTGTTGTCAAAGGGGAAGATACGCAATTGAGAACAGCGGTACAAGAATTACTGAAAGAGATCGATAAAAAGTAGTTTAAAACGAGACTACTCTCATCGCTTGTCGGGAGTAGTCTCGTTTTATTATGTAACCTTCTATTAAAAAACAGGCGATATTCACTCTGCCTAAGTCGTGATATGCTTATAGGGAGAATGACTAAAATCCAAGAAACACATCTCATAGCAAATGGTCAGCCACACCACAATGCAAGGCCAAGCTTTTATCACATACGGACGGATCAGTCCATTCCGGACAATAGATGGAACCAGCTCTGTAGTGGATAAGCCAACAATCACCAAGGTAGCTATCCAAAGCCAATAAGTATATTTCTTATGGGGCGATACACTGCATATATACCAGATAGCGACTCCTATCATCGCTATGATATATCCACTCGCCTCGCTTCCCGTACTGAATAATACGACAAATAATAAAACATTAGCCAACAACATAAAGCGAAAAGCCGGATATTTATATTGAGAGATCCTTAAATATGGAATGCAGAATAAAATCAAGCCCGGTATGATAAGCCACATATCGCTATACTCCGCATTCCCGGATATCTTTCGAACCACTCCTAATAATGATATATTTTGTGGATCAGCGAACATATTCAACATATTTTTCACCTTCAATCGCTCAAACCAATCTATATACTGAGAGATCACATACTCAAACCCCGGTGTATAAAGCACCGGGATCACAAAGCAAACCAATCCCCAGAAAAGACAAGAGGCTAATAACCTCACTTTCTGCCTTGAGAAGAAAAAGAACGCCAATCCCACGATCGGATAGATCTTGATAAATGTTCCGAGCATAATAATGCCTGCCGCCCAGAAATCCTTTTTCTCCAGTATCAAGACAAACGATAATAAGATAAAGGCCGCTACTGATATATTGAATTGCTGTACTCCTTGAGCCGTCATCAACTCACAATACGAATACCAATAAATAATGATTTTTTGGGTACTCGACAATGGCAATCGGCTAATCGCATAAAACAATAGGGCGGTATTACCCGCTATCCATAAGATTATACCCAACCATTCCGGTAACAGGGCGAAAGGAGCTATGATAAGACTAAATAAGATTCCATAATGATTTGAATCATAATATTCCGGATAATGATCCCCATATAAGGTTAACCCCTCGATAGCATGCCAATAGACTCCTTCAAATATCTTATAATTATTATATTTTCCAATCAACAACTTGACAATAGCAAAAATAACACCGGTTAGCATCCATACCCCGAATACAGTCCGGGGCTCTCTCCATACCGGATGGGTGGCTAAAGTCTTTAATCTCATATCCAATTTCTTCCTTTCAATCAGTCCACAAAGATAAAAAACCTAATAAAACGAGCCTAATAAAAAAGAAAAGACTGTCTGGGTATATAACCCGGACAGCCTTTTCCTTTATGATACAGACTCTATTCTGAGTATTCCCTATTAATTAGCGAATGATTTCAAAGGAACACTTACTCCCATGTAAAGATTCATGGCGTTACCGCTGACCGGCAAGCATTGTGGAGTTACCTTTGTCAACATATAATCCGATCCAATAAAGAAATTGATCCAAGACGGTGAGAAATTCAAGGCGATACCATACGTCTTGAACTTACTATGGATAAATGAGTAGCTCAGCGTAGCCTCAAACCATTTCACCGGACGGTAATTACCGGACAATGTCAGTTCCGTATAGGCTTTCGGGGAATAAAGACGAGTGCTTGACAATAAGCCGATACCTAACTTGTTTTCCAGCAAACGGTACTCGCCACCGATATTGATTGTCGAACGAAGACGGGTAGTGCTTCCGGACTCACCCTCTTTCTTGAAATGAAGCAAGTTCTCGAAATCTTCCTTGATAGCGTCAAACTGATCGCCCATGCTCGGTATATCACCGTTATTCTCGCCGATAGCCAGATCAAAGCCGTTAAAGTCGAAAGTTCCATCCAACTTACCTACCGTGCTCCCTCCTTTGCTCCAACTGATAAAACCTAAATCAAGGACAGCGGCGGACAACATGATATTCTCGGTCAATTGGTACGTAGCACCCAAGTCCACTCCCATACCGAAACCGCTAAGACCCGGA
>ENA-ORSC01002328-ORSC01002328.1-human-gut-metagenome-genome-assembly--contig:-NODE-2328-length-11579-cov-2.895089_pt1 | contig 11579 bp, 13 predicted proteins | sample MGYA00242178_ERZ509140 | MGnify/ENA primary metagenome ERZ509140 (study PRJEB26280, sample SAMEA2338681) | human gut metagenome | biome: human gut; feature: human-associated habitat; material: faeces... | reverse complement strand
GATGGATTGTCAGGATTGATGACAGAAGAAGAAACTCTTGCGGCACAAATGATGCGGGAGAATGGAAACTCCATGGATGTAACCGCATAGAAAGGAGAAAAAATGGCAGATACGACAACTTCCGCACTGAATTGGGCGAGTGTGGAAAACGGAAAAGTAAAAACAACAAAATCGAAAAAAAGCGATGAGTCCAACAACGGAACCATGGGATACGACCAGTTCCTTACATTACTTTGTGCGGAAATGCAGTACCAGGACCCGCTCGAGCCTACCAGCAATACCGAATATGTGGCACAGCTTGCAACGTTCTCACAGTTAGAGGCAATGCTTGGCATGCAGGATACACAGAAAAACGAGATGGCAAACAATCTGGTTGGAAAATATGTAATCTTAAAGGTTTCGGACGAAACAACCGGAAAAACTTCTTATGTGGACGGTAAAGTAGATTATGTCATGTATCAGGAAGACGGATCACAGATGCTCAGTGTCAACAATAAGCTGTATTCCATCGATACGCTTGATACGGTGGCCGACAGTGATTACTATGAAGCGATTGGTTATGCCAAGACCATTTCAAACATGCTGGCACAGCTTCCGGATATTGAAAATATTACGACCAAGTATTCCGGTGCGATAGAACAGATCCGTAAGGTATACGATGGCATGACGGATTATCAGAAGAGCTTTGTAAGTGAGTCTGATCTTGCAAAACTGAAGAAGTATGAGCAGAAGATCAAAGATCTGGGTGGAGATACCTCAGACGATACAAAGACGGATGATACCAAAACAGATACGGATACGAAAACCGATGATACCAAGACTGATACGGATACCAAGACCGATGACACAAAAACGGATGACTCGAAGACAGAGAATGGTTCCGGTCAGAAGAGTGACGAGACAACAGGTGCATAGGAAAGGGGAGAAAAGAGATGAACCCGATCAGCAAACAGTTTTCGTCGATCGAACAGGTAACCGGTCAGTATTTAAAACAGAAAAACGTAACCAGTCCGTCAAAGACGTCGGATGTTTCATTCGAAGATGTCTTACGGCAACAGCAACAGTTAAAGTTTTCAAAGCATGCCTCGCAGCGGTTAGAAAGCAGAAATATCAGCTTATCCGAGGAACAGAATGCCAGACTCGAAGACGGAGTGGAACAGGCACATGCCAAGGGAATTAAGGATTCTCTGGTTTTGGTGGATTCACTTGCTTTTATTGTTAATGTGCCAAGTAAAACCGTTGTTACCGCAATGGATCAGACGGAAACACAATCAAATATTTTTACAAATATAGATGGCGCAGTTATTATGTAACCGGACCTTATGGAAGTTACAGGAATCCCGACTGACAGAAGGATTTCAAAACCATATTGCCATCTAAGGAGGTCAATGTACTATGATGAGATCATTATTCTCTGCTGTGTCAGGTCTTAAGACACACCAGACGAGAATGGATGTAATTGGTAACAATATTGCCAATGTAAATACCGAAGCGTTCAAAGCTTCCAGCGTAAGATTCAGTGAACTGATGTACCAGACAATGTCCACCGCATCCGGTGGGGATGCGTCAACCGGTACGGGTGGTGTCAATGCCAAGCAGGTTGGTCTTGGTGTAAGCACGGCATCTACCATGATCAATATTACCGGGGCAGGTTCTTCCGAGACAACCGGAAACCCGTTTGATTTAAAACTCAGCGACAGCCAGACCACAAACTTCTTTATTGTCAGCGATGGAACAAATACCATGTTTACCCGTGCAGGTTCGTTCTATGTAGATGGAAACGGCTACCTGTGTATGAGTTCTACCGGATATACGGTACAGGGATGGCAGGTAGACAAAACGACAGGTGAGATCCACAAAGATACGGTTTCTCCCCTGCAGGTGATGTCACCGTCCAACACGACATCCGCTCCGGAGGCAACGACAGAGGCTCATGTGCATGGAATTCTGGATAAGGAAGATACCGATGTCACCGGAAAAGACGGCTATGTTATGACTCTTGGATTTTATGATGATCTGGGATATTCCTATACGGCTAAGTTTGCGGTATCGACACCGAAGACAACTCAGGGATTAGGCACTGGAAATAATTATTTTATCAGTTTAACGGATATTATTGATTCGAAGGGAAATTCTATTGTCACAAAAGACGAAAATGGAAATGCAATAAAAGACGAAGCTGGTAAGCGTAAGATGCTTGATTCGATCTGGGGAGATGACGGGAAACAGGATGATACGAATGGACCGAAGGGCTATTATATGAAATATGATTCCAATAAGGGTACATTTGTAAGTATTGGCGATGGTTCGAATACAACAGCTGGTACGAAGGCTGTAACGGCGAAATCCTTAAAACTTTCTGCCCTGGGAACACAGTATACAACAAATAATGCAGACGGAACGACACAAAAATCCAATTTTAAGGACATCAATGTAGATTTTTCCACTTCCACCAATGTAGGCCATGGCGGAAAGTCAACACTGAAAGTAGAAAAAGGAACTTCTGTCGGAAAAGAAACCGGTAAGAAGAATGGTGCAATGATCGGACTTGCTGTAGACCAGAGCGGTAAGATTTATGCAAGCTATGACAATGGTAACACCGAACTTCTCGGACAGATCGCAGTGGCACAGTTTGCCAATGCTTCCGGTCTTGAAAAAATTGGTGATAACTGCTATCAGACAACCTTAAACTCCGGCGAGTTTGACGGTGTGGGTGTAGCTGTGGATGCGGATGGAAGCAAGATCAATTCCGGACAGCTGGAAATGTCAAACGTTGACCTTTCCGGACAGTTTACCGATATGATCATTACGCAGCGTGGATTTCAGGCAAATTCGCGTGTTATCACAGTTTCCGACACATTACTGGAAGAATTAATCAACTTAAAGAGATAGTTTGAAAAATAGTTGGGAAATGGTTTTTTGACTGTTTCCCAACATTTTTTTGTAATTTTACACCCTTTTTAACAAAAAGGAAGTAGACAAGAGAGAGAAAGTTTAGTAAAATCATATAAAAGGGTATTTTGATGGATTTTGTCGGAAGATTCATCGGAATTCCTAATTTTAGAAAATGGAAGGTGTAGTTCATGGATATAGCATCACTGCTTTCAATTATCGGCGGAATTGCCATGGTTATCTTTGGCGTCCTCAGTAGTAACAGTTTTGACATCACTGCGATGCAGATGTACATTGATCCAGCGTCGGTTGTTATCACGTTTGGCGGATCAATCTGCAGTACACTCGGGTGTTTCAAACTTGCAGATGGAATCAACGGATTCAAGTCAATTTCACTCCCGTTCAAGGATAAAACATATGATCCGTCACAGACCATCCGGACAATTATTGACATGTCAAATGTCGGAAGAAAAGAAGGTCTGCTTGCACTTGAAGAAGCTGCAAACGGAATTGAAGACGAATTCCTGAAAAAAGGAATCATGCTTGTAGTAGATGGCACCGATCCGGAGCTGGTTCGTGGGATTCTGGAAACGGATATGGTGTGTCTGGAAACCCGTCACAAGGATGTGATTAAGTTTTGGGAAAAATGGGGCGAGATGGGTCCTGCCTGGGGTATGATCGGTACCCTGATCGGTCTGGTAGATATGCTGTATCATATGGATGATCCGTCCACACTGGGACCTGCCATGGCGGTTGCACTGATCACTACATTGTACGGATCCCTGTTGGCTAACTGGATCTGTACGCCGGTATCCAATAAATTAAAAGCGGATAATGCGATAGAGATGCAGCAGAAGGAAGTCATGATCGAGGGACTTTTGTCCATACAGGCAGGTGAAAATCCCCGTGTCATTGAGGAGAAATTAAAGTCATTCCTTCCTCCGAAGGACAGAACAAGTGCAGATGAAGAAGGAGAAGCGGGGGGTGAAGCTTAATGGCAAAACGTAAGCCTGAAGATCCACCTGCTGGTTCACCGGCATGGATGTCCACTTTCAGTGACCTGATGAATTTGCTTCTGTGCTTCTTTGTCATGCTGTTTTCCATGTCATCTATTGATGCCAACAAATGGGATGAAATGGCTGCGGCAATGTCTAACAGTGCTTTTAGTATTTTTAACGCCGGCTCTACGGCCATAGGTGAAGGAATATTGATCAGTAACGGCGTCAGCCAGCTGAATGATCTGGATGAGTATATCAGTAATGCTGGAAGAAATGCGGACAGTGAAACGGATTCCGACAATTATGAGAAATATGATAGCACAGAGGCACTGCAGGAGGCACTTAATGAGAAAAATCTTCAAAGCAATGAAGAACTGTCCGAAATGGTACAGGAAGCTGTAAATGAGGACAGCCTGGCGGATCAGGTGGATGTATCTTTCACAGCGCAATATGTACAGCTTTCTATGAAGGGAGCTCTTTTATTTGATTCCGGAAGCGATTCCCTGAAGGAACAGTCCAAGACAGTATTGGACAAAGTGGGAGTGATCCTGGAACGATATGGCAGTGATTCTGTAATTGAAATTGAGGGACATACGGATAATGTTCCGATACATAGTGCGAGGTTCGCTGATAACGAGGAACTGAGCAGTGCACGTGCACTATCTGTATTTTATTACCTTGTGGATAATACTTCACTGAATCCTGCAAATCTCCGGCATGCGGGAATGGGAGACCGCACCCCCGTGGCGGACAATTCCACAGAAGAGGGCAGAAGTAAGAATCGACGGGTAGAGATCAGAATATATAATCCTTCTGCGGCAAATTAAGGCAGACAGGGAAAGGAAGCAGAATAGTATGAAGAAAAATCTGATGACAGTGCTGATCCTGGCACTACTTATCGTGAATATTGCGTTGACCGGTGTTATGCTGGTAAGCATTGTGGGAACGAATAAGAAGACGGCACAGCTGGTGGATAATATCACGACTGCCATGAATCTGGAACTGACGGTTCCGGGAGCAGAGGGGACGACGAATGTTCCTCTTACGGACACAGAAGTATATAATATTGCGGATTCTATGACGATCCCGTTGAAGAGTGAGGCGGGAGCAAAGCAGGATTATATTATGTTTGATGTCTCGCTGTCTATCAATAAAAAGAGCAAGGATTATAAGACCTACGGAAGCAGTGAAACACTGTCCGGCTATGAAAATCTGATCAAGGATGCCATTACCGCTACGGTTTCCGCACATACGGAAGATGAGTGCAGAGAGGATATGGAAGGTTTGAAAGAGGAAATCCTGAAGTCTGTGCAGGATCTGTTCCAATCCGACTTCATCTATAAGGTTGCAATCAGTGGAGTGAAATTCGGCTGATGAACCACAAAAATAAGATGACAGGAGGTGAGGTCCTGTGAGTGATATACTTTCACAAAGCGAAATTGATAATCTCTTGAAACAATTGTCGGATGGAGATCTGGATGTGGATCAGATTCAGGGTGAGGATGAGAAGCAGGTTAAAAATTATGACTTCAGTCGTCCCACCAAATTCTCCAAAGAACACTTAAGAACATTGGAGATTATATTTGAACATTACAGCAGACTGGTATCGACAAACCTGCCGGTATATCTGCGTAAAAACGTACAGGTATCGGTTGCAAGTTCCGAGACGGTTACTTTCAGTGAATTCTCCAATGCACTATCAAATCCGTCGGTACTCGGCATTATTAATTTTGCACCACTTAACGGCAATATCATTATTGAGATAGCAACCAATCTGTGCTATGCCATGCTTGACCGTATGCTGGGAGGCAGCGGACAGCCTTTGGAAAAAAGCAGGGAATTTTCAGATATTGAACTGACAATATTACAGAAATTATTGGTAATGTTCACCCAATTGTTACGGGAACCCTGGAAAAATGTTGTTGATATCTCGCCGGTCTTAAGCAGGCTAGAGACGAATCCCCAGTTTGCGCAGGTGATCGCTCCCAGTGATATGATCGCCATTGTAACCCTGAACATGAAAATCGGGGATGTAGAAGGAATGTTAAATATCTGTCTTCCTTTCTTTACACTGGAAGATGTGATGGATAAACTGAACACCAAATATTGGTTCTCCACAATGCAGGAGAACCATGATGAACACTACGAAGAGTACATTGAATCCATGATCCGCAGAGTGGATGTTCCCATTAAAGCGGTGCTGGGCAAGAGCACAATTTCCGTAAGCGATTTTCTGAATCTGCAGGTTGGAGATTGTATTCGACTGGATTCCAGAGTGGATACCGATATGGAAGTGTATGTGGGCAATATTAAGAAGTTCACAGCATTACCGGGTACAGAGAAAGATTCGTATGCTGTTCAGATCACATCGGTGATCAGAGAGGAGGAGTAACGATGGATGGGATGTTATCTCAGGATGAGATAAATGCCCTGCTGCAAGGCATGGATCTGTCGGACACCGCGGACAGCGGTGCATCGCCGGAGACACCTCAGGACAGCAGCTCGGCTGAAAATACGGATAATGCATATGTGAAAGATGTGGCACCGACTGTCGGAGACGAAGAGGAACTGACCGATGTAGAGAAGGATGCGATTGGCGAGGTAGCCAATATCAGCATGGGTTCTTCCGCCACTACATTATATTCACTGGTAAACCGCAAAGTAAATATTACCACTCCGGTGGTTACACTGGCCACATGGAAGACTTTGCTGGATAGTTACGAGAAGCCCTGCGTATTTATTCAGATCAAGTATACAAAGGGGTTGGACGGCACCAATATTCTGGTGTTAAAAGAGCATGATGTAAAAGTGATCACCGACCTGATGATGGGCGGTGACGGTACCAATACAGAAGGAGAACTGGGAGAGCTGCATCTGAGTGCAATCTCCGAGGCAATGAATCAGATGATGGGAGCTGCAGCCACCTCACTATCTACGCTGCTGCAGACGGTGATCGACATCAGCCCGCCGGAGTCTTCCCTGTTCGACCTGACAGAAGTAAAAGACGGCAAAGAAATTTCTCCATTTTTGGGCGGTACTTTTGTAAAGATTTCTTTTCGCATGCAGATTGATGATCTGGTGGACAGCACTATCATGCAGCTATATCCCATAGATTTTGCCCGTAAGCTGGTAGAGACATTTATCAATACGCAGATGGCTAACATTGATGAAGTGACAGAGAAAAAGCCTGAACAGCCGGAGAATGATACCACAGCGCAGATTCCTGCACCGGGTACTGATAATCAGACGCAGATGAACAATACGAATCTGAACGGCATGAACCAGATGGGTAACATGGGCATGAATGATATGAACCAGATGAACAACATGGGCATGAATGGCATGAACCAGATGGGCAGCATGGGCATGAACGGCATGAACCAGATGGGCAACATGGGAATGAACGGCATGAACCAGATGGGCAACATGGGCATGAACAGCATGAACCAGATGGGCATGATGGGAATGCCGGGACAGAATGTGAATGTACAGCCTGCGCAGTTCCAGAGCTTTTCGAATGACAATATGGGCACTACCGGACAGGAGAATATCGGACTGATCAAAGATGTTCCACTGGAAGTAACGGTGGAGCTTGGCAGAACGACAAAATCCATATCCGATATTCTGGACTTCTCTCCGGGAACGATCATAGAGCTTGACCGTATTGCCGGTGAGCCGATCGACGTATTGGTGAATGGCAAGTTCGTAGCCAAGGGAGAAGTTGTTGTAATTGAAGAGAGTTTTGGCGTACGAATTACGGAGATTATAAAGTAGGCAGAGAACAGACCAAATAAACGGAGGAAAATTAAATGGCTAAAAATATTTTAATCTGTGATGATGCAGCATTTATGAGAATGATGATCAAGGACATTCTGACCAAGAACGGCTATAATGTGGCAGGAGAAGCAGAAAACGGATTGAAGGCAGTGGAAAAGTTCAAAGAGGTAAATCCTGATCTGGTACTTATGGATATCACTATGCCTGAGATGGATGGAATCCAGGCATTGAAAGAGATCAAAAAGATCGACGGCGGAGCAAAAGTAATTATGTGTTCCGCTATGGGACAGCAGGCAATGGTTATTGAGTCCATTCAGGCCGGAGCCAAGGACTTCATTGTAAAGCCTTTCCAGGCTGAGCGTGTTATTGAAGCAGTGAAAAAGGTAGTGGGTTAATGATCATACTTACCGGAAAAACAGACAGTTATGCGCAATTCATCACAGTGTTGCTGATCTTTGTGGCGGTACTGGCGGTGACTGCGCTGGTGACAAAATGGATTGCCGGATATCAGAAGCAGCAGGGTGCAGCGGGGAATATTGAAGTATTGGAGACCGTCCGGATCGCCAACAACAAATATATCCAGTTGGTTCGCATTGGCGAAAGCTATTTTGCGATTGCGGTCTGCAAAGATACCGTAACAAATCTGGGAGAAATTCCTGCCGGGCAGCTGAAGGACAAGACAACAACAGATAATACTTCTGGCTTCCGGGAGTTATTGAAACGTGCGGCTAAGAAAGAGAATGAAGAACAAGATCATTAACTGGAGTAATAAATTTAAGATTGCAACGTATATGGTATGCCTGCTGGTCACGGTGGGCATATTGTGTATTTGCGTACCGATAAAGGCACAGGCTTCGGAAAGACATCTTACGGGAGACACAGAGGTCTCCACAGTGATCAATCCTGCCGGAACGGCGACTACCCATGAGGAAGTAGGGTCGTTGAATACAGCCAATACGGTCAGCATTACCTATAATAATGGGAACGGTCAGATCAATGGAGCACTGAGAATTCTGATCACTCTGACACTGATTGCACTGGCACCGACCATTATCATTATGATGACCTCTTTTACCAGGATCATCATTGTGCTGCACTTTACCAGATCGGCATTGAATACGCAGACGGCACCGCCCAATCAGATCCTGATCGGTCTGGCATTGATCCTGACATTTTTTATTATGGAGCCTACCATTACGAGAATCAATGAAGAGGCGATCCAGCCGTTTGAAGCGGGAACCATCGACCAGAGTGAAGCACTGGAAAAAGGCATGGCTCCCTTGCGGGAGTTCATGTATCCGCAGACACAGGTAAAGGACGTAGAACTTTTTATGGATATCGCCGGACTGGAGTGGGATGGAACCCTGGAGGATATTCCCAATTCCGTGCTGGTACCGAGTTTTATGATCAGTGAATTGCGTACTGCATTCTGGATCGGATTTATGATTTATATTCCTTTCATTGTGATCGATATGGTAGTGGCGTCGACCTTGATGAGTATGGGTATGATGATGCTGCCGCCTACGACGATTTCCATGCCCTTCAAAATACTGCTGTTTGTTCTGGCAGATGGATGGGCACTGATCATAGGTCAGCTGGTGCAGACGTTCTATTATTAATCGGAAGGTGAGGTGTTACTATGACGATTGATGCAGTATCTGAAATGACTAATAATGCACTCTATGTGATCATCAAGGTATCGCTTCCTGTACTTCTGGTGTCTTTGATCGTGGGTCTGATCATCAGTATTTTTCAGACAGTGACATCCATTCAGGAACAGACATTGACATTTGTACCTAAAATCATAGCGATCTTCCTTACGCTGATCCTGCTGGGCAGCTGGATGATGAATACTATGGTAGAATACACAGTACAGCTTTGGTCGAGTTTCAGCCAGTATGTACACAGGTGACGGGATGACTTCATGATAGATTTTTCGTTTTCGATATATGATCTTGAATATTTTTTATTGATTTTTGTCAGGGTATCCTGTTTTGTATACATAGCACCGTATTTTGGAATGAACGATACTCCTGCCAGGATCCGGATCGGTATCAGTTTTTTTACATCGATCCTGCTGTATGAAACACTGACACCGGCAGATGCGGTTGTATTTGATACGGTGATGGAGTATGCCGTGATCGTCATGAAAGAGGCAATTGCCGGACTTCTGATCGGATTCGGCGCGAATATCTGCATGGCGATCGTGAATTTCGCCGGATCCATTGCGGATATGGAGACCGGCCTGTCCATGGCAACCCTGATGGATCCGGCTACCAGAGAGAGTACCAGTATCACCGGTGCGTTATATCAGTATTCTTTTATGTTGATGCTGATCGCTTCCGGAATGTACCGCTATCTGTTTGGAGCGCTGGCGGACAGCTTTACGCTGATCCCCATAAACGGTGTGACTTTTCATGCGGACAGTCTGCTGAACTCCATGATAGAATTTATGAATGATTATATTCTGATCGGCTTTCGCATTGTATTGCCGATTTTTTGTGTGACATTGCTGTTAAATGCCATTTTAGGTGTGCTGGCCAAGGTGTCACCGCAGATGAATATGTTTGCGGTGGGAATTCAGCTGAAGGTGCTGGCGGGATTGTCTGCCCTGTTCCTTACGGCCGGAATGTTGCCAGGGGCAGCGGATTTTGTGTATCAGGAAATGAAGAAGATGGTAGTATCTTTTATCGGAGGTATGATGTGAGCTTAGAATATAATCTGCAATTCTTTGCCGCAGAAGGCCAGGGCGGGGAGAAGACAGAACCTGCTACCGAGAAAAAATTAACAGATGCCAGAAAAGAAGGACAGGTTGCCAAAAGCCGTGAGGTTGCTAATGGGCTTGGATTACTGGCGGTGTTCCTGGTACTGAAACTATGGGTAGGAAATATGGGATATCAGTTCATGAATGTTTTTACGGTTATTTATGAGAAGATTCCCGAGGTGGTAACGTTCTGGCATGGCAATATGCCGCAACAGGATACCACACTGGTATTCCGAAAAATGATGCTGGAAGCCGTAGTGATCATGGCACCGCTTCTACTGATCGGTTTCCTGATTGCTTTTTTAAGTGATGTGGTCCAGGTAGGATGGCATCCCACCGGAAAAACATTGCAGCCGAAGTTTTCCAAAATGAGTCCGGTGTCCGGATTTAAGAGAATATTTTCAGTCAACTCAGTGGTAGAACTGATCAAATCCCTCCTGAAGATTGGACTGATCGTTTACATATGCTATAATTATCTGAAGAATAAATGGCCCCTGTTGTATCAGCTATATGATCTGGATCTGATGCAGGCGATCGGACTGATCGGGAATACGGTGACGGATCTCGGAATCAGAATATCACTGATCTACATGATCATTGCGGCAGCTGATTTTATCTATCAGAAGGTAAAATTCAGCAGGGACATGAGAATGACCAAGCAGGAAGTAAAAGAAGAATATAAGCAGCAGGAAGGAGATCCGCAGATCAAAGGCCGTATCCGGCAGAGAATGCGGGAAGCCTCCCAGCGCAGAATGATGCAGAATCTCCCCCAGGCAGATGTGGTTATTACGAACCCCACGCATTATGCGGTTGCCATAAAATACGATCCGGAGGTGGCGGATGCTCCCATTGTGATCGCTAAAGGAGAAGATTATCTGGCGGCTAAGATCAAAGAGATCGCCAGAGACCATCAGATAGAAATCGTAGAGAATAAACCCCTGGCCAGAATGCTGTATGCCAATGTGGATGTGGGACAGGCAGTCCCTCCGGAGCTTTATCAGGCAGTGGCGGAAGTGCTGGCATTTGTATATCATCTGCAGGGGAAGATATAACTTAAGAAGAATTTACAAAAAAGACAGAAAGGAGGTCAGGTGCATATGAAAATGAAAAAAGCGGATGTGGGTGTAGCAATTTATATCATGGCTGGC
>ENA-ORSC01002325-ORSC01002325.1-human-gut-metagenome-genome-assembly--contig:-NODE-2325-length-11583-cov-2.675052_pt1 | contig 11583 bp, 8 predicted proteins | sample MGYA00242178_ERZ509140 | MGnify/ENA primary metagenome ERZ509140 (study PRJEB26280, sample SAMEA2338681) | human gut metagenome | biome: human gut; feature: human-associated habitat; material: faeces... | reverse complement strand
TAGTTAACACAGAGGCAGAATTTTTTGACGAGGAAATGATCACTCCATATGATAATGTAGAAGTTCATCATATTAAAAAAGAAGAATTTGATCATGGCGGGACCAGAGACCGGGGAGTCCGCATGTCGACAGCAGATCTGGTGCTCTGCATGACACAGGATGCCATGCCGGCGGATGAGACATTAATAGAAGAACTGGTGAAGCCTTTTGATGATCCGGAAGTCTGGGCAGCCTATGCAAGACAGCTTCCGAACGAGGATTGCAGAGAGGTGGAAAAATACACCAGAAGCTTTAACTATCCGGAGCAGAGCATGGTGAAGACAAAAGAAGATCTGGACAGACTTGGGATCAAGACATTTTTCTGCTCTAATGTGTGCGCAGCCTGGCGAAGGGAAAAATATCTGGAGCTTGGTGGCTTTGTGAAACACACGATCTTTAATGAGGATATGATCCTGGCTGGGACAATGATCAAACAAGGTGGAAAGATTGCGTATTGCGCGAAAGCAAAGGTGATTCATTCCCATAACTACTCTGCATTTCAACAATTTCACCGGAATTTTGATCTGGCAGTGTCTCAGACTATGTATCCGGAGGTGTTTGGAGGCATTCGTTCGGAGTCCGAAGGAATCAAACTGGTGAAAAAAAGTCTTTCTTATTGTATAAAGATAGGGAAACCGTGGCTGATGATCCAGGTGGTGACCCAGAGTGCAGGAAAGCTGTTGGGATATAAAATGGGACAGCGATACAGAAGTCTGCCTATGTGGCTGATCTTAAGATGCACGATGAGTCCATCATTCTGGCGAGGGGGAAAAGCATGAACAAAGCAGTAAAATGTCTGGTTGTTGTGGGCTGTGCAGTGATGCTGTGCGGATGTGGCAACAGCGAAAACAGAATAGAACAGCAGCAATCCCTTCGCACACAGGGAATTGCGCAGGCGCAGAGTGGAGATTATGATAGTGCAGTTCAGTCTTTTGATCAGGCGCTGAAGCTTTCTGATATGCAAGTAGGCAGTCTGGAACTGGATATTGCGGCTTATAAAGCAGCAGCAGAGTACCATCAGGGGAATCTGGATCAGGCGATTGATACCTGCAGTGCGATTCTGGATGTGAAGAAATCTGCAGAGATTTATCTGACCCGTGGACTGCTCTATCGGGACGCTGAGAATCAGGAGGCAGCTAATGCAGATTTTACTGAGGCATTGAATCGGACTTCTAAAAAGGATCTGATCATGAAGGGACGCCTCTATTATTATATGAAGGATTACACCAATGCGAAGAGCTGCCTGGAGGAGGCGGTGAAAAATGGTGATCAGGAAGGCGTATACTGGCAGGCAGAGCTTTACTGGGACAGCGGCAATCAGGATTATGCGGTGAGTCTGTATCAGAACTATTTAAGTGGCGAGTCTCCATCGCATCAGGATGCGTATGAACGTGTGGCATCCTATCAGATCTCTCAGGAAAATTACGATGATGCGCTGGCAACTCTGGAGCAGGGAATTGCCATGGGAGATCAGGGCAGTCTTCGCAGTCTTCTGTCCAGTGAGATAGCTGTCTATGAGCGAAAATCTGATTTTCCTACGGCAAAAGCAAAGATGGAAAGCTATCTGGAAAGTTATCCCGATGATGCAGATGCGGCCAGAGAGTATGAGTTTTTGAAAAGCAGATAAAATATTTTATATGGAATGGAACCGTCGGCTCAGAGATGAACCGGCGGTTTTTATGTACTTGAAATTGTTCACAAAAACTCCACAAAAAAATTTTAAATATGCTTGACAAAAGATATGGGTAGTGATATCTTAAGTTACAGGAAATGTTAGCACTCCAATTAAACGAGTGCTAACAAGCAGAGAAAGGAGTTGAGACCATGGAACTGGATGAGAGAAAGAAAAAAATCTTACATGCGATCATTCAGAACTACATGGAGACTGGAGAACCGGTAGGATCAAGAACCATATCGAAGTATTCGGATCTGAAGCTTTCCTCTGCTACCATCCGCAATGAGATGTCGGATCTGGAAGAGATGGGATACATTTTACAGCCACACACTTCTGCCGGCAGAATTCCTTCGGATAAAGCATACCGACTATATGTAGACACGATTTTACAGAGAAAAGATGAAGAAGTGTCTGAGATGAAGGAGTTGATGGTCGAGAAGGCAGACAAGATTGACCTTCTGTTACAGCAGGTTGCAAAGTTACTTGCACAGAATACGAATTACACTTCCATGGTGACCAAGCCAAAGTATCAGCATAAGCGGATTAAGTTTATCCAGCTAAATCAGATGAGTGAACGACAGCTGCTTGTGATTGTTGTTCTTGATAACAACCACGTAAGCAATAAGTTCATTAACCTTATGACGGATGCCGATGAGAATGTGATTGCTCAGATGAATTTTTTGATGAACACGGCACTCACCGGACTTGATTTTACTGAGATTAACATGGCGATTATGCAACAAATCAAGGAAAAAGCAGGGGAATACGGAGAATTGGCATCCAGCATTTTGGATTGTATTTCGGAAGTTATGACAGAAGAGGAGGACTCAGAGATTTACACATCGGGCGCCACGAATATTTTGAAATATCCGGAGTTATCGGATAAGGAGAAAATGACCGGACTGCTTTCCACATTTGAAGAAAAACAGATGTTGTCAGCGTGGGCCAACGATGAACCACCGGAGGATGACAAAGAACATGGCATTCAGGTGTACATTGGTGAGGAATCACCGGTAGAGTCAATGAAAGATTGTTCCGTTGTAACTGCCACGTACCGAATTAAAGAAGGCGTTTATGGAAAGATAGGTATTGTCGGACCAAAGCGTATGGACTACGAAAAAGTAGTTGGCACATTGGAAAACTGCATGCAGCAGCTAGATGACATATTTAAAAAGAAATAGCGAGGTGAAGTGAATTGGCTGAAGAGATGAAAAACGAAGACGTTAAAGAAGAAGTAAAGGAAGAAGAAACCGTAGAAGAAACGGTGGAACAAGCCGATAAAGAAGAAACAAAAGAAAAGAAAAAAACGGAGAAGTCAGAAAAAGCGGTTAAGAAGAAAGCAAAAAAAGACAAAAAAGATGAAAAGATTGAAGAGTTGAATGACCGCCTGATGAGAAATCTGGCAGAGTTTGAAAACTTTAGAAACCGCTCGGAAAAAGAAAAAAGTGCCATGTTTGAAATTGGTGCGAAGTCAGTTGTTGAAAAGATGCTTCCGGTTGTGGATAACTTGGAGCGAGGTTTTGACGGACTTTCCGATGAAGAAAAAGAGACACCATTTGCCAAAGGAATTGAGGCCGTTTACAAACAGCTTCTTACCGGATTAGAAGAAATCGGTGTGACACCGATTGAGGCAGTTGGTAAAGAATTTGACCCGAATTTCCATAATGCCGTTATGCATGATGAAGATGATTCAGATGCATCCAATCAGGTCATTGAGGAACTCCAAAAGGGTTATATGTATAAAGATTCAGTAGTCAGACACAGTATGGTTAAAGTGTTAAACTAATAAAGAAAATAACAGTCATGGTATAGACAGAAAGGAAGTATTATTATGAGCAAGATTATTGGTATTGACTTAGGAACAACAAACAGTTGTGTAGCAGTAATGGAAGGTGGTAAACCGGTTGTTGTAGCAAACGCTGAGGGCGCAAGAACAACCCCATCTGTTGTAGCATTTACAAAGACTGGTGAGCGTTTAGTTGGTGAGCCGGCAAAGCGTCAGGCAGTAACAAATGCAGAAAAGACCATTTCTTCTATTAAGAGACATATGGGTACGGATTACCGTGCAACAATTGATGACAAGAAATACACACCACAGGAAATTTCCGCTATGATTCTTCAGAAATTGAAAGGCGATGCAGAGAATTACCTTGGTGGTGAGAAGGTAACAGAGGCTGTAATTACAGTTCCTGCTTACTTTAACGACGCACAGCGTCAGGCAACCAAAGATGCAGGTAAAATTGCAGGCTTGGACGTAAAACGTATCATCAACGAGCCAACAGCAGCAGCACTTGCTTATGGTTTGGATAATGAAGGCGAGCAGAAGATTATGCGATACGACCTTGGTGGTGGTACATTTGATGTTTCCATCATTGAGATTGGTGATGGTGTCATCGAAGTACTTTCTACTTCCGGTGATAACAAACTTGGTGGTGACGACTTTGATAATAAAGTATGTGACTACATGGTTTCTGAATTTAAGAAGGCAGAAGGTGTAGATCTTTCTACTGATAAGATGGCAATGCAGCGTTTGAAAGAAGCTGCTGAGAAAGCAAAGAAAGAGCTTTCTTCTGCAACAACCACAAACATCAACCTGCCATTCATCACAGCAACTGCTGAAGGTCCGAAACATTTCGATATGAATCTGACAAGAGCAAAATTCGATGAACTGACACACGATCTGGTAGAGAGAACCGCTACACCTGTTAACACCGCACTGAGAGATGCAGGTCTGACAGCAAGCGAGATCTCCAAAGTACTGCTGGTTGGTGGTTCTACACGTATCCCGGCTGTACAGGATAAAGTAAAAGCTCTGACCGGACATGAACCAAGCAAATCTCTGAACCCGGATGAGTGTGTAGCACTTGGTGCTTCCGTACAGGGTGGTAAACTGGCAGGCGATGCCGGTGCAGGCGATATCCTGTTGCTGGATGTAACTCCGCTGTCACTGTCTATTGAGACAATGGGTGGTGTTGCAACAAGACTGATCGAGAGAAATACAACCATTCCGACCAAGAAGAGCCAGATTTTCTCAACCGCAGCAGATAATCAGACAGCTGTTGATATCCACGTTGTACAGGGTGAAAGACAGTTTGCGAAAGATAACAAATCTCTTGGCCAGTTCCGTCTGGATGGTATCCCACCAGCAAGAAGAGGTGTGCCTCAGATCGAAGTTACATTCGATATTGATGCAAACGGTATCGTAAACGTATCCGCAAAAGATCTGGGAACCGGAAAAGAACAGCACATCACCATTACTTCCGGATCTAATATGTCTGAGTCTGATATCGACAAAGCAGTCAAAGAAGCTGCTGAGTACGAAGCTCAGGATAAGAAGAGAAAAGAAGCAATCGACACAAGAAACGATGCAGACGCTATGGTATTCCAGACCGAAAAAGCATTGGAAGAAGTTGGCGATAAAGTAGATGCAAATGACAAGACAGCAGTAGAAGCTGACTTGAACGAACTGAAAGACCTGATCGCAAAGAGCAATCCGGAAGAAATGACAGAGTCACAGGTTGCTGAGATCAAAGCAGCAAAAGAAAAACTGATGGAAAGTGCTCAGAAAGTATTTGCAAAGATGTATGAGCAGCAGGCACAGGCAAACGGAGCAGCTCAGGCAGGTCCTGATATGAATGCCGGAGCAGATAACAGCAGCTATCAGTCTGATGATGTTGTAGACGGTGATTACAAAGAAGTATAAAAAAGTAACTTTTAATAAATTTTTGCATCGTAACTGTTAAGATGCTAAACAGTTACAATATACACAGGCAGGGATGTGTTCATTCCTGCCTTGTGTCAGCAATCAGGCCATAAGGAACTGCAAACAGGCAGGTTCTGGAAGGTTGCCGTGCATGTGGAGGATTAAAGATGGCAGAGAATAAGCGAGATTACTATGAAGTTCTCGGCGTTGACAGAGGGGCGGATGAAGCTACTATTAAAAAAGCATACCGTCAGCTTGCAAAAAAATATCATCCAGATATGAACCCGGGAGACAAAGAAGCAGAAAAGAAATTTAAAGAGGCATCGGAAGCATATGCCGTGTTAAGCGATGCAGAAAAACGCAGACAGTATGATCAGTTCGGACATGCTGCGTTTGAACAGGGCGGCGGAGGTGCCGGAGGATTCGGCGGCTTTGATTTCAACGGCGGCGATATGGGAGATATCTTTGGTGATATTTTCGGAGATCTTTTCGGAGGCGGTCGCAGCAGACGTGCAAACAATGGACCGATGAAAGGTGCCAATGTCAGGACAGCGGTAAGGATTACCTTTGAAGAGGCAGTATTCGGATGCGAAAAACAGCTGGATCTGAATCTGAAGGATGAGTGTACAACCTGCCATGGAACAGGTGCAAAACCAGGAACCAGTCCGGAAACTTGTCCGAAATGCGGCGGTAAAGGTCAGATCGTATATACACAGCAGTCCCTGTTTGGCACGGTAAGAAATGTACAGACCTGTCCGGACTGTAACGGAAGCGGTAAGATCGTAAAAGAGAAATGTGCGGACTGCCACGGAAGCGGTTACATCACAAACCGCAAGAAGATCGCAGTGACGATCCCGGCCGGTATTGACAACGGACAGAGCATCCGTATTCGTGAAAAGGGTGAACCGGGTGTAAACGGCGGCCCAAGAGGGGATCTGCTGGTTGAAGTTCAGGTAGAACGTCATCCGATCTTCCAGAGACAGGATATGAATATTTATTCTACTGCTCCTGTCACCTTTGCACAGGCAGCACTGGGCGGACAGATCCATATCACAACCGTAGACGGCGATATGGCATACGATATCAAACCTGGAACACAGACGGATACCAAGATCCGTCTTAAAGGAAAAGGTGTGCCTTCTCTTCGCAACAAAAATATCCGCGGAGACCATTATGTAACACTTGTTGTTCAGGTTCCGACAAAGCTGAACGAAGAGGCAAAGGAATACCTGCGTAAGTATGATGAGGCAGTCAACGGTAAGATTAACGATAGTAAACAGGAAAAGCCGAAAAAGAAGAGCTTTATGGAAAAAATAAAAGAAACATTTGAAGACTGACCCTGAGAACAATAAAAAAGCTGAAATTCAAAAAATGCACCCGGGAGAGATCCGCGGTGCATTTTTGTACATGAAAGTTATCGGAAAGGAAACATTTTCACCATAAAAATACTTGCTGTTTTGATATGCAGAAACATGATTCGTGTATGACGTAACAGAAACTTAAGGTTTCTGACGTTGACAAGAAAGCTTGAAAAGAATAGAATATGATGTATAGGTATAACTATAGCTTTATACATAGATTTGGTGAAAGCAGGTAAGTTGGATATGAAATTAAAATTACTGAAAAAGTTAATGATTATATGTATGTCTTTCAGCCTGTCAGTTTCCATGGTTCCGGCATCTGTGCTGGCGGCAGGAAAAGACAGCTCTGAGGGCGATACGCAGGCAGTACAGGTTATTTCAAGTGATACAGAAAGTGAGTCTGCAAATACAGAAACAGAGACAAAGCATCAAGAGACAAAAAACCAGGAGACAAAACATCACAAAGACAAAGAAACTGAGATCAAGGGTGGTTTTGTCCCGGAAAGTGAGTCACAGGCAGTTATTGAGAGCGAAGCAGTGATAACAGAGCAGACACCTCAAACAGAAGGCGAAGCCGGACAAAAAAAAGGTGCGGTTGGAAAAAAAGTAAAGACAGCCGGAAAAATAACTCCGAATGGTACACCGAACGTGGATTATAAAAATGAAAATGGAAAGTATACTATTTTGGAAGATAAAGCAGTTACATTAACTTTAAGTGATGGTGCTTCTCTTGGAGAAGTTATCGTAAAATCTGGAGCAACGCTGACGATTGTTTTGAAAGGAACAACGACTAATATAATCGGTACGATCAGCGGAGAAGGAAAGGTTCAGTTCGCAAAGACCAGCAATGGTAAGGCAAATCTGAAGGGCAGTATTGATGTAGCTGAAACAACCGTAGAAGGTGGAACATTATTTGGAAGTGGTACGATCAAAAGTACACAGGTTTCTCTTAATGGTGGTTCTATTGCATGTAAAGTCACAAATGATGTAAAATCAGGAGATCTTACGTTAAAAGCATCGGAGTTTACCGTAGAGAAAGATGCAGTATGCACGATTGATAACGTACAATTAAATGGTGCAGATGTCAGCATGGATGCCAATACGGTCTGGAGCGACAGCAACGGAAAAGCAGTTGTATATTTTCAGCCTGCATCTACCGTAGCATTTTCCATCAAAGCAGTTACCTTTACTTCTTCTGAGGAAACAACGGACAGCATCACTGCAAAAGAGCAGAACTACACTTACGAAGACGGTAATCTGAAAAAGGGCAAGAGTGCGACGGCGTATACTGTAAAGGTCGGAGCAGACCTCACGACAACATATGGTGAAAAACTGGAAAATGTAGATATTATCACTGTCAGTGCGGCAAAAGATTATACGCCAGAGGTTTCCTTGAGAGATTATGATGAAGCAATGGATTCTTCTCTGGAACTGAAAGACGGAACAGCAAAAGGTTATAAAGTAACAAAGAAAAATATAAAAGAAAAACCGGATGAAAAATCGTTTAGTCTGAATGAAGTGCTTGTGACGGATACTTTTGGTTATGATCACATATTGTCCGGAACCGTAAACTATAAAATCGAAAAGAAAGAACTGACACCGCTGATCAGTGTCAATAAAACAAGCACAACATCTAAGAACAAAGCAACCAAAGTGTATGACGGTACGACCGATGTTCCGGATGATACCTGTACCTTATCCGGATTTTCCGGTATCGTAGACGGTGACAAAGCATCAGATGTTCTTGCTGTGGCAAAAGCAACTTTTGTATATGACCATGCGGATGTGGCAACAGCAAAGAATATCAAAGCAGAAGTGACACTTTCCGGTGATCCAGCAGAGTGCTACACCGTTGCTTCCGTTGATGATATCTCCGCAGAGATCACAAAGGCTCCTCTTACTGAGGAACTGATGAAATCCCTCGGCATCACACTGACCAAGCCGGAAGTGACCGAACGTCATTATCAGTATCTGAAATACAAGACCGTAGCCGGTCAGGAATATGCTTATTCGGAAAAGGCAAAGGATGATGAATGGAAACTGGCGAAGAAAGCTTCCACGATCACCTATGTCAATGAAGTAGACGGTGAAGAGCAGGATCTGAAGGCGGGAACAAGCTATAAGATTTATACAAGAATCCCGGAATCCGACAATTATCTGGCAAGTGATCCGGTTTCGGTATCGGTAAAGACATTGCGTGCTCCGCAGGAAGCAAAAGAGAGCGATGTGAAATTCACCGGTGTAACGGATAATTCCACACAAAAGTTAAATACAGCACTGACATTTACAGCAACCGGTTCTACTTATGTGGATGACAAGGATTACAAACCGTCAGCAGATGATGAAAAATATGTACCGTATTCCTGGAAACTGACGGATACCACAACCTGGAAGGGAGATAAGTCCACACAGACCTTTACGATGACTCCGACACAGGCCGGCACTTATACGATCGTGGCAACATTCCGCAAATATGTATATGATGGCAAGAAGTGGGTATACAGTGAGGGAGATGATGTGAAGAAATCCATCACGTTTAAGGCAAATGAAAGCGGAACATCCAGTTCTACTTCCGGAAGCGGAAGCAGCAGCTCTTCTTCGGGCAGCACCAATACAGCAGCAAAGACCGGGGATACTACACCGGTTGTGCCGGTGGCAGCAGCACTTGTTGTTTCCGGAGCAGCACTTGCACTGACGCTTAAGAAGCGGAAAAAGGAAGAAAAATAGTACTTTTAAAAAGTAAGCACAGATGTTATGATAAGGGGTGTGTAAAAACACCTCTTATTTTGTGACTGTAAAGTACGAACAGACATGTATGGATTATCATACTATTTTGTACAGGAACAAACGGTGTAGCATCATTTTGAAATAAAAAATCTTGTTAATCTGGCATTATATATACGAAAGGATATTTGACATTTATGAGATGGAATAAATTTACGTTAAAAACAAGATCAGAAGTAGAAGATATCGTGATCTCCACACTGGCAGAAGCCGGCGTGGAAGGCGTAGAGATTGAAGATAAAGTACCGTTGACGGAGCAGGACAAACAGCAGATGTTTGTCGATATTCTTCCAGACGGACCGGCAGATGACGGGATCGCTTATCTGAACTTTTACCTGGATGAGAAAGAAGATAAAGAAGAGTTGCTTGCAAATGTAAAAGATGCTCTGGAAGAGCTTCGTATGTTTGTGGATATCGGAGAGGGAACAATCACAGAATCCCAGACCGAAGACAAGGACTGGATCAACAACTGGAAACAGTATTTTCATCAGTTTTATGTGGATGATATCCTGATCATCCCGTCCTGGGAAGAAGTAAAACCGGAAGATAAGAATAAGATGATCATTCATATTGATCCTGGCACGGCGTTTGGTACCGGTATGCATGAGACGACACAGCTTTGCATGCGTCAGCTGAAAAAATATGTGAAGGACGGTATGGAGATCCTGGATGTCGGCACCGGAAGCGGTATCCTGTCCATCGCAGCACTGAAACTGGGAGCAGGTCATGCGGTCGGTACGGATCTTGATCCATGTGCGATCTCTGCTACCAGAGAAAATCTGGAAGCAAACCAGATTCCGGAAGGCAGCATGGATGTGATGATCGGAAATATCATTGATGATAAAGCCGTGCAGGATCAGGTCGGATATGAAAAGTATGATATTGTAACGGCAAATATTCTGGCAGATGTCCTGATCCCACTGACGCCGGTGATCTGCCATCAGATGAAACCGGGAGCTCTTTATATTACTTCCGGTATTCTGGATGTAAAAGAAGACGTTGTCGTAAAAGCAGTAAAAGATGCAGGACTGGAAGTTCTGGAAGTTACACATCAGGGCGAATGGGTTTCTGTCACTGCAAGAAAACAGGCATAGTACCGGAGGAAGATTATGTACGATTTTTTTGCAGACTCATCTGCAATCGGTGAAAAAGAGATCATCATCCGCGGAAGCGACCTGAATCATATGAAAAATGTACTGCGCCTTCAGATTGGAGAACAGATCTGCATCCATGAGGAAAGTACCGGAAAAGAGTATCGCTGCGAAATTGCCGGATATGAAAAAGATGTGGCACAACTGCACATTATGTGGGTGGAAGAGGCAAACCGTGAGCTGCCATCGAAAATTTATCTGTTCCAGGGGCTGCCAAAGGGCGATAAAATGGAACTGATCATTCAGAAAGCAGTAGAGCTTGGAGTGTATGAGATCATCCCGGTGGCAACGAAAAGGGCAGTTGTAAAATTGGATGCAAAAAAGGCGGAAGCGAAGCAGAAACGCTGGCAGAGCATTGCAGAAAGTGCAGCCAAACAGTCCAGGAGAAATATCATTCCGCATATCCACGAGGTTGTGAAATTTGGTCAGGCTGTGGATTATGCAAAAAATCTGGATATCACGCTGATCCCTTATGAGCTGGCGGAAGACATGGAAAAGACAAAACAGATATTTGAGACAATACAGCCGGGGCAGTCTATCGGTATTTTCATTGGCCCGGAGGGCGGATTTGATGAAAGTGAGATTGCACTGGCACAGGAAAATGGCATCAGCCCGATTACACTGGGAAAACGGATCTTGCGGACGGAAACTGCCGGTATGGCGGTGCTTTCGGTTCTGATGTTTCAGTTGGAGGGCAGAGAATAATGCAGGCATATTTGGATAATTCAGCAACGACAAGATGTTCCGAAGGTGTGCGTGACATCGTCGTAAAAGTGATGATGGAGGATTTCGGAAATCCGTCATCCAGACACGACAAGGGAATGGAGGCAGAAAAATATCTTCGCGAAGCCAGAATGGAGATTGCGGCTA
>ENA-ORSC01002323-ORSC01002323.1-human-gut-metagenome-genome-assembly--contig:-NODE-2323-length-11589-cov-5.228628_pt1 | contig 11589 bp, 9 predicted proteins | sample MGYA00242178_ERZ509140 | MGnify/ENA primary metagenome ERZ509140 (study PRJEB26280, sample SAMEA2338681) | human gut metagenome | biome: human gut; feature: human-associated habitat; material: faeces... | reverse complement strand
CGCAGCCGCCGGAGCGGTGCTTAAGCCGTCAGGCGGGAATTGTGCGGTGTTGCCTTAGGTATTGTGCAGAAACCGGTCGCTTCAACACCCTAAAGTGTATCTGGAACCTTAGCAAAAACAGCACCGCCGCCCGGTTTTTTCCCTTTGGGCAGCGGTGCCGTTTTTGTTTATGCTATTGTTGAGTTACGGGGCAAAGCCTGCGATCAGATCAGGCCCATCAGGCTGGGCAGACCCAGAGACAGTGCCGGGATATAGGTAACAGCCAGCAGGGCCAGCACCAATGCGACAAAGTACGGGATCAGCTTGGAAGTGACCTGCTCGATGGAAACATGGCCAATGCCGCAGCCGACAAACAGAACGGAGCCAACCGGCGGGGTGATGTTGCCCAGGCACATGTTGAAGATGAGCATAACGCCGAACTGGATCTCGGTCATGCCAAAGCTGGTAGCGATGGGCAGGAAGATCGGGGTAAAGATCAGGATGGCCGGGGTGATATCCATGAACATGCCGATCACCAGCAGGATGATGTTCATCAGCAGGAAGATGATGTACTTGTTGCTGGTCAGACTCATCAGGCCGTTGGAGATGGCTGCCGGGATGCCAGAGTAAGCCATAACAAAGGACATGGCGGAAGAAGCGGAGATCAGGAACAGGATGATACCGGAAGTTTTGGCGGAATCCAGCAGGATCTTCAAGAAGCTCTTGAACGTGATGCTCTTGTAGACGATGGAGAGGATCAGACAGTACAGAACTGCGATGCCAGCGCCCTCGGTAGCGGTGAAGATACCGGAAACGATACCGCCGATAACGATGACGATGAGCAGCAGAGAGGGCACAGCGTCCCAAATGGTCTTGCCGATGCTCTTGCTCTTATCATAACCGGTAGCTTTCATGCCTGCCTTTTTGGCGCCGACAAAGGCAACCAGCATGCAGCACAGGCCCATCAGGATGCCGGGAACGTAACCAGCCATGAACAGGGTGGAGATGGAAACACCGCCAGCAACGGTGGAGTAAACAATGAATGCGGAGGTGGGCGGGATCAGCAGGCCGGTGGGGGCGGAAGCAATGTTGGCTGCTGCAGAGTAAGCGGGGTCATAGCCGTTTTCTTCCTCAATGGGGCTGATGCAACCGCCCATGGCGGAAGCAGCAGCAACGGAGGAACCGGACAGTGCGCCGAACAGCATGTTGCCCAGGATGTTGGCCTGTGCCATGGAGCCGGGGATCTTGCCAACGAACAGCTGGGCAAAGTTGACCAGGCGCTTGGCAATACCGCCGTTGTTCATGATGTTGCCAGCCAGGATGAAGAGGGGCACAGCCAGCAGAGAGAAAGACTCAACGCCGGAGTTCATCTTCTGCATGGTGATAAAGGTGATCTGGTCCCAAGACAGGGTGGACATGGCGGTTACAATGGAAGAAACCACGATGCTGATGGAGATGGGCACGCCCAAAAACAGCAGCACGCCGAACACAGCAAAAAGGATAACGGTTGTCAGTGTAATGCTCATTGTTCTGTGCCCTCCTTAGCAGTCAACTTTTTCGCCGGTGATATCTTCATAAATGTTGATGATCTGGGCGATGATGATGAAAATGCCGGAAATCGGAGCGATGGAGTACACCAGACTGCGGGGGATGCCCAGCAGAGCGGAGAATTCACGGCTGGCAGAAACAGCCAGCTTGAAGCCGCCGATGGTGATGACGAAGATCGCCAGCAGCAGGATCAGGCCGTCGATGGCAACCAGCAGAGCGGTGTGGGCTTTGCCGGTGAATTTATCGCGCACCAGCGTCAGGGACATATGCTCGCGGGTGGAGAATGCGTAAGCTGCACCGATAAAGCCGGTCCAGATCAGGCTGTAGCGCACCAGTTCCTCCGTAAAGGCAACGGGGCTGTTGAGAACATAACGGGAGAACACCTGGATGAGAACCAGGATGGTCATGAAAGACAGCAGAACGGCGCAGGCAATGCTGAGGAACTTATCCATCCAGAACTTTACTTTACCCAAAAACTGTTTCATGTTTTATTCCCCCTCTCGTGCAGCTTCAATCGTATCCATCAGGGTCTTAACGCCGGGATACTGTTCTTCGTATGCTTCGATCATGGGCTGGGTTGCTTCGCGGAAAGCTTCCTTGTCTACATCGTAAACAAACTCAACGCCCATGGTTTCCTGTGCTTCCTTCACAGCTTCGTCAATGGCGGTGTCCCACATGACTTTGTGGGCCTCGGTGGAGTTGTGGGCAGCTTCCAGAATGATCTCCTGATCTTCCGGGGAGATCTGCTTCCATACCTTTTCGCTCATGATCAGAACGTCGGGGATCATGGCGTGCTGGTCAACGGAGTAGACCTTGCACACTTCGCCGTGCTTGCCGGTGGTCAGTGCGGTTTCGTTGTTTTCGGTGCCGTCAATGATGCCGGTCTGCAGGGAGGTATACACATCGCCGTAAGACATGGCAACGGGAATGCCGCCCAGATAGTTCATCATATCGGTCTGGGACTTCATGTCCTGCACGCGGATCTTCAGGCCCTTCAGGTCAGCCGGGGTGCGGATGGCTTTGTCTTTGGTGTAGAAAGAGCGGGCGCCGGAGGTGTAATAGGTCAGGGTAACAAAGCCGTCATCGCCGGTAGAGAGGAAGAAATCCTGCATCTGCTGGGAGTCCATGACATGGTAGAAATCCTCGGTATCATTAAAGATGTAAGGCAGGCCGAATGCGTTGTAGGCTTCGTTGTACGTTGCCAGACCGGGGGCAGAAACCTTGGTCATGGCGATAACGCCTGCCTGCAGCTGCTCCAGGTTCTCGTTTTCGCTGCCGAGCTGGCCGTTGGGGAAGATCTTGACCTGGACGCGGCCACCGGTCTTTTCGTTCACTTCCTCAGCAAACTGGGTCATGGCAATGTGGACGGTGTGGGCCTCGGACAGGCCGTGGGCCAGCGTCAGAACCAGTGGGTTTTCTGCGCTGTAGCTGGTGTCAGCCGTGGTGCTGGATGCGCCGCAGCCGGCCATCAGCCCGGCGCACAGCACAGCAGCCGTTGCCAGCGCTGCAATCTTTTTGAACATTTTGTTTCCTCCTTCTATTTTGTATCGCGTTTTACGGCGCGTTACATACCAATCAGATCAAACTGCTCAAACGAGACCATGACCTCATGGTCCTTTTTGGGGTTGGGGTATTTGACCTGCACGCTCTTCAGGCGCTGGCTGTAGTACCAGCCGCTCTCGGCTTCCTCAAACTTGCGGCGGTGCAGGAAGTGCGGCAGCTCCTTGCCGTCCAGCTGCACATAGAACGGGGATTTTTCGCGGTGGATCATATCCAGATACATGCTTTCCACAGCGGTATCGTAATCGCCCTCGTTGGTAAAGTGAACGTAAGTCTTTACGCCTGCGGTCACGGCAATGCGGGTCTTGAGGTAAGCGCCCTTCAGGTACTCATTGGTGCAGCCGTCATCCTCGTACAGAACAAACTCGGAATCCACATCCGGTGCCATCAGGATCTCCAGCTCAGTGGTTTTTTCGGTCATCAGGTTGTGCAGGCGGTTGCCGCTCATGGGCAGGATAGCACCGCTGCGCACAAACAGCGGGATGCTGGAAATATCGACCGGTACCTCGATCGTCTGGCCGGGAGCGTACTCCTCGCGGGTGTAGAAGTTGTAGAAGCGCTCGTTTTCGTTCTCGGTCCTGGGCAGGTAGACAGGGCGCACGGTCTGGCCCTTTTCCACAACGTTGGCAACCAGCAGAGAATCGCCAAACATGAAGTCAACGCCCTCATCATAGGTGGCGGGGTCGTTCTGGAACACGGCGAAGGTGGGCTGCCAGATCGGCAGGCCGCTTTCGTGGGCGCGCACCATCAGGGAATACAGCATCGGGCTGAGCTTATAGCGGAAGTTGATGGCATCGCGGATGTACTGCTTTTTATCACTGAACATCCAGGGCTCGGTCACGGTGTTGTCGGTGTTGGTGGAATGGATGGAGAAGCGCGGCTGGAAGATGCCGTTCTGCACCCAGCGCACGAACAGCTCGGCCTCCGGTGCGGGGCCATAGAAGCCGCCGATATCGCAGCCGTGGTTGGAAACACCGCACAGGGCCATGCCCAGGATGGTGGCAATGTTGTATTTCAGGGTATCCCAGTGGGTCAGGTTATCGCCTGCCCAAACCTGGGCGTAACGCTGGATGCCGGCATGGCCGGAACGGCAGACAGAGAAGGGACGGCAGTTGGGGTCGTACTCTTCAATGGCTTCGTTGGAAAGCTGGCACATCAGGTTGCTCATCACCGGCTTCATGGTGCCGATGGTGCTGCCCTTGCCTTCAAAGTAAACCTTGGCGTCCTTGTCCACCATGCTGTCATACTCGCAGTTGTCGTTCCAGATGGAACGGCAGGCGTAACGCAGCAGGGCGTCCTTGATGTACTGTTTCCAGTGTTCGCGGGTGGACTGCTTGGTAAAGTCCACAAACAGGCCGGGGCCGCCCCACCAGGTGCCCACCGCCAGGCCGTCCACACCGGCGTTGTCATCAGATGCAGGCAGGAACATATCCTTTGCCTTCATCTCTTCCAACAGGGGGTGAACCAGCAGCATGCCGGGTTTGATGTTGGGCGAAACAAGAATGCCGCGCTTGACCATCTGGGCAAACCAGTCAGCGGGGTCCTTAAAGCGCTTGTTGTTCCAGGTGAAGGTGCAGCGCTTGATGCCCTGCTCGGTTTCCACGGCGCAGTAGCCGGAGGAAAGCTGGAAGCCGTCCACGGGGATGTCCTCCTCATGGGTGGTATCAATAAATTCCAGCACAGCGTCATCGCTGTTTTCCGGCAATTCGGGGTAGTACATGGAGCTGCCCAGATAGCCCAGCGCTGCTTTGGGCAGCATGACGGACTTGCCGGTCAGATCGGTGTAACGCTCAATGATATCGCGGATGGAGGGGCCTGCGATCAGGAAGAGATCCACATCCCCGGCATCGGTGCGGTAGGTGGAGTAACGGTGCCAGTAGTTACGCTTTTCGCGGCCCATGTTGAAATCACATTCAGCGGTGTTGTGGTAGAAGTAACCAACTGCCTGTTTGGTACCGCGGTTCAGCTTGATGTAGAACGGAATGTGTTTGTACAGGGAATCGGTCTCCTTGGCATTGTAGCCCATGGCATCGCCGGGGGCCATGTTCATGTACTTTTCAGCCTTGTTGATCTCGCCGGATTTTTCGCCAAAGCCATAGAAGCAGTCATCGGCTTCGATCTGGGAAGCGTGCATGCGGCGGTGGTTGGAATCCTCACGATAAGCAAGGTCGGGAATGTCTGCATGCAGCAGGCTGCCATCTTTATCGTATACCATGATACGGAAGGGTGCCTTTTCCACAACCACCTTCAGGCGGCTGCCCTGGATCACGGCCTGCTTGTCGCCATCGGTCAGTTCGGCAGCGGCGGTCTGCACGCGCTTGCGGCAGTCCTTCATCAGCTCGTCCGTGCGGGAGTCCCAGGCGGTCATGGTCAGACTGTAGGACGCTTCGTCCCAGTCCCCATCAAAACCGGCGCGGATACGCAGAATATCGTCCGTCAAAAACCAGATGCGGATCTCCACCGCATTGGTGGAAACCGAGAAGCAGTTTTCCAGCTTTTTGACCTGACCTGCCGTGTAGCAAACTTTCATGTACAAGCTCCTTCCCTTTTCTGTTTCATGTATTTGTCCGTTTTTTTGGCCTGCTTAAAAATTACGGTCACGCACTTTCTGCTCGTCAGTGGGCATATTGAACAGAAACCGCCATTCCTTTACCAATAATCCATAGCAGCCTTTTTATTTCATCCCTATCATATCAAAGTTCGTTCATTTTTTCCTCACATTTTGTAGCCTAAATATTGCAAAATGTGATATAGTCGAAGTTGAAGGCCGAATAGGCGGTGGGACGGAGGTGAGATTGGATGAGGTTGGCACATCTTCAGCACTGCATGTTTCCTGCAGTTCTGGCTTCTCCTTTTATATTGTAAGCCGCAACCTGTCCACTTATATTGTAAGCCGCAACCTGTCCACACCCAGCGTAACCGGGGCGTATCCTTTTCTGTACTGTGCAGTCATTTCCGTATTTCTTACTCCAGTTCCTTCACACCGGTGTATGCCGGTACGGATGATTTTCGGCAGTACCAATGCCTGTTCATTTGAACTGCTCAAAAGATGTAACTTTTTCGTGTACGACTCCCCATGTTTCTTGACGGGATGAGCCATTCAGGATATGCTATGAGCAGTTGGATTGCTCAGTCATTATGATTGCCTTCGCCATAGACTTGCGCAATTTGATGGCGCAAGCTTTTTGTGGACAGGAGTGATCACCAAAATGACGTTTGGAGAGAAATTCAAGGCTGAACGGGAGAAGCGGAAGCTGACCCAGCAGGAAGTAGCCGATGCACTGGGGATCAACAGACGTATGATTACCCGGTACGAGAACGGCATTTCCTTTCCGCGCACCAAAGGCGCTTACGGAAAAATCGCGGATTTGAAAAGATGCTCAATGATCTCAAGGCACAAGCCTCTTACGAGGCGGATGAGATGGAACGCCTCAAAGCCGAAGGTCGAGAGAAGTCCGCGACGTATCAGCAGTTTTTCGGCAACCGGCTCTTTTATAAGCAGCTGCTGAACACCTATATAAGAAATACGGCTTAATGGACTAAGCGCATCCGGAAGAGAATGGAGAAAGACAGGTGATGTTATGAACTGGATCAATGAATTGTCGTGGTTATGGGAAACACTTGGCATTGCGCTTATTGCTGCGGCTGTCTGCGTAGCTTGCACCGCTCTGATCTGCAAAGCAGCGAAGAAGAAAACCAACAAAAAGGTGTTGGCTGTCATCGGTGCTACAGCGTTTATGGGCGCGATTCTGGCGGTCATTCTGATTGCCCGGACACCGATGCCGATTTGATTAGACAGGAGGCTTTTACTATGGATAAGGAAAAATATTCGATCATATTCAGCAGCTTGACCGGCAACACAAAAAAACTTGCTGATACAATTCGCGCGGTGCTTCCGGCAGAAGACTGTGACTATTTCGGTGCGCCGAAAGCGGAAGAACTGCACTCCGAAATACTCTATATCGGGTTCTGGACGGATAAGGGCAACGCGGACAGTGCAACCTTGGAACTACTGTCAAAGCTGAGAGACAAAAAGGTTTTTCTATTCGGGACGGCGGGCTTTGGCGGCAGCGAGGCATATTTTCAGAAGATCCTTGAGCATGTTAAGCAGTCTGTTGGCCCAAGCAACTCCGTGTTCGGAGAGTATATGTGCCAGGGCAAAATGCCGCAGTCGGTACGGGATCGTTATATGAAAATGAAGACACAGCCGGAGCATCCGGCAAACATTGACGCTCTGATTGAGAACTTTGACCGTGCCCTCTCCCATCCGGATGAGGACGATTTGGAGAGACTGAGGAAAATCGTTTTGGATCGACAATAGAACAGGGGGATTCCTTAGGCAATACCGCACAATTCCCGCCTTACGGCTTAAGCACCGCTCCGGCGGCTGCGGCACCTCGCTCGCCGTATCGGCACTTAGAATTATGCGGTATTGCCATAAATTAAAAAAGAACACTGCTTTTGAACCGCGGCGCAGGTGCGCCGCTCAAAAATTGGTGCGCTATCGAAAAATGCAGGCGGCAACCTTTTATCATCAAGTACCATAAAAGAACTGTTGCAAGCACTGCAAGCAGTTTTTATTCAGTCCTGCATTTTACAAATCATTCTACTGAAAATTCTACTATTTCATCATAAAAACTTTCTAAAATCCTGTCGGACGCTGTGGTACAATAAACCCATCATAAAATAACATTCCGCACCACAAACCACAACAAGACAGGAGATTTGCCATGCGTAACGTAATTTCCCTGAACGAAAACTGGACCCTGACCTTCCCCAAGGGCGAACGCCCGGCTGAAGCGGTTACCCTGCCCCACACCTGGAACGCGGTGGATGGCATGGACGGCAACGGCAGCTATCTGCGCACCACCGGTGTTTACACCCGCACCTTTACTGCGCCCAAGCAGCCTTTGGCCGGCGGCCGCACCTATATCGAAGTTCTGGCCGCAGCCCTTTCCGCTACCGTCAAGGTCAACGGAACGGTTGCCACCACCCACGAGGGCGGTTACTCCATTTTCCGCGCTGATGTGACGGATTTGTGCCATGACGGCGAGAACGAGCTGACCATTGAAGTCAGCAACGAAGATACGCCGTCCATGTATCCCTCTTCCGCCGACTTCACGTTCTATGGTGGCTTGTACCGCGGCGTCAACCTGATCAGCGTGCCCAACACCCACTTTGACCTGGATTATTTCGGCGGCCCCGGCATTAAAGTTACCCCCAAACCGGCAGCGGACGGCGGCGCCACGTTCGAAATCAAAAGCTATGTGACCAACCCGGACGAAAACTTTACCGTGCAGTACAGCATTGAAGATCCCTATGGATTTGAGGTTGCTTCCGCCACCCGCCCGGCTGATAACACCGCCGTTACCCTGTATGTGCCTGATGCTGAGCTGTGGAGCATGGACGAGCCCAACCTGTACACCGTAATTGCCCGCCTGCAGCGCTGCAATGAATCCTATGACGATCTGTACGTCAATGTTGGTGTGCGCAGCTACACCGTCACCCCGGACGGCGGCTTTTCCATCAATGGCGTGCCCACCCCGCTGCGCGGTGTTTCCCGCCATCAGGACCGCTTGTACAAAGGCAACGCTCTGAGCATTGACGACCATTACGAGGATGCCCAGATGATCAAGGAAGTTGGTGCCAACACCATTCGTCTGGCCCACTACCAGCACAGTCAGGATTTCTATAACGCCTGCGACTCCATCGGTTTTGCCGTTTGGGCCGAGATTCCGTTCATCAGCGTGTTCAAACCCGGCGAGGATGCCCACGCACACTGCCGCCGCGAGATGACCGAGCTGATCATCCAGAACTACAACCACCCGTCCATCATGTTCTGGGGCATTTCCAACGAAATTTTGATTGGCGGCATCAGCCAGGAGCTGGTGGAACGCCACCACGACCTGCAGAAGCTGTGTAAGGAGCTGGATCCCACCCGTTCCACCACCATTGCCCATGTTTCGCACACCCCGACCGACGGCCCCATGCACCACATCACCGACCTGGAAAGCTACAACCACTACTTTGGCTGGTATGGCGGCAAGATTGAGGACAATGGTCCCTGGCTGGACAAGTTCCACGCCGAGCACCCCGATATCTGCCTTGGCGTTTCGGAATACGGCTGCGAAGGCATCATCAACTGGCACAGCAGCACCCCCCAGTGCAAGGATTATACCGAGGAATACCAGGCCGTATACCATGAATATATGGCACAGGCCTTTGAGGATCGTCCCTGGATCTGGGCCAGCCATGTATGGAACATGTTCGACTTTGGCTGCGCAGCCCGCAACGAGGGCGGCGTGGCAGGCCGCAACAATAAGGGCCTTGTTACCATTGACCGCAAAACCCGCAAGGACAGCTTCTACCTGTACCAGGCATACTGGACCAAGGACCCGATGGTGCACATCAACGGCCGCCGTTATGCCCAGCGCGCCGGGGAAACCACCGAAGTCAAGGTTTACTCCAATCAGGACTGCGTGACCCTGTACCTGAACGGCAAGGAAGTTGGCACCCAGCAGGCCCACCGTGTGTTCCACTTTACCGTAGCGCTGGCCGAGGGCTTTAACACCCTGCTGGCCGTGGCCGGTTCCGCCAAGGATTGCATCACGCTGGAAAAGGTAGAGAAAGAGCCCGCCTGCTACACCCTGCCGGAGTTCAATGAGCGCCAGGAGGGCGTTGCCAACTGGTTTAAGCAGATGGGCAGCCTGGATCTGGAATCCCCGATGGAATTCCCCGAAGGGTACTATACTATCAAGGACTCTATGGCAGAGCTGGCCAAGAACGAGGAAGCTTTTGCCATTGTTGCCAAGGCCGTAAAGCTGGTCACCAACTTTGACCTGAAACCCGGCCAAGGGATGTGGAGCATGATGAGCGGCATGAGCCCCGAACACATGAGCGGCATGATCTCCACCGACCTGCTGGGGGATAAGTTCCTGCCCAGCCTGAACGCCCAGCTGATCAAGATCAAAAAGTAATCCCCTGCCTTTTTAACCCCATAAAGGCAGACGGAACAGCAAGCAAAAACGCCAGAGCAGCACCCGGTAAGGGTTGCTGCTCTGGCGTTTTTATTCGCGTATTATTGTTATTTTTGTCGTTGCTAATTCTTTTTCTTCCTGTGCATCCGGTTTTGCGGTAAAAAAGTGTTTCACCTTTTCTGCCCCGGCTGCATCCATAGGGTACTGGGCTTTGATGCGCCCATCCTCAAAACGCAAAATTACCGTGCAGCAGGTCAGCAGCAAATCGCACTGGCTATGGCGCATCCGATAGAACGCTTTTATGCTTTTTCCTCTCGCCCGCTTATTTGGCGCAGGTCAAATCGCTTGCCTTGGCCGCATAATCAAACAGGCCATCGTTCTTTTCTTCCAGTGCCTTGATCATGTGATAGGTATACTCGTTATACGGCGTGGGAATGCCAAGTTCCTGCCCCATCCGCATCAGCGCACCGGAGAACATGTCAATTTCGGTGTGCCGCCCGGCATCCAGATCCTGTAACGTGGAATAGCGCGTTGCAGGTGGAACCAGGCTGCCATGGCGGGAACTTGCATCCACCTTGCTCAAATCAATGCCCTTTGCCACGGCAATGGCCTCCAGCTCATGGCACAAACCATCGCTGATGGCTTTCATGTGGGCACTGCTCTGGTAACAGCCAACGCCCGCGCCCAAAATGGCCTGCGGCAGATTGTTGCAGACATTCAGGCGGAACTTGCTCCAAATTTCTTCCTTAATATACGGGGTAACGCGGGAATGAATGCCCGTACCGGCAAGCAATGCTTCCACCGCCTGCACGCGCTCGCTTTTCAGCGGTGCGGCAAGCTCGCCATAGATAATGCCGATGGTGGTTTCGGGGTTGAAGTGGTAGCCGTCGGCTTCCTTGTGGGAGGCCACCTTGATGAGGGAGGGCAGAACATGTTCCGCACCGATTTTGGCGGCGATGATTTCCTCACTGTCCACACCGTTCATCAGGCTCATCACGGTGGTGTTGGGGCCAACGGCGACGGCAATGCTGTCCAGTGCGCCGGGCAGCGCACCGTATTTCAGCGCAACCACCAATAGATCCACGCCGTTTGCTTCCTGCGGGGTCCAAACCTGCGGGCGGTAGGTGGTGCCGTTGATGGTGATTCCCTGTTGTTTCAGCCGTTCGGCACGCGGGCCTTCGGCAATTACAGCAAGGCGAATATCCTTGCGGGAGCTGAGTCCCCAGATGACATAAGAGCCGACTGCACCGGCCCCCAGAACAGCAACAGATTTGATTTGCATGTTTCCCTTTCCCCTTTCGCCTGCAGTACTTTTTCTATTCCCGCGGGTAATCGTTGTATTTCTTTGGGGCTATTGTACCATACAGGAACGCTTTGGTTCAATTACTGCTCCATCGTATAGCTGACCCGATACTGGCCGGAGCCCACTTGGGCGGTAGGGCATCCGTTTTGTTCCGCAAAGGTCAGGCCGTCCGTTTCCAGCAGCTTGGCACCGGGTTCCAGGCAGATTTTTGCCGCTGCATTG
>ENA-ORSC01002320-ORSC01002320.1-human-gut-metagenome-genome-assembly--contig:-NODE-2320-length-11592-cov-2.147785_pt1 | contig 11592 bp, 12 predicted proteins | sample MGYA00242178_ERZ509140 | MGnify/ENA primary metagenome ERZ509140 (study PRJEB26280, sample SAMEA2338681) | human gut metagenome | biome: human gut; feature: human-associated habitat; material: faeces... | reverse complement strand
TCCGCTTTGCAGGCAGAAGAATTCCGCAATTGTGAAGCGCCGTACGCACTCGTTCCTTCGCCTCCCGCACCTCCGGAGAAAGATATCCTACCATATCAAACACCGGCATTCCCATGCTGATATCCACCTCTACCTGTACCGGCATTGTGCAGATTCCATCCAGCATGGATGTCCTGATTTGGCTATACATATTCACCTCATTCCAACAAATGGGAATTTTGCACAGACACATGCATGAAAAAAGATGCATTTACCTTATCATAAAATGCATCTTTTTGCAACGACTTTATTCGCTTATCACTTTTTTAAGTTTTTCCAGTGCTCTCTTTTCAATCCTGGAAACATAGGAACGGGAAATTCCAAGTGCCCGCGCGATTTCTCTCTGGGTCAGTTCCTGATTTCCTCCGATTCCATATCTTCGCCGAATGATAAATGCTTCTCTCTCGCTTAACACATCATTCATAAAGGTACAGATTTTTTTCATCTGCTCCCTTTTTGTCACTTCATCTGCTACATTTTTATCATGAAACTCCAGCACATCGACAAGCTGAATCTGGTTTCCTTCTTTGTCTGTACCAATCGGTTCAAACATAGAAACTTCTTTGCGCTGTTTTTTCTTTGATCGCAGATGCATCAGCAATTCATTGTCCACACACCGGATGGCATACGTTGCAAATTTATTTCCGTATTCCGGCCGGAAACTGTCTACTGCTTTCATCAGCCCGATCGTACCGATGGAAATCAGATCCTCCTGTTCTTCTTCCGAACTGACATATTTTTTTGCGACATGGGCTACCAGGCGCATGTTGTGCAACACCAGTTCTTCCTTTGCCCCTTGCTCGCCATTTTTTAATCTGCACAGACAGTCTGTTTCCTCTTCCGGTGTCAGGGGAACCAAAAATGTTTTCACACAGCACCTTTTCCAACAGCTTTCTAATATTCTATGTCAGCAGAAGGCATTCTGTGCTTTTCCCTTTTATATTTTTTCTTCCGGTGCCAGTTCCTGTATGCGCCGGATCAGGCTTTCCCTCTCATAAGGAACGTTTCCTTTCAGTACCTCATTCTTTACAAATGCAAATGTTTCCTTCTCCCCCCGCACTGCCAGCATCAGTAAAAGATAGTGGATCAGTGCCTCGGTATCCGGATGGATCAGATAATGCGATCTGCCGTGCATATAGTAATCGAGTGCACTCCGGTCCGTGTATTTGTCTTTCTGGTAGTTTTTGGATGCACTGATCCTGTCAACAAACATTTCCGCCACGTAGCACACCGGCATTTTCATTCCTGCCATCCCCGAATGTTCTTTCCCCGGTTCTTTTGAAATATCATAATCAATCCAGTACTCGAGATGGTGTTTATTGCGTCCTTTGTGATGCAGCCACGCCAGGGAATACCCCTTTTCCTTCCGCTCTGCATTGTTCGGACTCATGGTTCCCTGATAATATTTGCAACCGACCAGAAATTCCGTCGGAGAATATTTTGAAAGATCATGCAGCAGCCCCTGCCTGTATAGTCCGATCTTAAAGCAACCGACAAGCACCAGATTTTTGTGATGTGTAATTGTGCAAAAATGTTTCCATGCATTACCCATGTTTTTTCATCTCCCTGCTCTCCAGCACACAGATGGTCTGTGGCCGGAGAATGATTTTTCCTCCGCTTACGGGCTTTGGTGCGTCCAAAAACGCAGCATCCTCTTCTCCGCTGTCAATACAGACAACCCATTCTTTCCCTTTTCGCGGTTTAGGCAAAGCCAGTTCCGTTGCCGCGGCAAGAAAATTATAGGCGACATAGACATCCGGCTCTTTTTCGTTTTGGGCATAAGCCCCACAATAAAGCATTCCCAGGCATAGATGATCCGGTGTCGGTTCTAACATCCACGCACTTGTCCCGTGATAGGAAAGATCCGGATACCCCAGCGATTTATAATCCGAAAACTGGAATGGCATCGGATTTGAAAGCACGGTATGTTCTTTTCGAAACGCAATTACCTGCTGCAGAAATTCGATCTGTCTGCGATGAGACTTCTCATTCTTCCAGTTCACCCAGCCGGTGGGATTATCCTGACAGTATGCATTATTATTTCCGTTCTGGGAATTTCCCATCTCATCACCGCTCCACAACAGAGGAACCCCCTGCGCCAGCATAAGCATAAGAACCGCATTTCTCCAGTTTAATTTCCGCAGCGCATTGATATAACGCTTTCTGGTCGGTCCCTCCACGCCGTAATTATTGCTGAAATTCCAGGAACTCCCATCGAGATTCTGCTCTCCATTTTCCTCATTGTGTTTATCGTTGTACATAAACAGATCTGCAAGCGTAAACCCGTTGTTGCTTGCTATATAATTGATGTAGCCTAAAAAAGCCCCCTGTTTTCTCTGCTGATCGGCAAAATCACGCATATTTCCATTGATATGATTTAAAACCTGCCGTACCGGATACTGATACTCCTCTTTGTAAATATACAGATTCGGATATTTCCGGCTTGCCGCACATGCTTTTTCCTCAAAATTCACATAAAAAATCTTGGTACGGCTGAGCATGCCATCCTGCACAATCGCCGTAATGGGCAGATGTTCCCCAAGCAGATGGATTCCGTCCACATGGTATTCCCGCACCCAGTAACGAAGTGCTTCTAAAATCAGATTATGATTCACTTTCTCCGGAAAATACATCTCCATCACACATTCCATGCCGTTTTCGTGCAGACGGTGGATCAGCATCCTGAATTCCCGGGAAGCATGCAGCGGATCGGCAGCATACGATGCCTTCACCGCAAAATAATTTCCGGGCTCATATCCCCAATAATTCACTTTGCACGAAGCCTCTTTTATTTCTTCTGCCGGGCGGATCTGATCCGTCTGTTTTTCTTTCCAACGGATATATTCCGGAAGTTTCTGCTGCTTTGGCAGTTCAATTTCCTCAAACTCATATACCGGCATAAGTTCAACTGTTGTCACACCGAGTTTCTTCAGATAGGGAATCCGGTTCATAAGCGCACGAAATGTCCCCGGAACACTTCTGGTACCGGAATCCATCGTAAAACCACGCACATGCAGCTTGTACATAATCATCTGTTCTCTCGGTATTTCCGGACATACATCCTCCCCCCAGTCAAACTCCTGCACATCAAATGCCCCATGCACCTCATACTGCTGCCGGCTGCGTGAACTGTCATTCCAGACCTGCCGCCCCATGATGGCGTGTGCGCACGGGTCCATTACCGTTTTTCCATTGATCTCAAAATCGTAAATCAGATGTTCCAGATGCAAATCTGCCACTGCGACAGAGCGCACCGATCCCATGCAGTATTCTGCCGGAACAGCTATCTTTTCTTCTTTTTGGGTCTGTATATCCTTAAGTACCACAAAACAGCTGTCCTCTTTTTCCGCATCAAACGTAAAAGTGGTCCATTCTCCCTGAACCGTCACTCCCGGTTTTGCGTAATCCCCTTCTCTGATCCTTTTATTCTCTGTTCGTTTTTTCGTATCTCGTATTTTCATGTTTTTCATTATACCCTTTTTAAAAAACTTTGTATATCACTTTTTCGAATTGACAAGCTCCTTACTCCTCGCTTATAATGATAAAAGACACAAAAAACGATTAAGAAAAGAGGTATCTTATGGAAGATAAAGAAAAAGCAACACCCGTTACCCCGGATGAGATTGAAGATATCCGTGTAACACTTGAGCTGGATGAAGGTGAAGTAGAATGCAAAATCCTTACCATTTTTGACGTAAATGAACAGGACTACATTGCACTGATGCCGCTCAATCCAGACGGCTCTGATCCGGACGAAGGCACCGTTTATCTCTACCGCTACGCAGAGGATGAAGAAGGTCTTCCACAGATCGACAGCATCACGGATGACGATGAGTACGAAGCTGCTGCCGACCGCTTCGATGAAATGCTCGATGATGACTACTTCAATGCACTCGAAGACGAGGAATAACTTTTATAAAAACCTGCATCGAATACCCGATGCAGGTTTTTTACGGCTCTTTACCGGCTTCTTTGATAAAACGCGACAGTTCCACCTCTTTGCCACGCATTTTTTTTACCGAACAGATGGTCAGGGATTCCTTTGCTCTGGTCATTCCCACATAAAACAAACGCCGTTCTTCCTCGACATCCTGCTTTAATACTGCTTTCTTATAAGGCATTATGCCCTCGTTGACGTCAATCAGATACACTTTTGTAAATTCCAGCCCCTTGGCGCTGTGCAGTGTTGCAAATGTCACAGCATTCTGATTCCTGCGCTTTTCCTGCGCTAGTCTCTTTAACTCCTGCCGGTATTCTTCTATATGTGCAAACCATTCCTCAAATGTACGGTACCCTTTGGCACTCGCAAGGATTTCATCTGCCACTTCATAAAAATCTTCTTTATTCGCATTCCGGTATTCGGCATACTCTGCCAGATAATCATCGTACCCGATTCCCCGCCGGATATAGTTGATTGCCGCATAAGGGCTCAGACGGGACAAATGTTTCAGATCATACCACAGCTTTTCGATCCGCTCCGCGATCCACGGCTGCTCCTCATATAATTTCATCCACTCATCAAAACATACCGTTTCATCGGGCAGGCTGTCCCTGCCGATATACCGCTTCGGCCGGTTCATAATAGAAAGGAAATCGGCCCTGCTGTCACTTCCCTGTGCGATGCGGATATAAGTGAAAAAATCACGGGCAATCCAGTGCTCATAGATATCCGGAATCCGGTCTTTCGTCTGAAATGCCAGATTGGCAGAAACCATATATTCCATCAGGGCACGCGGCTGCATGTTTGTCCGAAACAGTACTGCGATTTCCGAAAGCGGAACCCCATTTTGCACAGTCTGCCGGATATCTTCTGCCAAAAATGCATTCTCTTTATAGCAGTCCTCAAAGTACTGAAAACGCACCTTCTGTTTCCCGGATTTTCCGGCACGGATCTTTTTCGGAAAACGTTCTTCATTGTGTGCGATCAGGCGCATAGCTGCCTCCACAATCGGCGGCTCACACCGGTAATTTACTTCAAGATTCACAATCTTTGCCTGCGGGTATATCTTTTGAAATCCCAGCATAATTTCCGGCTTCGAACCGCGGAACCGATAGATGGACTGGTCATCATCTCCCACGACAAACAGATTATTTTCCGGTGCTGCAAGCATTTTAACAATATCAAACTGTATCTTGTTAATGTCCTGAAACTCATCAATAAGGATGTACTGAAACTTTCTCTGCCATGCCGATAAAATATCTTTTCGCTCCCTGAAAAGCTCATAAGTATAAACGAGCATATCATCAAAATCGATCAGTTTATGCTGATGCAGATATTCATGATATTCTCCATAAATTCTTCGAAATATATTTTCAGCACAGTTCGTGGAATAGTAATGTTCGATGGAGACTCCTGTATTTTTTACCATACTGATCTCTCCAAGAATGGATGACACAAATTCCGTTTCATCCTCATACTCAAGACGGTGTTTTTGGACAAGTTCACGCATAAGCGCATACTTTTGTTCTTCCCGGACGATATTATTTGCATTGTAATTGTATGCATGCTTTAAAATGCTAAAATAGACGGCGTGGAATGTTCCAAATGTGACCGGATACGAACCGTTTCCCATCAGACTTAAGAAACGGGTCTTCATTTCCAATGCTGCCGCTTTTGTAAAAGTAATCACTAAAATATTGGACGGATTCACATGATATTTTGTGATCAGGTTTTTTGTCCGCTCCGTAATGACCGCTGTCTTTCCGGAGCCTGGACCTGCCAGGGTAAGGCACGGACCGTTAAAATGTCCGATTGCCTTCACCTGGGAATCATTGTATCTTTTTTCCATAAATACCCTTTTATTTGCTGAGTAATTCAATACCTTTTTTGATACGTGCAATGGATTCTTCTTTTCCAAGAATCTCCATTAATTCGGTTGCACCGCCCGGTGTCATCTGTTTTCCGGAGACAGCGGTACGGATTGGCCACATAACGTATCCGTTCTTGACACCCTTTTCTGCAACATACTCACAGAGCATTGCATAAAGTGCGTCGTTGCTATAGTCCTCCTGCGCCTCTAATCTTGGCAGAACTTCCGTTAAAACTTCTAAAGATGTCTCTGCATTTGTCTTCATCTTCTTGTGTGTATACATTGCAACATCGTACTCTGGTAATTTTTCGAAGAAATCAATATGTTCTGCAATATCCGGGAACACTTCGATCCTTGTTTTTACCATAGCTGCGATCTTCTTAAAGTCAAGGTCTTTCGTAATAACTGCCTTGATATATGGAAGTGCTCTCTCATAGAACTTGTCAAAATCCATTGCCTTAATGTATTCACCATTCATCCATTTTAACTTGGTGTAGTCAAATACTGCCGGTGATTTGCTGATTCTGTGGTAATCGAATTCTTTGATCAGTTCATCTAAGGTAAAGATCTCGCGGTTATCTTCCGGGCTCCATCCTAAAAGTGCAATATAATTGACAACTGCTTCTGTCAGGAATCCCTGCTCGATCAGATCTTCAAAAGAGGAATGTCCGCTTCTCTTAGACAGCTTCTTGTGGTTCTCGTCTGTGATCAGTGGCAGATGGATATAAACAGGTGATTTCCAGCCAAATGCATCGTATAATCTCTGATATTTTGGAGAGGAAGAAAGGTACTCATTTCCTCTTACTACATGTGTAATATTCATGGTGTGATCATCGACAACGTTGGCAAAGTTGTAAGTTGGATATCCGTCTGATTTGATCAGGATCATATCGTCAAGCTCTGCGTTCTCCACTGTGATGTCTCCGTATAATTCATCATGGAAGGTCGTAGTTCCTTCATTTGGGATATTCTGACGGATCACAAATGGTTTTCCGGCAGCAAGGTTTGCTTCCACTTCCTCCTTGGATAAAGACAGACAGTGTTTGTCATAGATCATGATCTCTTTTCCCTCTACAACCTCTGTCTTTAAAGTAGAAAGGCGTTCTTTATCACAGAAACAGTAATAAGCCTCACCCTTTTCTACTAATTCTTTTGCGTATTTCATGTAGATTCCGGTTTTCATACGCTCACTCTGGACGTATGGTCCATAACCGCCATCCTTATCCGGACCTTCATCATGGACTAAGCCTGTCTCAGCCAATGTACGATAAATGATATCTACCGCGCCCTCTACGAAACGTTCCTGATCGGTATCCTCAATACGAAGCATAAAGTCTCCGCCCTCATGCTTTGCAATTAAAAACTCATATAATGCAGAACGTAAATTTCCAACATGCATTCTACCTGTTGGGCTTGGTGCAAATCTTGTTCTAACTTTACTCATAAATCTCCTCTTTCTGGTTTTTTGATAAAACCTTACGTTTTCTATCCAATAGACTGACTTGTTTTCATCCGCTCTATTGTCCTGTAAAAAATAGCCTGCAGCTATTTTTAGTCGCTACAGGCTATTATATAATATATTTTTCATTCTGACAAGGCACGGTTTACATTCCATCGCCGTCATTTTTTTCACATTTTTTGCAGTTTTTCCCTGCACAGCCACTGCATCCAATGCAGTTGCCTCTCTTCTTCTGTCTGTGCATCCAGCAAAAAGCGAGCACCAGCCAGAGTAAGATCACACCAAGGACGATATAATCTCCAATTTTCATTACAATAATAATCCTCCGACCTGATAAACAAGCAATGCGACTACCCATGCAACCAGACATTGTAAAACGACTACCAAAGCTGCCTTTAATCCACTTCCCATCTCACGTTTTACCGCTGCAATTGCCGCCACGCAAGGTGTATACAATAAGGTAAATACCAAAAAGCTCACAACAGACACACCGGAAAACATATCGCTTAATACGGCACTCAGGTTCGATGTTGCAGTTCCTGTGAGGACACTCAATGTACTGACTACCGCTTCTTTTGCAGTAAATCCGGTGATGAGTGCGGTAGAAACTCTCCAGTCAGAGAACCCAAGCGGTGCAAAAACAGGTGCGATCCATCTTCCTACCAATGCAAGCAGACTGTTGCTGCTGTCTGCCACAACGTTCAATCTGGTGTCAAAGGTCTGTAAGAACCAGATAATGATCGTTGCCACAAAAATAACGGTAAACGCTCTCTGGATAAAATCTTTTGCCTTATCCCACATCAACTGGAATACACTCTTTGCGGAAGGAAAACGGTAATTCGGAAGTTCCATCACAAACGGGATCGGATTTCCACGAAATGCCGTATGGTTCAGCACAAGCGCCGAAATAATTCCAACTATGATTCCGGCAGCATAGAGAAGGATCATTACAAGTGCTTCTTTTCCCGGGAAAAATGCTGCGGCAAACACGGTATAAATTGGTATCTTTGCGGAACAGCTCATAAACGGAGTCAGCATGATCGTCATATTTCTGTCACGCTCGGATGACAATGTTCTTGTCGCCATAACTGCCGGGACAGTACATCCAAATCCGATCAGCATTGGCACAAAACTTCTGCCGGACAAACCAATTTTTCTTAACGGTTTATCCATGACAAATGCAACTCGCGCCATATAACCGGAATCTTCCAGAATAGACAGGAAGAAAAACAATACTACGATAATCGGGAGGAAACTCAACACACTTCCCACACCTGCAAACACACCATCGATCAGAAGGCTGTGTACCACCGGATTCATTCCGTAAGCAGTCAGTGCCCTGTCACACATTGCAGTAAACGCATCGATTCCCATTGTTAACAGATCACTTAAAAATGATCCGATCACGTTAAAGGTCAGCCAGAAAATTGCAAACATGATCAGTAAAAACATCGGGATTGCAAGGTATTTATCTGTTAAAACCCTGTCAATCTTCATACTTCTGATATGTTCCTTACTCTCATGACATTTCTTGACCGTCTTATTACATACTTTTTCGATAAAGGTGTATCTCATATCTGCCAAAGCAGCATTCCGGTCTAATCCACAGTCTTTTTCCATCTCTTCGATACTGTGTTCCATCATTTCTAGCTCATTCTGGGAAAGCTCTAACTTATTGATAATATTCTCGTCATTCTCCACAATCTTTGTCGCTGCAAATCGCGGAGACATGCCAATATTAGCTGCATGGTCCTCCACCTGATGCGATACTGCGTGGATACAACGGTGCACAGGTCCCTGCTCGCAGAAATCCATGACCTTTGGAAGAATCTTTTTCTTACCGACCTCGACAGTGGCTTTGATCAGATCTTCGATTCCCTCATCCTTTGCTGCACTGATCGGGATTACCGGGATTCCAAGTTCCTCCGACATTTGCCTGTAATCAATAGATCCACCATTTCCTCTGACCTCGTCCATCATATTCAAAGCCAGAACCATTGGAATATGCATCTCTAAAAGCTGCAGCGTCAGATAGAGATTTCTCTCGATATTGGTGGCGTCCACAATATTGATAATACCGTCCGGTTTCTCATTCAGGATAAAATCTCTTGTCACGATCTCCTCATTGGTATATGGGCGGATTGAATAAATTCCCGGCAGATCCACAACGGAACAATTCTTTACCGAGCGGATCTCACCTATTTTCTGATCTACTGTCACTCCCGGAAAATTTCCCACATGCTGGTTAGATCCGGTTAACTGGTTAAATAAAGTCGTCTTACCGCAATTCTGATTGCCTGCTAATGCAAATATCATTCTTTTGTTTCCTCCATAGACACCTCAATCTTTTTTGCATCTTCCTTACGGATCGTCAGTTCATAATTGCGGAGTCTTATCTCGATCGGATCTCCCATCGGAGCTATTTTTTTTACAACAACTTTTGTCTTTGGGATCAGACCCATATCCAGAAAACGGCAGCGAAGCGCTCCCTCTCCCCCAACTGTCGTAATGACTGCCTCTGTTTCAAGTGGTAAATTGTCTAACGTCATTTTATCCTCCGTAATAAACAGGAACTCTCACTGGACTTTCCTGTATGTTTATTGATAATTTTTTTCAGTTAATATCTCCTAACTGTCCTTAGTTTAATGCTCAAATTTTCCTATGTCAATGCAGCTTACAAAGTTTTTGATAATTTTTCTCATTTTTGTCATTTCCTACAAAAATGGAATTTTTTGCAGTCCTATTATGCACACTTTTCAATTTTAGAACATAAAGTATTGAGAAAGAATAAGAAAGGCAACAGAATCTATGAGAAACTGTAATGCACAAAACAGAATGAATCCTGTCTGTCCAAACGAATCAAACCGCGATATGAGTCCGGAATTTGTCGTTGCAATGGCATACGTTCCATGGCAGCAGTTTGGACCGTTATATGATATTGAAAAAGGGCTTATGGTGGGAACCATTTTCCCTGAATTAGATAAACCATTCCTTGGAAGGAGGGCTTTTCGAAGATGACGAACCAAATGAACCAGATGAACCGCCAACAGCTTTTTAACCTCATTAATACCGTAAGCTTCGCTGTTGACGACCTTCTTCTTTTTTTAGACACCCATCCGGATGATGTGGAAGCGATCAAAGCATTCCATTACTCGGATATCAGACGCAACGCTCTGCAGGTCTACTCTGACCAATATGGTCCGCTGACCATCGACACTGCAGATCCATGCAGTCACTGGAATTGGGCAACAGAACCATGGCCATGGGAAGGAGGATGTAAATAATGTGGAATTATGAAAAACGACTGCAGTACCCGATCAATATCACAACACCAAATGCCAAAATTGCACAGATCATTATGTCCCAGTATGGCGGACCAGACGGTGAAATGGGAGCATCCATGCGTTACCTCTCCCAGAGATACAGCATGCCGGACAGACGTGTATGTGGCGTGCTTACGGATATTGGAACGGAAGAATTAGCGCATCTGGAAATGGTCGCATCCATCGTCCGGCAGCTCACCAAAGGTTTAAGTGCAGAAGAGCTTGAAGCTGCCGGATTTGCACCATATTATGTCGACCATACCGGTGGTATCTGGCCACAGGCGGCGGGCGGGATTCCTTTTAACGCCTGCGAATTTCAGTCCAAAGGTGATGCCCTTACCGATCTTTTTGAAGATATGGCGGCAGAACAGAAAGCGCGCACCACGTATGACAATATTTTGAGGCTCGTCAAAGACCCTGATGTATGTGATCCGATCCGTTTCTTAAGGGAGCGTGAGGTCGTCCACTTCCAGCGTTTCGGTGAAGCCCTGCGCATTATTCAGGATGACCTCGACAGCAAGAATTTCTATGCATTCAACCCTTCATTTGACACCAAGGCACCTTGTTTAAAGAATAATTGAAAATTAGAAATATCGGTGGTAAAATGATGTCACTTTTAACAAGAGAAGAGGCGGTGTTATGTCAGAAAAACAGATCAACCACTCACAGAGATTCGGAATCATACTGGTTCTGTCATGCGGAATCATGTGGGGCATAAGCGGAGTCCTTGGACAATACGTGTTCCAGTCGTCAGATGTAAATGCCACACAGCTTTCCATAATCAGACAGTTTATATCCGGTGTCGTACTGCTTGTCATCGCCGCCGTAAAGGGAGATAAAAGGGCTTTGACCATATGGTCAAAGCCTAAAAGTGTCATATCTATGCTGTTCTTTGCACTCTCAGGTGTCATGGGCGTGCAGTTCACATACTTCGCTTCCATCGAACATTCCAACGCCGCAA
>ENA-ORSC01002309-ORSC01002309.1-human-gut-metagenome-genome-assembly--contig:-NODE-2309-length-11644-cov-4.302615_pt1 | contig 11644 bp, 9 predicted proteins | sample MGYA00242178_ERZ509140 | MGnify/ENA primary metagenome ERZ509140 (study PRJEB26280, sample SAMEA2338681) | human gut metagenome | biome: human gut; feature: human-associated habitat; material: faeces... | reverse complement strand
TTTGAATTTCTTTTCAGAAATCCGTGTTGCTTTCGTTCGCCGCAACAGTCATAAACTATATCAAGACTATTGGTCGATGTCAAGCACTTTTTCTTCTTTTTTAAAAAAGAAGTTCCATCGCATTCCCTGCGGTGGAACTTCAGTATAGCATTATCCTTTTTTAGTTGTCAATCAGTTTTTGCTTTTTTCTTACTTTTTTACAATCCCGTAACATCAGGATAATCCCGCCAGCCAGTAGGCGAACCGGTTCATCTGATAAAGCTTCGTCAGCCATTCGTTTTCAACAGTCCACGCCGCGATCTGGCTGCCGACTCTTCCTGTATCGAAGCTGGCGATTACAATATAAATAATCCATAAAACTACGATGCTCTCTGCCATGCCGACCACGATTCCCAGTACACTGTTAAGCAGTTTCAGAATCGGCAGGTGCGCAATTGCCGAAAGGGACTTGAAAATCAGGTTCACCAGTCTGGCTGCGAGCCCGGTAATCAGCAGCATCAGAATCGACAGTATAATATTGGTATTGTTTTTTTCTTTCACACTGCTATATAAAAGGATAGCCAGCGAAAGAACGAACAGAGAAATGACCAGAGACAGCAACATCCTGATTTCATCCACCATTCCTTTTTTCATTCCGGCATATCCCCGCCAGAGGGCAAATAAGATCACACAAACCAGCAGTACGTTCATTTTTTCTCCCGTTTATTTCATTTCTATCATATCTATGCTGTTTGCAGTAACCGCAAGAAACCGGTTTCCGCCCAGCGTTTTTAAAAGCTGCGTCTGTTCCGGTATCGGTCCGCTGTATTTTTCTTTTCCGTTCAGGTTATAAATCAGGCACTCTCCTTCATTATATATAATCAGTTCCTGATCCGAAATCAAAACATCCCGGTATTCGATTGCAAACGGCAACGACAGCACCTGCGTCCCGTTCATATTGTAAATGTCAATCCGATATTTTCCGTTTCCATTCGTACCATTAAAAATAAACGCCACATAATTGCCGCTGCTGCGGACGTCCTGCACCTCCTCCTGCATGAAATTCTGGAAGATATTTTTTGGAATTTCATTCCCTTCATATAACATGAACTGATTATTTCCCACAGAATACGCCGTATGCGTCCCCGCAAACTCTGCCAGCGGGATTACCGTATCCGAATATTCGTAGGAGCTTACCATCGTGTCGGTGTAGTTTTGTCCGACTTCGTCAAAATTGTAAAAGCTGACGATCGATTTCATACTGCCGCTTTCTGCTTTCAGATATGCCACCATCATCAGTTTTCCATTGTCCGACAATGACACGGAAACCGGATAACCCGATTTCTGCATCGTCGTTTTGATTCCGACTGCTTTTTCCCCAGTAGGATTATAGACGTTGATCCAGGTCACATCCCCATCCTCCAGAATCGCCGCCACAACGCCATTCGCTGCCACGGACAGCGATTTCACCGGAAGATTCGTATCAATCTGTTTGGATGTCCCGTCCTGACTGATATCATAAATCAGGTTGCCGTTATAATCCCCAACTGCGACCCAGCCCGACCGCACAGAGACGCACGGCGACTGCATGTCGTAAGTCTGGTTCCACATAGCGTTGCCCTTGTAATCCGTATAGCTGATACCATCCTTACTGTAGGTCAGAAAGCCATTCTGGTAGCTCAGCAGAGTAGAACCGGACACCTGGTTCCTGTCGATTGCAGACACGACCGTGTAGCCGGAGTAGGTTTGATTTTTAAGCAGTGTTACCGCCGTCACCGTCAGCGCTGCGATCACGCCGATTACGCAGCCGGAACGAAGGATCACTTTCAGACGATGCGCCCGGATTTCCCGTTTAAAATCCTTGCTGTCTTTTTTCTCGTTTTTTTCTTTTTTTCGCAGGTATTCCCTGATATCTACCATATGAGATAAGTCCCCATTTCTTTTGCAGCATCTTTGCGAGCATGTTGGCTCACTTGCGCTCATTCCATCACGAGCCCGCGCTGACGCGCTTTACCGCCTGCTATGCAGGCTGCTCGTTCTCTAATGGCGCAAGAAAAACAAATGTCGCCTTCGGCGTCGCTTGTTTTTCTTGTGCGCTCATTCCATCATAACACATTCATTATTTTGAAGGTAGTAAAATATTCTGTCCGGGCTGGATTTGATTCGGGTCTTTTATATTATTCAGGCGGCAGATTTCTATCACCTTTTCATCTGTTCCGTAAAATCTCCTGGAAATAGCGATGAGGCTGTCTCCCTTCTGCACCTGATAGCTTTCCGGGTGCGCCAGGGCTTCCTGAACCTGAGGAAAGGAATCGGAGGCTGATGCGGACTGCCGGACTGCCGAGGCTGCAGCGTCTGCATTGGTCGAGACCGCATTCTGGCCATCTGCCATTACGCTATCCGTTGTTACGCTGTCCGTTGTTACGCTGTCCGTCGTTACGCTGTCCGACATTACGCTGTCTGGCATTACACTGTCTGGCATTACACTGTCCGCCGTCCTATTGTCTGTCACTTCGCCATCCATCGCCGTATTGGCCGCACCGGTTTCATCGTCCGCCTGTGTAGCTTCGTCCAAGGCGGCAGACTGCGCCATTTCGTCCGATGAATTCCAGCCAACAGTCTCTTCTACAATCAGTCCGGGAGATATATTTTCCGTCTCATTTTTTGTATTCCGGACAGCTCCTGCCAACAGGGCGGAAACCGCTTTCATATCCGAGTACTGATTGACGGACGTCAGCGCCGTTCCGACCAGAACCAACAAAAGCACCAGGCAGCCAATCCGGCAAAGCTTCGGGAAGAGGGCGCCGGTACTGCCCGAACGGGCCTGATAAGCTGTCCCAAAAGCAGTTTTCCTCGACGCTGCGTTCAGCGTAGGTGCTGCAGCCTTAAGCGCACCCAGCCTTGACAGCACCGTTTTCCTGCTAGACGCTGTATTCGGCGCAGACGCCCTGGAGGCAGTTGCACTCCGCGCTGTATTCGGTGTAGACGCCCCGGAGGCGGTTGTACCACGCGCTGCGTCCGCTGCAGCTTCCGCTTTTCTTTTTTCCCGGCGGGCATTGATCGCTTCCATCACCCGTTCCTCCTCCACAGCTGCAGGGCGGCTCTGCTCCCGTTCAGCAATCATATATGCCTGCATTTCTTCGTTTTGTTCATAAAAAATAAAATAGCCTCCGATCTGGATTTCTTCTCCCCGCACGGTCCAGAACCGGACGGAGGCTTCCTTTTTTTCAATTTTTCCAATCCGCTCCAGCTTCTGAAAATACGGAAAATTTCCGCGCCTGAAGTCCGTTTCTTTTTCCACCCCGTAAATTAAATAATAGTGGATGCCGTCCTTTTCCTCCTGCTGCCCGAATGCCAGACACGTCTCTTTTCCCTGGCATCGTTCCAGAAACGTATGGACATAATCCTCCATGTACAATTTTACATTCGGACTGCCTGTCCCGATCTGCATCACATTTTTGGGTATTTTCAACATTTTACCTCTGCTCCTTTCCATCCGGGCACCCCGTTTTCCCTAATCTTAGCAGACCGTTGCCGCAGATTTTGTCTGTTTATGCGCTCTTTTTTGGCGGTTTGGAGCAGAGTCCCGTTCTGGAACTTTTGCACATATTTATTCTGTCAAACACTTCTGTTCGATATAAAAAGCACAATAAAATACATTGTATTTCCTTCCGGGCTCTTCTAAACTATTTTTTAGTAGATACCAAAATTTCTGCAGAATATACTAAAGGAGTGGTACTGAAAATGAGCAAACTTTCTCTTGCAGGCGAATGGAAACTTCGCGGCGAGTTTATGGACGTAACAGCAGATCGCTGTGCAGAGGTGCTCGTCCACCTCAACGCCATGCCTCCCAAGCCGACAATTCCCGGTTATCTGACCGAAGAAAATATGACCGAGGAGGAGCGGGAAATGTATCTGAAAGAACCCGATCCGAAATTTACGGTAAATACCGCCCTCGCCATGCACCCCTATCCTTCCAAAACGGGATATATTCCTATGACTGTACCCGGCGACGTTACAACCGCCCTGATCGATAACGGAATTATCGAGGAGCCTTTTTTAAAGGACAACACCAAAAAAAGCATCTGGATTAAAGAGCTTTCCTGGTGGCTTGTCAAAGAATTTGATATCACCGAAGAAATGCTCAATGAAGATATTGTCCGCCTGAACATTGAAATGCTCGATTTTAATGCCGATATTTTAGTTAACGGCATTCCCGCCGGACATCAGGAAAATACCTTCTGTGCTTTTTCTGCAGATATCAAACGCTTTTTGCATGTCGGTACCAACCAGATCGTGATCCGTCTGACCTCCGGCATGGAATTAAATTATCCACATGACACCGTTTCCTATTACTGTGCAAGTGACAATGCGATCTGCGACCAGCGTGTATACACGCGTAAGCCACAGTTTACCTATGGCTGGGACTGGTGTCAGCCCGTTCCTACCTGCGGTATCGGACGTTCGATCGAAATCGAAGCGTTCAGCGGTGCACAGGTAATCGCTTCCCGCGTCGATACGCTCAGCCTTTCCGGAAATGATGCAGAAATCGAATTTCATTTTGAAATCGAAAAATCCAACATGGTGCAGAGCGCTGAAACAGAGCTGGAATATGAGCTGTCCATTGACGGCAAGACCGCGTATACCGGTCATCAGACCCTGATGCTTGTCGGCGGCATCAATTTTGCACAGGAACGCGTTGTATTAAAGAATGCAAAGCTCTGGTGGCCGAACGGTTATGGTGCTCAGAACCTTTATACCTTTACCGCACGCTGCACGGCACGTGGCATCACCCATGAAGCAAAACCGAAGAAAATCGGTATCCGCACGCTTTCCATCGACTTTTCCAAGCTGCCGGATGAAAGCCGTAACTTCTTCTTCAAGATCAACGGCACCCGCATTTTCTGCAAAGGCGGCAACTGGGTTCCTACCGATTCTATTTATCTGCGGACACCTGATGAAAATTATAGAAAGCTGGTCAGCGAAGGCGCAGCGGCACACTTTACCATGTTCCGTATGTGGGGCGGCGGCACTTATGAACCGGATTGCTTCTATGATTATTGCTCCGAATACGGTATTTTACTGATGCACGATTTTATGTACGCATGTGCTTTTTATCCCGACCAGAAGGATTCGTTCCTTTACGAAGCTGAACGCGAGGCAGAATATCAGACCAAGCGTCTGGCACATTATCCCTGTATGGCAGTCTGGACCGGAAACAACGAAATCGCCGAGTCCTACACAGACTGGTTCCCGGGAATGCTGCAGCCCGAACGCTACTGGGGCGATCAAATTTTCAACTACATCCAGCCCCGCGCGGTCCAGCACAACAGCCCGCTGATTCCCTACATGCCCTCCACCCCGTACTTTGGAGAACGTTCCAATACCACTGAAGAGGGAGACGTCCATGCATGGACTTATTTTGGACGCGATTCCAAGACAAGATTCAAATTCTCTTATGAACTGGAAGCTTTTGATCGATTCCCGGCGCGTTTTTCCAGTGAATACGGATTTTTCGGCGCGCAGATGGAAAGCACCGTCCGCCGGTATTTGGACGGGGAAGAGATGTCCTTCAACAATCCGTCCTGGAAGCATCACGGCGAGTTCGAACGCAAGCGTGGGGCCATCGACGGCGTTATCAACCGCCATCTGACTGAATTTTCCACGCTGGACGAACGCGGCTATCTGCTTTACAGCGGTATCATGCAGGGACTTTTATATGCCGAAATGGCAGAGGCGCTCCGCCAGAAATCCTATGGTGCCGGCGATCTGATCTGGATGTACAACGACTGCTGGCCGGAAACCGGTTGGACCATTATCGATTACTATCTGACCAGAAAGGTTTCGTTCTACTTCTTAAAACGCGCTTTTGATACGAAAAAACTGATTATCCGGAAGGCAGACGGCGGCGCGGTTGTAACCGTCATCAACGAAACCCCTGATGAACTCCGGACAACTATCTGCGTCGGCACACAGACCTTTGATGGCGCACACAATGATGTTCTCCTGACAAAGGATCTGACCGTCGCTCCGCATTCCTGGCAGCAATTCCATGTGGACGCTGCAGAGCCTGCCGCAGACGGCTATTTCGTTGTAAGTGCAGACGGCTTTGAAACAGCTGACAGTCTGCGCGCTTATTACCGCGAATACACCATTCCGGAAAGCGATGCGGTGATCGAATCCGTTGAAAAAGACGGCAGCGATCTGCTCGTAACCGTCCGTGCAAACGTATTTACACCGTTCGCTTATCTGATGACAAGCGACGACAGAGTACATTACAGTGATAACTACTTCAAGCTCTATCCCGGAGAGGCAAAAACGATCCGCGTAGAAAACTGTGACGAGACGCCTACACTGTACACAGCTGCGACAATGCACGCGTAAATTTGTATATACCTGTTATGCGCATGCGCAAAAAGATTCACAAAAGGATCTTTCGCGCATGCGTTTCACATTGAGTGAGCATCGTCCTGCGCAATGTGAAAAGAAAGGGGACTTATGTCACATACAATTATTGACCTGCCGTCTGTCAGAGACGACGGCAGGCTTTACCGCGATACCGCTTTGAATTTCGTGGAATCCCTGATTCCGAATCCGTGGAACAGCTGTCACGCGCCCGATCTTTTAGAGCTTGAAAATGGCGATCTGCTTTGCTGCTGGTTTGCAGGCTCCTGTGAGGGAAACGCGGATGTCAGCATTGCTGTGTCGCGTCTGTCAGAGGACAGTTCCCAGTGGGAAACACCGGTAATTGTTTCCGATGATCCAACCCGCAGCGAGCAGAATCCTTCCCTCTTCCTGCATCCAAACGGAGAAATCTGGCTGATGTATACCGCACAGGTTTCCCGTGATCCCAACAATCCAACCTCTGACAATTTACAGGGAACTGCTGAAATCCGCCGGAAAATTTCCCGCGATAACGGGCACACCTGGGAGGCGACCGAGACAATGTTTTCCGCTCCCGGCTCGTTCTGCCGGCAAAAGATTCAGATTCTGTCCAACGGACGTTTTATTTTCAACAATTTCCGATGTGCGATCAACGATTCCTGCATGGGAGACGATTACACCGTCCTGCAGCTTTCAGACGACCAGGGCAAAACCTGGCGCAGCGTCATGATGCCCGGCAGCCGCGGGCGCGTACACGGCAATATCGTGGAACTTTCTCCCGGAAATCTGATCTGCCTGCTGCGCAGCCGCTCTGCTGACCATATTTACCGTTCGGAATCCCATGATAACGGCGAGACCTGGAGCGTGCCGGAGCCTACTGTGCTGCGCAACAACAACGCAAGCATTACCGCAATCCGTCTTCAAAGCGGCGCAGTCTGCGTTGTATACAATGACGTCGCCTTCAATGACGAGCCCGAGCGCACCGTCTGGCCCGACCAGCGCTGTCCTGTCGTACTCGCCATTTCCGAGGACGGAGGAAAAAGCTGGCCCTGGCGGCGTATCATCGAGCACGGCGAGGGCTTTATCGGTCCGTGGAACGACGTCAACAACCGCCGTTACGAATATCCCTGCCTGATTCAGGGAAAAGATGGCAGGATTCATGTCGCTTATGCGTGGGGCTATCGTAAGCGTATTAAATATCTGTGCATGGATGAAGCATGGATCCGAGGAGAAAAGCTTTGTAAAGGCGTTGGCGGGGACGAGACTCTGACCTGCAAAAGATAAGGGAAGCAAAGACGACAGGATTTCTAAAACAATAGAATGCGCGCTCCGCAACATTCTATTGTCATGAATAAAAACCGGCAGACAGCAAAGCTTTGATCGCTTCGCTGCTGCCGGTTTTTCTATGTCCTGCGTAGACAGTGTTATACAAACCGATATTCTGTTACGGTGTGATACGGTCTGTCAGGTCCGAATACCGAAGAAGGAAACTGCGGTTTGTTCGGTGTATCCGGATAGAACTGGGTTTCCAGTGCCAGACCCGCTCTGTAGCCGTAGGTTTTCCCATCCTTTACGTCTTCAAAATCCCTGGAGTTGCCCGAATAGAACTGAACGCCCGGAAGATCTGTATAAACCTCCATTATGCGGGATTTATCAGAGCTCTTGACAACTGCAATTTTACGAACCTGTCCGGTGTAATTGTCCAGAACCCAGTTATGGTCATATCCGCCTGCCATTTTAAGCTGGTCAAAGTCTGCATCGATCCGTTCGCCGATCAGATGCGGCTCTGTGAAGTCCATCGGTGTACCTTCTACGCGTAAAATATCTCCATTCGGAATCGCTTTTGCATCGGCTGGAGTATACGCATGAGAAAACAACTGCAGCTCATGGTCGGTAATCTGTCCGGCACCGTGTCCATCCAGATTGAAATAACAATGGTTTGTCAGGTTAAGAATCGTATCTGCATCGCTTACCACATCATAGGTAATGCGCAGTCCGTTCTCCTCCGTCAGCTCATACAGAACCGAAAAGTCCCTGTTTCCGCTAAAGCCAAGTTCCCCATCTTTCATAGACATCGTGAATAAAATGCCGTTTTCTTTTTCTTCGGCATCCCAGATCCGCTTATGCCCACCCAGAGCTCTGTGACTGTGCAGGTTATTGCCATTGTCGTTAACAGACAGCTCGTAGGTTTTTCCTTCGAGGGTGAATTTTGCACCGCCGATCCGGTTCGCATTCGGCGCAACGACTGCACCGTAAAATTTACCGTTTTCCAGATATTGCTCCAACCTGTCATAACCGAGTGCAACGTCTGCAAAATTACCGTTATGATCCGGTGCCCAGATGCGGATGATCAGCGCACCGAAGCTGCTGACCGTCACCTTCATACCATGACTGTTTTCCAGTGTATACAAATACACCTCTCTGCCGTTTACTTTCCCAAATAACTCTTTTTTCATAGGTTCGTCCATCCCTTTCGTCTGAAAATTTTGTCTGTTACAGCTCGGTACGCCCCTCCAGCGCACGAAGCAGTGTTACTTCATCAATGTATTCCAGATCGCCGCCTACCGGTACGCCGCTCGCGATTCTCGTCACGCGGATTCCGGTGGGTTTAATCAGCTTGCCGATGTACATCGCCGTCGTCTCACCCTCAAGGCTGGAGTTGGTTGCGATAATGACTTCTTTTACCTCCGGTTCTCTACTCAGGCGCTCCATCAGCTCTTTTAATTTGATATCATGGGGTCCCACGCCCAGCATCGGGGAAATCGCCCCGTGCAGCACATGATAGACTCCTTTATATTTTCCGGTTTTTTCGTAGGCAGCCAGATCCCGGCTGTTCTCCACAACCATAATCGTCGAATGGTCCCGCTCTGCGTTGGCACAGATCGGGCAAAGCTCGTTATCGGTCAGGGTAAAGCATTCCTTACAATAGCGAACATTCTGACGAGCCTGTATCATCGCATTTGCAATCCTGTTCACCTTTGCTTCCGGAAGCCCGATCAGGTGAAACGCCAGACGCTGCGCAGATTTACTGCCAATTCCGGGAAGCCCCGAAAGCTCGTCAATGAGTTTGTTGATATAGCCGCTGTAAAGATCCATATCAGAACGGGAAGCCTCCGCCGAGTCCGCCTGTCATTTTACCCATCAGCTCCTGGCTCGCTTCGTCCGCCTGCTTCATCGCTTCATTCACAGCCGCAACGATCATATCCTGCAGCATTTCCACATCTTCCGGATCTACTGCTTCTTCGGAAATGGTCAGCTTTACCAGCTCCTTTTTGCCGTTTACGACAGCCTCAACCGCGCCGCCGCCGGATTTTGCAGAGAACTCTTTCACCTCGAGTTCCTTCTGTCCTTCTTCCATCTGACGCTGCATGCGCTGTGCCTGCTTCATCAGGTTATTCATGTTGCCGGGCATACCCATGCCGCCCGGAAAACCGCCTCTCTTTGCCATTTTATTGCATCCTTTCTGTTTGTTACTCTTCTTCTATGTCCATATGAATAACCCTTGTCAGGTCTACATAAGAACTTTCCATTTCCTGTTTGCTGCGCACGCTGCGGACTTCAACCTCGATCTGCTTGCCCGTCAGCTCCGCCAACAGTTGTTCCAGTGCGCCCTTATTTGCCGGTTCTTTGGTAAAATAATCAGACGCCAGCCCGTCTTCCACCACAAGCAGCAGCCGATTGTCACCGCCAAGGCTTAAGCGCGCATTTTTGAGATATGACTTCATCGGCTGCTGTGCACTTCCTGCAACCTGTGGCCACTTGGTTACGATTTCTTTGATTTCCTCGGGAACTGCCTTGGGCAGCTCTGCCCTTCTGACCGGCGCTGCTGCCTGCACTGCGGGCTGTCCTGTCGGCGCCGCTGCGATTGCAATCGAGCCGCTTTCGATCTGTTCCACCGTCTGTTCCAGCTTTCGAATCCGTTCCAGAAGTGTATCTTCGTTCGTCTCCATCTCCGGCCTGCACAGCCGAATCAGCGCCATTTCAATCAGGACACGTTTCTGACCCGCATAGCGAATCCTACCGGACAGCTCCGAAAAACACCGGATATCCCGCATGATCGCGTCTACTTCGATCTGCTGCGCTTCTTCTTTCAATCTTGCCAGATTCTCACTGGATATGTCAATCACTTCTTCACAAGAATCCCCGGAAGTTTTCACCAGCAGGAGGTTGCGCAGATACCAGGTAAAATCGGAAACAAACTGGCTCATGTCCCGTCCCTGCAGCACGATCTCTTCCAGCACACCGATACAGCCCGCCACATCCCGCGCAATCACGCAGCGCAGCAGTTTGCTGAACACCGACGTATCCACCGCGCCCAGCACGTCCAGCACCATATCGTAGGTCAGCTCGTGTCCGAAATGGAATGCGAGGCACTGATCCAGAAGGCTCCAGGCATCACGCATCGCACCGTCTGCGGATTTTGCAAGGTATTTTAACGCCTTTTCCTCGATCGGCAGTTCTTCGCCCGCCGCGGCAAGAGCTTCCTTCATGCGCTCTTCGATCTGTTCGACCGTCAGACGCTTGAAATCATAACGCTGACAGCGGGACAAAATCGTAACCGGAATTTTATTGGCTTCCGTCGTCGCCAGAATAAAGATGACGTAGGACGGCGGCTCCTCCAGGGTTTTTAACAGTGCGTTGAACGCTCCCGCAGAAAGCATATGAACCTCGTCGATGATATAAACGCGTTTCTTTGTCTCCGCGGGAACGAAATCAACGCTTTCGCGGATCTCGCGAATGTCGTCCACGCCGTTGTTGCTGGCGGCGTCCAGCTCGGTGATGTCCAGCAGGCGGCCCTCGTCGATGCCCCGGCAGGCCTCACACTGGTTGCAGGGGGCGCCGTCCACAGGGTGCAGACAGTTGATGGCCTTGGCCAGGATCCGGGCGCAGGTGGTCTTGCCGGTACCCCGGGTGCCGGTGAAAAGGTAGGCGTGGCCCGTGCGGCCCTCAGCCACCTGACGCCGAAGGGTATCGGTGATATGCTCCTGGCCGACCACCTGGGAAAAGGTGATGGGCCGCCACTTGCGATAGAGTGCCTGATACATGGGCCTGCCTCCCTTATAAAAATCGGTTTTCCTAAAACCGTTTAGCCCGCCGGTGTGGAATTTTTGCGCTTTGCGCAAAAATTATGTGCGCGACGGGCTGCAAATCTTTTCGTGAAAATTCCTTTGGAATTTTTACGAAAATAGATAGTCCTCCCCATGAAGCCACAGAGCCGGCGCCCTTGCGGCACATGGATGATCCCTCTTAATGCTGCTCGGTTCCCCGCCTGACATGATTC
>ENA-ORSC01002305-ORSC01002305.1-human-gut-metagenome-genome-assembly--contig:-NODE-2305-length-11667-cov-3.162074_pt1 | contig 11667 bp, 9 predicted proteins | sample MGYA00242178_ERZ509140 | MGnify/ENA primary metagenome ERZ509140 (study PRJEB26280, sample SAMEA2338681) | human gut metagenome | biome: human gut; feature: human-associated habitat; material: faeces... | reverse complement strand
AAGAAAACCATTATTGTCGGCCTATCATCCCACGGTTGAAACCGTGGGCTTTCCCAGCCTTCATTTTGTAAAGATTCCAAAAGCTAAAAGTATTCCCTGCATTTCGCTAAACGGAGATTTAGCGAAGTTGCGAATCGAACGCAAAATAGTCCCCTTTTCGTTATTTTTGAAACTAAACAAAAAATGCAAAAGAAAAAGCCCCAACCAGAAAGGTCGGGGCTTTATTGTTATTTAGGCGAAGCTGTAGTTTGCAACAACTCCCACGAGCTCTTCACGAGTCTGCGGGTCAGATGTTGCACCGCTCACAACGGTCCATTCGGCAGCTTTAGCATAATCGCCAATCAGCATACCTACCTGAACCCAGTTTGCGAGAGAGCGCATCGAGTTTACATTGCCATCTGTAGCGCCACAAGTTTGGCACTTCTTGGCAATTTGGTGAACGCAATCTACCATCGTCTGCAGCGGGACATCATTTCCACAGCCGGTCATACCCTTGATACGTTTGATGATAACCGCATCATCCGGGCATTTCATGTCAACGATGAGATGGTGGCGGTCGATGAACGACTGGTTCAGTGGACGGCAGCCTTCCAGGTCAACATTCAACGTGGAGATGATGATGCAGTCAGGATGCCGATGCAGCATCTCACCTGTCGGCAATACAACGCAGCCAGTTTCATCCAGCAGGCCATTCAAACCGGGCATGACGGACGGACGCGTAATCAGAGAAGGCTCCTGCAGCTCACATACCCAACCATTGCGGATGGCGCGAACCAAAGGACTCTCAACATAACGGAAGCCCTGGCCGCAAGCCTCGGAACAAAGCTTCATCTGCTTGCGGAACAGCTCGGTCATGCACTCTGTTTCGGTAGCGTCTGCTTTGGCAACACCAGTGATAGCTTCATACGCGGTCACGGGGTCCATACTGATATCAGTCGCGGTCGGCAGGTCTTTGAATAGCTCCTCATTGATGCTATCGTCAGAATCAGAAGCATTGACAGGCATCATATCGCCTATCAAGTTGTACATTTCAGTACCGGCATTGCAGGTAATGAAAGTGTAAGGCAGGCCAAGACCGGCTGCAATCGCACGAGCACCAGCAGTCTTGCCGACAGACGGGTCGCCACGCAGCATGATATTAGTCATGGGGCGCTTGGTGTCACGAGTGTTAGCAATCAAATAGCAAGTCGTTTTTACCTCTTCAGGGAGAATGTATCCGTCATCCAGCTGAGGAATCAGGCTCTTCTCTTCATCAGAGAGAATACGGTTGTTGTCCGCAAAATAGCCAACGAAGTCTTTAACAGACTTAAACGTGAACTTGCTGGCTCCGGAGCCTTTTTGGTCGCTCATAAACTGGAAAGTGCCCCAAACCATGTCCGGAAGGAACTTCTTGCTCTTGGCAAGGGTTTGAGTAACATTTTTCAAGTTGCCGTTGTTGGGATATTTGGCCTTGAGCTCTGTGTTTTGCTCCAGCATAGCGTCCATCGCAGTACCGGCCAAAGCGCAGGCGTATTTGACCTTCTTTGTGGTGTCGGTTTCTGCAACATAAGATTGGAAAATATCTTCAAAACCGTCAACACGATTTCGAAAATCACCCCAGAGAAGCAAAAAGAAAGGAGCAAGTCCAATCTTTGCAACATCCAAAATATTACCATTAAATCCAGTAGATGCGTACATTTGGCCGGTGCTTCTGTCATAAATCAGGCACAGCGTGTTCCCCAAATGGTCAGTTTCACATTCTTTGTAGATATTGTTATCTACCCACTCGGCCATTGTACGACCATCTTTGTTGCAAGAATACGCACCGACTTTTCGTCCATTCTCAATCATCTCAGCGCGGCACAACGCCTTCGCGAAATCTGCAGTTATTTTGCCCGGTACACAGTGTCCATTGGTCTGGTATACCCCGGCCTGCTTTACACTGGCAGCGGTGGGGTCATCAATAAACCTCGTTCCGATGCCTAGCTGAACATCATGGAAAATGTCAGGCAGCGCAGGGTCAAGCAAGTCATTGGTCTTGCCGGTCCACCACATATTTTGCGTATTCATAGTTTTCTACCTCCGATTAAATTAAAATAGTCGAGACCAGCAAGAATGCCAGTCTCGACTTGAATTAGTGTGTAATCGCCCGTATAGCCTGTTAGCACAGCTCACGGGGCTTAGAATTGATGATTAGAAGGGCAAATCGTCCTCTTCAACCGCATCGAATTCATCTGCCCCATATTCACCGTAAGTCGGTGCAGAAGGAGCAGGAGCCGAAGCGGGAGTTGCTGCAGGAGCAGGAGTGCTGTTCTGAGCAGTGTCTTTGCCGCGACTTGCAAAAGATGCTTTGTCAGCCCATACGGAGTAGAACGTACGATTTTCACCGTCCTTATTCTTGTGAGAATAGCTGGACAAAGTACCGGCAACCATGATAGGGTCACCTTTATGGAAATGACTTGCAATAAATTCCGCAAGCTTACCGGAGGCAGCGACAGCCACAAAGGAAGGAACATCAACCCACTGCCCATCCTTCTGGTAAAAGCGGTTGCTGGCAACCGTAAAGTTTGCAATGTTATTTCCGTTCTGAGTAGAACGGGTCGTAACATCTGCGGTCAGGTTACCCATCAGAAGGCCCTCGGAGAAGTTGCCACTGACATCTGCTTGAATCGTTGCGGCACTCAGATAAGAATAGTACTTTTTCTGTCCGTCCTTATCATAGGAGCCGGATTCAAAGCGGCCAGTGGCCAACACTGGTGCGCCCTTGACGAGTTTTGCACGCAGATTGTCACTGATAAACTTCTTCGGAGCGCGAACCGGGATAAAAGAAGTCTCCTTATTCTGTCCACGGTCTACCGCAACACGAAACCCAACGTATGTGTTGTTGCCAATAGTGAATTCTTCTGCATCAGCAGTAAGACGACCGATGATGGTGAAAATGTTAACGTTAGTCATGATTTTGTCTCCTTTCAAAAGACAGTTAATAAATAAAAAAGGCAGGCTCCCCAAACAAATGAGAAGTCTGCCTTACGACGAGATTGTGAATTGTACGAGCGCATATATCGCCTAGTAGATGGTATCTATCGTACAATATTCATTGTATCGAGTTCGCATATATCGTCAAGCATTTTTGGGATGAAATCACACAATCGTTGCGTGAGCAGTGAGCCAGTCACCTACTTTGTTGTACAGAACCGTCTGGTTCACATATTCTTCGCCGTAGTATTTCTGAGCCTGCTGGACACTCAAAGAATCATCACCAAAATAATCGCTTACATCGGCATCGGTGACCTTGATTTTCTCTGCTTCAGCCACAGCCTGGAAAATCAGATACGCCTTTACGCTTTCTTCAATGCGGTCATTGTAGCTGTCGAGCAAGGCATCCTCAGTATCGTAATCGGTGGTTTCCAGGTACTCGTCCATGGTCTTACCCATGTTCTCGGCACTTGCTTCGATTTCCTTGTGGTAAGTATCACGCTGGTCATCAATGAGGTTCTGAGGAATTTCGGAAACAACGGAGTTATCCATCATATAGTTATAGATGGCAAGGCCCAGAGCATCTTTGGTCAAAAGCTCATTGTAATACTGTTTGAACGTATCCACGGAATTGACCAGAGTGCCATCCTCGGTGTAATACTTGTTATCGCCGAAGCAGTTCACGATAGATTCATCCGTCAAGGTCAGCTCAGAGACATCCTTAAGTTCGATGCGGAACTGAACATCCTGACCAGCCAGGCTCAGAGTGTTGCCCTCGGAATCCGTGGTGTCAGGGTAGCTGTCGGGGAAAGTCACAGTGATATCGAACTTCTCACCGGCAAAATGTCCTTCAATCTGGCTCTCAAAGCCATCTACGTAATATCCCTGACCCAATACGATTTCGGCATCCTTTGCAGAACCGTTCGGGAATTCATCGCCGTTGTAGGAGCCGGTATAATCCACCGTCACACAATCGCCTTCCTGCGCCGCACGGTCCACAGTGGTGTGTTCACCGTAAGTCTGCTTAATCTGCTGCAAAGCGGAATCCAGAGCGCCGTCTTCCATGTGCAGGTCTTCCGTCTTAAAGGTCATATGGTCATAGTCATCCGGAAGAGTAACAATATTCTTGGCCTTGACACCAGCATAGTGACCGTCCTTTTTTAGACCCACACTGTAATCAATGTCCAGCGCAGTCTCGACGGTTGCAGATTCTTCAGTGGCAGTAGAAGAACTGTCACTGCCGGACACAGCAGTCGATGCACAGCCAGACATGATGATGGATGCAGCCAGAGCAGTTGCAAGGATAAAAGAAGTTTTACGTTTATTCATTTGGTATTCTCCTATTTTTGAAATGTTATTTTTACTGGACTTGCAGAATGCTGTTCAGCAAATCTTCATTGTTCGTGACGGCCAGGAAATTGCGGTCAGCGCCTTCCACGAGATAGGTCTTGCTGCTGTCGGAGTCAGCATAATCAGAGCGAGCAACTGTAAAACCAGAAAGTGTCTGCTTGGTATCCGTGAACTGAATATCATCAGCGTTGTAGGATGCAGGTGCAAACACGACCTCAGAATCGCCATCTTTGACCAGAACGCGCTCATTCGTCAGACTCAAAGTGCGTCCATCAAAATCGGCAGGCACATTATCAAGCAGCAAGGAAGCACCATCATTGGCAGGTGCGGCACTGCTCAGCAAAGCGGTTACTTCTTCATTTGCTGCATCGTTGATGCTCTCATCGCCGGTAGCACCGTATGTAGCAATCACAACAAGTACTTTACCGTTCCCGATACCTTCAATGCCGGTAATCATATGAGTGGCACCGTCTTCGTGTTCGGTCATTGTACTATTGCCCAGATAAGAGCTGTCGCTCACCATACGGACAAGATAGGTTACTCCATTGCGCTCATACTGCAAGGCCGCGCCATCGTACTTGATGCTGTCTGCACTGTCTACAGCGACCGCTACCTTGGATTCGCCATCAGTAATCAGGAAAGTCGAGGAACTCAGCGTCCAGGTGTTTCCATCCGAAGTCATAGATACTACAGGAGTCAAGGCTTCCTGATTTTCAAAATTAGTGTCGGTCGTCGCAACATCAGCCGAGATGTTCAGAGCACTTCCAGTAGACGGATAAACGATAGAATCACTCTTACGGCTTTCAGCAATCGTCATGCCCATAACGACCACGGATGCGGCAAGAACTACACAGCTGACACCCAGAATGACATTGCCGCCTTTGTGGGACTTAACAGCCACTTTAGGCTTAACAGTTTTTTTCTCGGTATCTTTCGCTTCAGGTTTTTTCTCCGGTTTCTCTTCCAGTTCTTCATCTGCATACGGATTCTTGAATCCACCAAACGAAGGAGAGACAAAAGAGTCGCTGTCATCATCCTGCTGATTGCTTTCGGGTTTAGCGACAGGCTTTTCCTCAGTGGCGGCAGGAGCCGCTTCCATAACGGGTTTCGTTTCAAACTCATCGGAAGGCTTGCTCTGCTGAGAAGAGTCCTTCGGACGGAATTTATGTTCCGGTGTGGGGATAGGCGTTACGTTCTGAACGTTCCCTTTATTCACGGTGTCTGCCTTGTCCTTCTTGGCTTCCGACACAGGAGCGGGAATGGTAGTGGACTTATCGTCCTGGACCTTTTCAACTTTCACGAACTGAGAAAGGTCGAGTTTGGTTTCAGCGGGAGTATCCTCTTCTTTCTTCTTGTTCAGGTCCTCCGCAAAAACCGTGGTCCAGGGCTGATTCGTCCGAGTCACATAGGGCGGTTTCTTCAATTCGCCAGACTTGTTCTGGCTGTTCTTTTCGTTGCTCATTGCTTTTCCTCCTCAAGCCCGGTTGAAGCAGACAATGCGAACATTGTAGGCATCGCTCAGGCAGGTATATACGATAAGGTCCGCAGAACCCCAAACAACCGTTCCGTCATTTTTCTGCAAAGCATCAAAACCAGTCACATCGTTGTGGCCGTCACAGGCATCCACACAGATATAATTGATTTGTTCGCCAGACGGAGTGATGACATATGCGGTCGAACCGATTGTCACGGATGTCAAACCAGGCATTTCGTTATCCGCAACGATATTGCTGCCGCCATCTTGCGGTGCTTTCGGGAAAACGCATGCGCTGTCTTCACGGTTGCAGGTTTCCTGGTCCGTGTTGTTGTAGAGCGCAACGTCTACCCCGGCCGCAGGGATATGCAATCGGCCGCAGAAGTTCGGGTAATCGTTATCGTCGTTATAGTTCGGCCCTGCCGGTGTCGCTTCTGCCTGCTGCTCGGCCTTTGCTTCTTCCTTTTCTTTTTCGGAATTCTTTTCTTCCTGGATGTTCTTCAGCTTGTTATCGATTTTCTGAATAGAAGCCTGAACATCAAGAGTCTGACTGACGGGTGTTAATTCCGTGTTCCTAGCCTCAGTAGAAAGAAGTTCAAGGCGGCTGGCATCCACATCAAGTGTTGGCTCCAACAGCGTAGATGACTGAGCCGAAAGAATCGCCTGTGTTGCGAAATCTGCTGCCTGCTTATTTCGCTCAACATTTCGTTTGACATCCATCAGAGAAAAGATAGATGCGAGCAAAGCAGCAATACTAAGCAGCAGCGCAACAATTTGTTTGAGAGTCTTCATTTTTTGCTTGCCTCTGACTTGCGACCATTTTACGGATAATACGATTGAGCTGGAAAATGGGAGACCGGCTCAACATTTTCCATTATTCGCGATTCGCACATTTCCGCAAGTTTCGAAGCATTCAGGCGAATTTGACACTCAATGAAGTTCCTCAAAGCTGATTTGACCATTGCTCTGCTGGGCCTTTTTGGAAGAGCCTCTGCCACGCTTTCGGAAGCTCTGGTCAAACGGCTGGGCCTTTTTGGGTTCGTCAGAATTCTGCTGCTTTTCATTTGCCGCTTTCTTTTGCGATTTTGCAGGAGCCTCTTTGGATGGCTGCTTCTGTTTAGGTGCCTTTGCCGAATCCTCCTTGGGACTTGATTTTGAAGTGCTCGTCCGCTTATCCGTGATGGGTTTCTTAGGCTTCTTCACTTCTTTTGAAGGTTCGACCTTGCGAGTAATGTTAAAGCCTGCGAGAGCCGCTTCCCTGTCTGCTTTTGGGCGCTGAGCTGGTGCTACCGGTTCAGCTTTTGGTTCAGCTTTTGGTGTCTGAGGAACATCAGGCTTTTGGGGCCGGGGCTGAGTCGGATGGCTCTCAACGGGTTTTGCGGAATCGTGAGGTTCAATTTTAGGCTCGGTCGCTGCTGCTTTGAGAGTGCCGAACGCGTTCGTCTTCTTTGCGGGCATTTCAGGAACTTTATCCGGCATAGGCGGCTTTTGCTCTATCGCGGGGCTGTCAACGGTATCGGGTTCAGAAGAAGCAGGGATATCGAAGTCCATCATATCCATATCCGGTTCCTCTTCATGCTCATCCACATCATCGGGAGGATTGAATACGTTAGCATCATCGTCCGCAAACGGGTCCTTTTCATCATCCATGTCAATGCCGCTGGGGTCAAATGAAAGACCAGCGTGGGAATCAGAATTTTCGGCGAAGGGGTCCTGCGTATCGTCATCATCCACAGGCAAATCAAAGACCGACTCTTTTTCGGGCTTCGGTTCAGGCTCCAGCTCTGGCTCAAAGATGTCCGCAGAATCAAAAGGCTCAGCGGCATCTGCATTTTGGGGAGTCGATGCAGATTTAGGGGCGGGAGGAACGATAGGTTCAGATTCATCTGCCAGAACGTCAAGGATTTCGGAGGGTTTCGGATTGATTTCGGTGTGAATGTTCACCTTGACGTTTACAGGTTCGTTGTTGTTAATCGGGGCGGATGTTTCGGGTTTCTTAGAATCCTTGGTCGGTTCTTTTTCAGTCGGTTTAGTAGATGTTTCCTGATGCTGTTCATAGTCTTTGTCCGATTTCCCTTTGTCCTGATATTTTTCAGAAATCTCTTCAAGGATAATTGATGCCTGAGATGCGACAACATCAGAATCCGAGTTCTTCCCTTTTACCTGTTTCGGACGCTTAATGAATTCGCAGGAATCAAACCAAAGTTCATCATCCAGCAAGGGAATGTTCAGGTATATCAGGACGGAAGCAGCTACTATCAGGATTACCGATACCCACCACGCTAATGGATACAGAATAAGAGAGAAGCCATAGAGCACAAAGGCAATGTTGCGAGCGGTGCGGCATTTTGTTTTCAGCTCATCTTCTTTTGCGCCGTCAAATTTCGGGTACGAGTCTTCCTTGCCGGGCTCATGATAAAGAATATAACAGTGCTTGCCGTTGACTTTATATTGAAACAGAGTCACGACCATCGGCTCGTTCCCGCACGCTATCAAGGCTTCCTTGAATTTTTTTACTTCGTGGCGGTTCAGGCGCAAAGCAACATAATCCTTGCACCCCGGAACTTCCAATTTAAGGGCAGTGTTTCCTGTATCCGTCACAATGATTTCGAGTGCCGTCGCTTCCAGCGATTTACTGCGTCGCTTATAGGTTCTACCCATGACCACGATTCCCGTCAGAGTTCTTCTATCTTTCGTTACTCTGCACGAGAACAGACAGCACACGAAGCACAAAAGAACAATCATCGGAAAGTTCATTCAGTATCACCGTCCTGCTTACGGTTTCGATTATCCAGCACAATCAGCTTGGGTTTGTTGGTTACGTTCTGGAAGTTCACTTTCTTCACGCTTGCACCAACCTCTTGCGCTGCGGGCTGTTCCTGAACCGGTTCCTGTGCCTTTTTTGCGGTCGAGGAAGCTGGAAAGCACTGCTCGATACTGACGAGCGTTTCGTTGTTCATTCCCTTATCACCTTCAAGGCAAAACAGCATATTGTAGGTTCCGCCAATATGGTAGTCGCGGTCCTTTTGCTTTACGGTGAGGAAGATGTCGTGGGAAGCCGTGTCACGAAGCGGATTTCCCTCTTCATCTACCGGGACAAACCGCCAAGTCTCTTTAATGCCGGTCATGTCACGCTGCTGGTCAGCCGAGACGGCCAAAGCCTTTACCGTGACATATTTCCCGTCTTTCGCCCTCTGTACAACTCCCAGATATTCCACGACAAAATACCCGGCCACGAAAAATCCAGCAGCAATGAGCACAATCCTTCGTGTATACAGAGCAAAGATAAGGCCAAGAGCCGCACTGCCAGCCGCACAGAAAGCATATTTGATTTTCTGCGAGTTAATCATATTGTTCATGTTTCATTCAAGCGAGAAAGCCCAACCGACGCGAAATCGGCTGGGCTTTTTAATGCTGCATTCTTTACTTGTTGGCAAGAAGCGGCATCAGCCCCGCTTATCCTCCTTTTTGAAGTTGATTTGTGTAAGCTGATACCGAATCACTGAGCATTCTGAGTCAGCGGATAGCCGCCGGAATCCAGAAGTGCAGTCAGAGTGCCATCGGTGAGGTTTGCGGTAGACAGAGGAACTTTATATTCTCTGCCATCTGCAGTCTTAACGTTGGCGTAAAATTCAATGGTGACATCGCCGCTCATGTCGATATCGCCGAGAACCTTGTTTACTTCATTGGAAGTGGTGTCGGTACTGCCGGATGCGGGCTGATTGACGGTCGGCTGAGGCGTGATGACATCATTATCGCCGTTCTCAGATACAGGAGGTACGCCAACCTGATGTCCGGTTACAGCAGTGAGAACTCCGTTTACACCATCATAGACGGACGGTACGAAAGCATAGCCAGCCACACCGCCAACGATGACAACTGCCAGAATTGCTGCAATGACCTTGCTGCTCTTTTTCTTTTGCGAAGGCCGAGCAGGCTCTGCGGTGGCTTGAGTCGGTGCCGGTGCGGCGTGGTGAACGCCGCTTGCAGGCTTTTCCTTTTTGCCCTTGCCAAGCCCGAAACGCTTCTTGGCCGCTTCGTTTGCTTCCTGCTGCATCAATTCCTGAGCCACCATTGTCTGGCGAGTGGCCGTCATCTGGTCCGGAAGTTCATTGGGGTCAGGAATATAGGGAACGGATGCAGTTGCTTGGGAAGGCTGTTCAACAGAACCCGTTACAGGCACTTGATATCCAGGAGCTTGTGCAGGAGAGACGCCATGAGCAGAAACGCCATACTGCATCGTGGTCTGCAGAGTCTGAACAGCGGGCTGAGGTGCGGCAGGCTGCACGGGCTGAACAACAGGCTGAGACTGAACGCGGGTAATAAAAGGTTGAGCAACGGGGGCCTGTTGTGCAGGAGTCTGAGCCGGAATCTCTGCCGCACGTTTCTTTGCAAGCAGTGCATCGACCACCTCCTGTTTGACCTTTCGAATCGTGCCATCCGGCATGATGCAGGTGCGGTCGGCATAGACATTGGCCGGAACTTTCTGGCCGTTGATAGTAACGTGGACAACGCCAATAGGCTCGCCCAGAGTCGAATTCGGTTCCATGAACAAATATCTCCTTTCGGTTTTTGTGTGGTGTTATGTATTAAATCGAAACATTTGAGCAATCGTGTCGGAAATCCAGTGCAGCAAAACATTTGCAACATCTGCAACATATGGAATCAAAAAGCCACGTTTAAGAGTCCCAGACATGCAGCATAGGACAAAAGCTAAGCAAGACAAAAGAAGAATTGCCCAAATCAAAATAAAGATGTACTTGCCGAATCGGCCAAGGAATATCCAGCCGCCGCCCGAATCAGATTTCCTGTTATTGCATTCAGGGCAAGAAGCCGTTAGATTTCGGATATTGTTGATGTCATCGTTCGGAACAAGGATTCGGTACGCCCGATGCTCGTTAGCCAAATTGATGGAAATGATATGGTCAACCTGCATCGAATTGCGCGTCATAATGCGTCCACAATACGGGCACATGTAGAACTTTCCAAAAATTCCGGGATGATTCAAGATATACCGGTTTCGGTAATCCTCAGACCGTTTATACTTTTTCCGGTGATTAGCCATGGCAGGCAGCCGAATGGACCCAAGGATGCTCCGGCGGAACACGGCGCTTCGGGAACCCTTCCGGCAGATGGTCCGGGAACTTGGTGCCGTCAGAATTCGTGCCACCGTTGAGCTTTTCCCATTCGTGTTCCCATGCAGAGAATTCCAGGCCGTGAGACATTTCCCACAAGGACAGTTCCCCGTAAGAGATACCACCCATTTCAGAGAGCTTTGCTCTCATAGCCAATTCCTGTGCGCTCGTAACAGTTTTATTAGATGCTTTCATTTTTTCCTCCTCGCGCTTTGCCTGTTCTCTTCTCATTTTGGCTTCCGCATTGCTGTGATGTGCTGCATTGCGCCGGTTCTGAGCGTAGCACGCAGAGCAAAATTGACGGTTCCCCAGGCTGAAAATCGGTGTGCCGCAGATGCGGCAGTGTGTAAGATAACCATTGTTGCTTGCCATTTTCGCTAACCTCCTGCCATTAGTCGAAATTACAGTCTCGATTTTACGTGTGTTTTATCGACCCCATATCCCTGATGATGGGACACGAGGTTAATACATACTTATGGGTTATCTACCAAACCAAGCTGAAATCCGATTAGTCGAAACTCCAGTCTCGATTTTGGGTAACAGAAAACTAATCCTTGCTAAGCAAAGATAGCAAAGACTCAATATCGCATCCCCACAAAAGAGCAGAGAGTGCGGTATATGCGCGATGTTTCTTTTCGCAAAAGTAAGAACTGTTGATTCCTACTTGTTTGGCAAGAGTTGCTTCATCGGTTCCGTTCGGGCCATACTTCTCATTGACGACGAGCATCAGCACATCGTAGAGTTTCGAGTCAC
>ENA-ORSC01002303-ORSC01002303.1-human-gut-metagenome-genome-assembly--contig:-NODE-2303-length-11672-cov-6.563312_pt1 | contig 11672 bp, 10 predicted proteins | sample MGYA00242178_ERZ509140 | MGnify/ENA primary metagenome ERZ509140 (study PRJEB26280, sample SAMEA2338681) | human gut metagenome | biome: human gut; feature: human-associated habitat; material: faeces... | reverse complement strand
AAATGAAAAGCGCCCATACAAATCATTTTATATGATTTGATGGGCTTTTTTTATACTACAGTCTTTTTCTGATATAATAGTGGTGTAGGAGGAATCTGTATGGCTATATTTCTAAATCCTGATAATGCGAATTTTAATGAAGCGGTTCATTCAAAAATATATGTGGATAAAACGGGTTTAATTGAATATACAAATAGTGTGCTTTCAACCACAGCTAAATTCATTTGTAATTCAAGACCTAGACGTTTTGGAAAATCCATGACTGCCGATATGCTTTGTGCTTATTATTCAAAGGGATGTGATTCTAGAGAATTATTTCAGCCATATACGATTTCTTCATGTTCTACATTTGAAAAGTATCTTAATCAATATGATGTCATTCATATTGATGTACAATGGTGTAAAGATCAAGTTGAAAATATAAATGATATTGTAAATTACATTAAAGAGAGTTGTATGCATGAATTACAGAATGAGTATTCCAATATTGACTATAATGGAATTATTTCTTTGTCTGGTACACTTTCTAAAATCAATGATGAAACAGGACATCGCTTTGTGGTAATCATTGATGAGTGGGATGTATTGATTCGTGATAATGCGAATAATAAAAAATTACTAGAAGAATATATCGATTTCTTAAAAGGATTATTTAAAGGATCACAACCTTCTCGTTATATCGCATTAGCGTATTTAACAGGTATTTTACCAATCAAAAGAACGATGACACAGTCTGCATTGAATAATTTTGATGAATATACAATGTTGAATCCAGGTCCATTGGCTTCTTTTATTGGATTTACAGAGGAGGAAGTAAAAGGATTAAGTAATAAATACAATATAGATTTTGATAGAATCAAGAAATGGTATGATGGATATTACTTAAATCATCAGCATGTATATAATCCAAAAGCCGTTGTGAGTTTATTTACTTTAGGTGTGTTTCAAAGTTATTGGGCACAGACAAGTAGCTATGAATCAATTCATAGTTTGATTCAAATGAATTTTGATGGCTTAAAAGAAGCTGTTTTAGAAATGTTAAGTGGTAACGAAGTGAAGATGCAGACAACGTCTTTTCAAAATGATATGATTTCATTTAAAAATATGGATGATGTCTTAACGGCATTGGTTCATTTAGGATATTTGGGATACAATCAAACATATAAGACGGTATTTATTCCAAATGAAGAAATCCGACAAGAATTTGTGAATTCTGTTTCAGAAGATAAATGGAATGATTTGATTCAATTTGAAAGGGAATCGGATACCATTTTAGAAGCAACTTGTCAAATGAAGACAGAAGTTGTAGCTCAACAAATGGAAAAGATTCATAATACGTATGCTTCTAATATTGCATATCATAATGAAAATAGTTTGAGCAGTGTTTTAACGATTGCGTATTTATCAACTTTGAAGTATTATTTTAAACCAATACGAGAATTGCCAACAGGAAGAGGATTTGCGGATTTTGTTTATATCCCTAAACTTGAATATAAAGATTATTATCCTGCCTTATTGGTGGAGCTAAAATGGAATCATAATGTTCAAAGTGCATTAGATCAAATCAAGGAAAAAGTATATCCTCAATCGATTCAAGAATATACCGATAATTTATTATTGGTTGGAATTACTTATGATTCCAAGACAAAAGAACATCGTTGTAAAATAGAGAAGTTTTAATGTATTAAAAATAGGTGATAATTATGTTTTTTAAGAAAGAGAAAGAGAAAAAGATGAATGTTCCAGATTTATGGAATTTTATGACATCCTTAAATAAAAAGGATAAGGCTTTGTTTGAAGAACTATTAGATAATGATAATGAACCTTTGGAATATAAGGGGGATGTCAAACAGGGCGGATTATTAAAGAATAAAAAAATGATTGAGAGAAGGGTCATTGAAAAAGAAGAGAATGGAAGATTGCGTGATTATACGCAATATCGTATTCAGCCAGATGTATATGAAGTATTAAAACCTTCTTATGATCAGTTTTATTCAATTATTGGTGATTAAGCTTGTAGAAATACAGGCTTTTTTCTTTACAGGTGCAAATCATAAGACAAAAAAAGTCCTTAAAGGTGCAAATGGAGAAATAAAAAAAGTCCTTGTAGGTGCAAATGAAGTTGATAAAAAAGTGCTTAAAGGTGTAAATAGGGATGAAAGTGTGCTATAATACCCATATATAAAGGAGAATATATATGTTAAGAAATGCGACGAATTTATTGACAAAATGGAATGCTCGAAAGAATCGAAAGCCACTTATTGTATGGGGCGCTCGTCAGGTGGGTAAAACATATCTTGTTAAGGATATATTTGCCGAAGAATATTATTCAAATTCTTATATATATATTGATTTTAAAATTGAAGATGAAATACGCGATTTTTGTGATCACACGGCCAATGCAGAAAAAATAATTGAATATATTTCCTTATATAAAGGTAAAGATATTAACAAAAATACACTTTTAATATTTGATGAAATACAAGAATGTCCGAATATTATTTCTTCTTTAAAATATTTTTGCCAGGATTTTAGAGAAATTCCAATCATTGCGACAGGATCAATGGTACGAATTCGTCTTCAAAGAGAATTAACAAGAAATGGATCCACACAAAAGTTTATGTTTCCTGTTGGTAAGATTGAACAACTCACTATATACCCTTTAAGTTTTGATGAATTCTTATTGAATAGCAATGAAAAATTGTTTAATGTGACAAAAAAGGCATATGAGAGTAGAACTCCATTAAGCAGTAGTATACATGAATTAGTATTAAATGAGTTTTATAAATATTTACTGATTGGAGGTATGCCTGAAGCAGTGAATACATACTTTGAATCCAATAGTTTTCTAGAATCAAGAAGAGTATTAAAGGATTTGTACGATAACTATTTATCCGATATGGAATTGTATCAGGCAAGTCGAGAATCTTGTTTACGTTCGAAGAATTTATTTTCAAATATATATGGACAATTAAATAAAGAATCTAAGAATTTTTCACCTGGATTTATTGAAGAAAAGACAAAAACAAGAGATTATTTTCATCCAATTCAATGGTTGACTTTAGCTCATATTGTTAATCAATCTTTCCAATTAAAACAACATGTTACAATGCCACTGATTCCAGATGGAGAAGGTAAATTTAGATTGTTTTTGGGAGATATTGGTATGTTCTCATATCAAAGTGGAATTAATGCATCTTCTTTTATTGCACCAGACAAAGAGAACACTCTATCGGGTATATTTTATGAAAATTACGTTGCGAATGAATTAGTCGCAAAAGGTATTGGACTATATTATTGGCGTGGAAAAAATGATGCAGAATTAGAATTCATTATTGAATCCGATAATAAATTGTATCCTTTAGATGTAAAAAAGGGGAAAGGTGTTTTAAATTCTTTAGATAAATTTTCAAATCAAAATTCATTTGAAGTAGCAATTAAAGTATCAAAGAATAATTATGGATATGATCATGAAAAGAAACTGGTTACGATTCCATTTTACTTCATGCCATTTTTGGCAGAAGATTTGAAAAATGGATTGTTTAAAGTAGACTAGTCAAATTTAAAGTATAAGTAATGAAAAAGCTGTCTTTCTTGACAGCTTTTTAAAATATTTTGTCTTCTAACATTTGTTCAATTAAAGTAAATACAGTCTGTTCCATTCTTCCATCATACAACATTCTGTGCTTGGCACCTTCAATATATATTAATCGTTTCTTTTGGGCTGGAATCTTTTTATAGGCATGAGAAGAACTTGATGGAGCAATGACTTCATCACTTGTTCCATGCAACATAAGGATTGGACATTCAATTTGAGAGATAGATTCTTTATATTGAGAAACAATTTTTGTGAAGGCTTGGTATTGCTTTGAGCTTGGACCTTTCTTTTCTTTGTCGGATTTTTTAAATAAACCTGTTACTTTTTTGATGTCAAGATATTCAAAGGCAGGTGCACAAAGAATTAAAGATTGTACTTTATAAATGCTTGCCAAATAACTAGCAATTACGCCTCCCATGGAAAATCCAATTAGAATGACATTGGGATTTTCTTTAATAGCAAGACCTAATTTGGCTTCACATCTTTGTACCCAATCTTTGTAGTTGGCATCATTTGGATTGTTTAAATCGTACATATCAAATTGAATTACTTCATATTTTTTAGCCTTTAAATAGCGCGCTAATGAATCGAATTCATGACTTAGATTTCTTCCAAATCCGTGGATTGTAACTATTATAGGTTTCTTTCTTCGATTAAATAAAGACATTCGCATCACCTCGTTGTATAATTATTATAACATCTATTGAAAGGAAGGTCACATGTATCATGAAGGCAACTTTACTGATTAAAAATATTGAAAATTTATATACATGTGATAAGGATTTTACAATCTTACATCATGCCTTTATTGCATGTCACCATGAGAAGATCATTGAAATCAATACGGGTTCTTATAAAGAATGGCTAGATCCTGCAACTCGTGTCATTGATGCACAGGGAGAGTGTGTAGTACCTGCTTTTATTGATTGTCAATTTAAAAGCTTTACACACGTACGTTTAGGTGATCAATTAAGACAAGATATCAATGCGTTGTATGCGATGCGTCAAAATGGAATCTTAACTTTAATTTGTGACAATCCAAATACGCAAAGAATGAAGCTAGAACAGGATGTGTTTTATAAGAAAAACCAGCCGAAATTACCCGTGTTACATCGATTGAGTGAATTGAAAAATGAAATTCCAGAAACATTTTTAATGAGTTGTGGATTTGGACTACCAAACTCCTATGTATATAGTATGGCACCCATTAGTTATATGTTGTTTCAAACGCATCGAGTGTGTTCGAGAACATTATTAGAAAGTATGACATCTTTACCAGCTAAAGAATTTAATTTATCAGATCGTGGATCAATTGAAATTGGAAAAACAGCCGATCTTTTGGTTTTACAAGTCACAACGATTGAACATTATTTTCAGACTTTGGGAAGACCTTTGATTCATCGTATGATCAAAAATGGGATTCAATTCTATCCCGAGTGGATGGTTTGTTAGGAAGAGTTTTCTTCCTTTTTTCTTTTTCTAAACAAAAAAAGATGGACTAGTCATTCGTCCATCTTCCAAAGATTCCACATGGTAATACACTATCATTTGTCGTTACAGGAAGTAAGTTTTCACCACATTCAATGTGTCCGCCTTTTTCTTTCTGAATGGATCTTGATAAAGCTTCATTTAATGTTGAACAACTAAATCCAGTTGTATAGCAGTTCACAATAAAGAATAGCGCATCATCGCTTAAGATCTTCATACATTCTTGAATTAATGGGAATAATTCTTCTTCTAATTTCCAAAGTTCTCCATTAGGCCCTCTACCATAACTAGGTGGATCCATTACGATACCATCGTATTTTCTTCCTCTTCTTTGTTCTCTTTTAACAAATTTAATACAGTCATCGACAATAAAGCGAATCGTATGATCTTGTAAATTCGAAAGTTGCATGTTTTCTTTTGCCCATTGAATCATACCTTTTGAAGCATCAACATGCACAACTTCTTTCGCTCCAGCTTTTGAACAAGCCATGGTAGCTCCACCTGTATAGGCAAATAGATTTAAGATTCTTAAATCATCACGCTTCGATTCTTTGATCTTATTGGCCATAAAATCCCAGTTGCTGGCTTGTTCAGGGAATAGTCCTGTGTGTTTAAATCCAGTTGGACTAATTTTAAAACGCAATCCCTTATATCCAATTGTCCAGAATTCTTTAACAGGCTTTTTCATTTCCCAATGACCACCACCCGATTTAGAACGATGATAAACAGCATCGGCCTTATTCCATGCACGCTCATCTTCAATTGGCCAGATTGCCACAGGATCCGGTCTTCTTAGAATCGTTTGATTCCATCTTTCTAGTTTTTCTTTATTTCCAGTATCAATAACTTCATAGTCTTGCCATTCTTTAGCAATTTGATTCATACTTAGTTCTCCTTTAACCGTCTTATTATAACATACATTTGCCAACTATGATATAATAGAGTGTGACTCTAGAAGGAGGTTTTAACATGTTTGTTCAAATGATTTGTAAAGATCGAAATGAAAAAGAAATGAATGAATTGTATGAAGTTTTAGGCCTTATCGCAAGACGAGAAGAAGTGCAAATTGAAGATCGTTATGATCATGTTGATATCTTGGTTTGTCCACAAGGAAAGATTGTTGTGACAGAAGAAGATGGTGATATGGTTTTACGTGCTAATACCCGTCATGCAGGCCCAGGCTTTCATGCGTTTGTAGTAGATATATTTAAAGATATTCAGGAAGAAGTTCCTGGAGAATATGAACTAATGGATGATATGGAATTTGATAAGGATGAAGATTTTGATCGATTGAGTTCTATGTATGAGGATGAAATGGATTATATTCGTGGTGTTCTTTTAGAAAATGAAGTGATGCGCCAACAAAATTATATGTATGAAGAAACTTACTTCTTGCCGCTTCAAAAGGAAGATCGTATCCTAACAAGTCAGGGAGATTTGGATTTAAAAGAATTTAAACATATGAATACTCGCGACTTAATGGATTCTTTCTATGTTTGGAACGATTGGGAAAGAGATGCCAAATTCTATAAGAATTGTGCATTGACTTTACTTGCCAAAGAGGGTGTTGGCAAATACACATTAATGAATGAAACAACCATTAAGCATGCCAATGATATTTGTGAATATATCGAAGCTGCTTATGAAAAAGATCATACAATTGATTTGCCTTTAGATGTATATGCAGATTTGTGTGAACAATTGGATCGAGAAAATAAATTGCAGAATGCCAAAAATATGGAGCAGGAAGCCATTCAATATCGCATTAAAGAAGTGTATCACTTATTTGAAGATGCAAGAGTTGTTGCCAGTGGTGCCGCAGAAAGAAGCTATGATCCAGTAAACCAAGCCTTATGTTTAATGTCTCCATATACAGATGAAGCACAATGGGATTGGTTGATTCAGGCCAGTAAACAACCGGGTATTGTCACAAACTTAGATCATATTATGGAACAAGATCCAATCCAATATGATAAGAAGACAATTTGGATGAATTCATGGCAAGAAGATGGTATCTATGTATTAGAAGCTGTACTTCGCTACAAAGAAAAATTCTTATATTTCCACGATGTATGTGCCAAGGAAAAGGATTTAGCTTTCTTAGAACAATGTATTAAGGAATCTGGTTTTACTAAAACGCAACAAGACTAGATAAAGTGTTAGAAAAGACAACAAAAGTACATGGCTATTCACCTGTTGATACGTTGTTGATGGATTATAGATTTGTGCCTTCTGTGTTAACGCTAAAACATAAGAAGCTAGAAATTGTCAAAGTGATTGCGAAGGGTTTTACCAATAAATAAAGTAAATACGAAAGTATTCGTTTCCTGAGGTTTTGAGTGCTCATATTTCTGAGCACTTTTTTTGGGTTTATGGTAAAATTGATACGGTGATTAAAAATTATGAGTAACTCAATATTAGATACATTAAATGAAAATCAAAGAACGGCTGCAACGACAATTAACGAACATGTTCGTATTATTGCGGGTGCTGGTAGTGGAAAAACACGTGTCTTAATGGCACGTATTGTTTATTTGGTCCAAGATTGTGGTATTTTACCAAATCGTATCTTGGCCATTACATTTACAAATAAAGCAGCAAATGAAATGAAAACTCGATTAACTGCACAACTAGGCAGTATGGCAAGTGTAGTACGTATTTCAACAATTCACTCTTTATGTGTAAGAATGCTTAGAGAAGATGCTGACTTGATTGGATATCCAAAAACATTCGCAATTATGGATCCAGAAGATCAAAAGGCTATCTTAAAGCCAATTTATAAAACATTAGAAGTCGATAAAACAACGATTTCTTATAATCGTGCACTCGGTGCTATTAGTGCTTATAAGACAAACTATATTGATCCACAAATGGCAGGTAATATGGCTATGGATGATGTAAGCATTACTTTAGCTAAAATTTATGCGGGCTATGAAAAGCGTCGTAATGAAATGAAGGCTATGGACTTCGATGATTTGTTGCTAGAGGGACACCGCTTATTAAATAGCGTATCTTCTGTTCGTGAGAAGTGGCAAAACCGTTTAGACTACATCCACGTAGACGAGTTCCAGGACGTGGATCCAATTCAATATGGAATTATTAAACTACTAACGGGAAAGAATACACATTTATGTGTTGTAGGAGATCCAGACCAAACTATTTATACTTGGCGTGGAGCCAGTGTTGACATTATTTTGAAGTTTAATAAAGACTTTGAACCATGTAAAACTGTAATTTTGAATGAGAACTATCGTTCAACACAGCCAATTCTAGATGCTTCCAATGCAGTTATTAAATACAATAAGGAACGTATTGATAAAGATTTATACACAAAACTTCCTGGTGATGAAAAAATCACAATGTTTGAAGGCAAAGAAGATAGCGAAGAACCAATCTTTGTGGCTCGTCAAATAAATGAAAAGCACAAAAAAGGTTTAGAATACAAAGATATGGCGATTCTTTATCGTTCGAACTATTCTTCACGTGCTTTTGAACGTATCTTTAAATCGGTCGGCATTCCATACGTAATCTATGGGGGTGTTCGTTTCTATGAAAGACAAGAAATCAAAGATGCCCTATGTTATTTAAGATTATGTACAAACCGTAACGAAGAAGATCCAGACCAAATGGCATTAGATTTAGCTGTACTACGTGTGATCAATGTACCTCGTCGTGGTATTGGTGCACGTACAATTGAAAATCTTCAAAAACAAGCCGCAGAAAGACATATGAATTTATATGATGTCATGAAAGATCCAATTGGATTAAGTACGGCGGTTACGAAGAAATGTGAAATGTTTGTAGATTTAATTGAAGATCTACGTGAAAATAGAGAGCATTATGCGTTAGAAGATTTCTTGGATTATGTATTAGATACAACAGGCTATATTTCGATGTTGAAAGAAGATCGAGAAAGTGGTCAGGACCGTATTGATAACTTAAAGGAATTAAAAGAAGACATTGCCCAAAGTATGATTGAAGATCCAGAAATGACTTTAGAATCTTATTTACAAGATATTGCCTTGTTTACGGATAAAACACAGGAAACAAGTGAAAATACAGTCAGCTTAATGACGGTACATGCCGCAAAAGGACTAGAATTTGACACAGTATTCTTAGTTAACTTTAACGATGGTGTATTCCCAAGTTCTAGAGCATGCGATGAAGGTGGTATGAAGGCATTAGAAGAAGAAAGAAGACTTCTATATGTTGCGATGACACGTGCTAAAAAAACACTATATATTTCTTGGAATACAGGCTTTAGTTATATGCAGGATGCGTTTAAAACACCAAGTCGTTTTAGAGCTGAAATCCCAATGGAATATATTGAACAAGAAGAAAAAGAAGAAGCACCAAAACACCCAAAGGTTGTCGTGTCTCAATCCTTAACAGGAAGACCATCTAAGCTTGGTGCGAATAAAAAGAAAATACGTTTACGTAAAGGGGATGCGGTTGAACATACGATTTATGGTCAGGGTGTTGTGCTTGAAATACGTGGGGATGTCGCAACCATTGCCTTTGGTCATACGATTGGTGTGAAAAAATTAAATGCATCACATCCTTCTTTAAAGAAAGCCTAGGTGAGTATGATGGATGAAAAGGCAAGAATTTTAGACTTACGTAAAGAATTAGAAAAATATTCCATTGAATACTATGTCTATGACAATCCAAGTGTGACCGATCAAGAGTACGATCGTTTGATGCAAGAATTAATGGCATTAGAAGAGAAGCATCCAGAAATGCAGGATGCGAATAGTCCTAGTCAACGAATCATTGGGTCTGTACTTGAGGGATTTGAAAAGGTTACGCACGATTCACAAATGTTGTCCTTAGGCAATGTGTTTAATAAAGAAGAAATTGAAGAATTTGTTCAAAGAATATCGGAAAGCGTTTCGAATCCAGAATTTGTCGTAGAATGCAAATACGACGGACTTGCGATGGCATTATTATATGATGACGGTAACTTTACTCGAGCTGTGACCAGGGGTGATGGAATAGTTGGAGAAGATGTTTCAAACAATGTTAAAACCATCCTTTCCATTCCTATGCACATCCCTGAAACGCGACATGTTGAGGTTCGTGGTGAAGTGTATATGCCTAAGGCAAGCTTTGAACTATTAAATAAAAGACAAGAAGAAAAAGGGTTAGCCCCTTTTGCGAACCCAAGAAATGCAGCTGCAGGAAGCATTCGCCAATTGGATTCCAGTGTGTGTGCAAGTCGTAAATTAGATGCCTATTGGTATTACTTCCAGAATGCGTCTGATTTTGCGGTACAAACACAAGAAGAAGCTTTAGAAGCAATGTCTAAGATGCATTTTAGGACAAATCCATTACGTAAAGTTTGTACAACCGTCGATGAAATTTGGCAATTTATACAGGAAATTCAAGAAAAACGTGAGGATCTACCTTATGAAATTGATGGTATGGTCATTAAATTAAATAATTTAGCCGATCAAAGAAGACTTGGAAGCACTGCTAAAGTACCGCGTTATGCGACTGCCTATAAATTTCCAGCACAAGAAGTTTTGACACGATTAAAAGACATTGTCATTACAGTAGGGCGTACCGGAAAAATTACGCCTAACGCTGTGTTAGAACCAGTTCGTGTTGCCGGAACCACGGTGAGTGCGGCTCAGTTACATAATGAAGATATGATTGCCAATAAAGATCTTCGTATTGGTGATATTGTTGTTGTTCGAAAGGCTGGAGAAATTATTCCGGAAGTGGTAACAAGCGTACCTGAAAGAAGAGATGGCACACAAGTGCCATATCATTTCCCAACAACATGTCCAATCTGTGGTTCCCATTTAGTACGACTACCTGATGAAGCGGCACACTATTGTATCAACCAAGATTGTCCTGCTCGTGTTGTCGAAAGTATGATTCATTTTGCGTCAAGAGATGCGATGAATATTGATACTTTGGGTGATAAGAAAATTGAGCAATTACACGAATGGGGTTATTTAAATTCGATTGAAGATATTTATTTTTTAGATCGTTACTATGATGAATTGATTGAACAACCAGGCTATCAAACCAAGTCGGTGGATAAGCTTCTTGAATCGATTGAAAATAGTAAAAAACAGCCATTGGGTGTCATCTTATATGGACTTGGAATTCGTCAGGTTGGTAAAAAAGCCGCAATGATTTTAGCTGAACAATTTGGTGACATCGATACTTTAATGCATGCAAGTATGGATGATTTAGTTACGATTCATGATATTGGTTTAATTACAGCCCAAAGTGTTGTAGCTTTCTTTAAAGAAGAAAAGAATCTTCATTTAATTGAAGTATTAAAACAAGCTGGATGTAATTTTACACAAGAAAAGAAACAAGTTGTACAAAGTCGTTTCACAAATAAAACATGTGTACTAACGGGAACTCTAGAACATTATACGCGTAATGAGGCAAAGACCATTTTAGAATCTTTAGGTGCGAATGTGTCGGGTTCTGTATCTAAAAAGACAGATTATGTTATTTATGGTACGGCTGCAGGATCTAAGCTTACAAAGGCACAAAGCTTAGGTGTTATGACAATGAGTGAAGAAGAGTTTGTACAGGAGGTAGAAAATGCGAAAGAATAAAT
>ENA-ORSC01002301-ORSC01002301.1-human-gut-metagenome-genome-assembly--contig:-NODE-2301-length-11675-cov-2.871343_pt1 | contig 11675 bp, 17 predicted proteins | sample MGYA00242178_ERZ509140 | MGnify/ENA primary metagenome ERZ509140 (study PRJEB26280, sample SAMEA2338681) | human gut metagenome | biome: human gut; feature: human-associated habitat; material: faeces... | reverse complement strand
GCATTGTCTAATATGGATCAGCGTATTAAAGTGATAGAGGAAAGAAGAACCTGTTTTGAGGGGCTTCCGTCCCCGGCGGAAGAACTTCCGAAAATGTCTCAACGTGATTGTATCCGGTCGCTTGTCAATAAGATAGCCAGGGCAACAAGCACGAATCAGAGTAATATCTGGCATAAAGTATATAATCATCTGTATTATCGTTACCACATATCAATACGATCCTATAAGAAGAAATACCCGGAAGAGAATAACCTGGATATAGCGGAGCGAAACGGATTATTGCCACGTATCTATACGATCGTATCAAACATGTATGATCTGATAGGATGATAGGGGGATGTATAGGGGTACCCATTATTATACGGAAATAGCAAATAAAAAACGCCCTGTTATGGGAGGGGTAAAAATAGAAATTGTGTGGGGGTACTTCGTTGTCTCAACCTGTAACGGGCAATTTTCTAATAGTATCGAGATTCAAAATCTAAAAAATGTTCTTATCTTTGTAATTGTTATTAAATATGCTATACTTCGGTTTTTTAAGTATATCAAATAAGGCTCCGGGTTGTGATAACCAGGGGCCTTTTTATTCAACAGCAACCTAACAATATCCTAAATAAGATATAAAAAGCCCGCACAGGTTAGCAAACCATGTACGGGCGTTCTCTTTTGTCAAATCCTTATAGGCCCTTATTCAGGCTCATAACCTTCGTAATAGTAAGATTGCGTGATGCCCTTGAATATAACTTCTCTATCATCTACTCGGTTGGTTAATCCTTGATGTAACAAAGTTCGCAGTTCCAGATCATTAATCGGGCTTCTTTCCATAGCTTGCAAATAGAGAACCTTATCCACATTCTGCCAATCAATCACCATGCCAAGACGTTTCTTTAGAATCATATCAAGCCAAATACGCATAGTACGGCCGTTCCCTTCCATAAACGGGTGGGCAATGTTCATTTCAACATATTTAGCAATGATTTCCTCAAATGTCGTTTCCGGCATCTTCTCTATTACCGGGAGCATCACATCAAGATACATGCAGTTGGCAAAACGAAAGTTCCCCTTTGCTATATTCAAAGTACGTATCTTTCCGGCAAAGCTATACAATCCCTCAAACAGATAGCGGTGTATGTCACACAATCCTTTTACGGTTCCTACCTCGATACGGTCTATATCTCCGGTCTCAAACAAAGCATGAGCTTTTACAAGACTCAACTTATCTATTTCATTTGTATTCATATTCAATCTACTTTGATATTGATACTCTTTCCGCAATGAGGGCAGGATATAGAAACACTATCCTTCTTTGGTTGTACAAATAGTTCTGTTACAGGACAACCTATAGCATCCGCAATTCTTAAAAGTACCTCTGTAGACGGATTCCCATTAATGTGAGTACTCAACGTCACACGTGATATTCCCATTTTATCAGCCACTTCATTAACAGATGTGCCGTTACGCTTCATAGCGTCTTTAATCATTAATCTATCTATCATAACTATAAGTATTAATTTCTTTGCAAAACTACATATAATAACGGAATGTAAAACGATTGGCTTACTAAATGATGTTAAATTTAAAATGATAACATTTCATATTCTTGCTTAAGTAAAACGATTGACTTACATTTGCATCGTCAAAGTTAAACCAATAAAAATAAAGATTATGGCAACAAAGAAAATGCTTGAAAACAATTTATCAAAAATAGCAGGTATAAACGTTGAAATAACATTTGCTCGCACAAACATGATAACAATAGCGTGGGACAATAAAGATGATAAAGTATTCAACCGTTTACAAACATACTTTAAAGGTAAGTTATTCGGTTATGAATACGATGAAGAGTGTGATATGTCAGTTTGTTGTTTGAATATATAAGTTTAACCAGCAGGGCGAAAGCCCTGCATAACACTATCCGACAATGCAACTTCATTGTTGAAGCAATGGAATGAATCAGGTATGGGAAGTAAAAAAGAAATGCATGATTACTTTAGAATGTCACAGACTGAAGAATTTATAAAGGCTTTAAAGTTAGAGCCAGAGTTTACAAAAGGGAATTCACCGTATGTAAAATCGAAAGCATCAAGGGGAGAAAATGCGGGGACATGGCTTTCGCCAATTATGTTTATTGATTTTGCTATGTGGCTTAACCCTGCATTTAAAGTAAAGGTTTTAAAATTTGCCCAAGATGAAATGATTAAATTCCGCAATCTTGCCGGTGATGCATACGGCTACGGAATGGGTTATCATTACTCGACCTTTAGCGGTTGGGGGAATTACGTAGGAGACTAATATATTAACCTGATAGGGGTAAATATCCCTATCATAGAACATTCATTATGACAGAAACAAAGGTTTATAAGATTCACAAGAACAAGCAAGTAGAGGATAGCACTACCATGCTAAAGATAGAAGGAATAAAGCATAATGTATTCGAATACGAAGAATACACGTCAACAATAGAAGTGACCGGTACACCATTAGAAATAATAAGAGCCTCCACAATATACCAACAGATTGCAATTATTTAAATCGAAATAAAATGGAAAATTTGGCTTTCACGCTTGCGATTTTGAAAAATGTACGTACTTTTGTGGTGCGAAAATCTTTTTTACAAAATAGCTATGTGTTTTTTTATGTCCATACGGCATATATTTTAAATACATATAGGAGAAGTTATACCCGTGTCTTTATTTGCCACATAGCAGTAAAGAGGTTTTCGCAGACTGGGGTATGCTTCTCCTTTCTTTTTTTATTCAGATAATTTCATTTCATGCGAAAACCAAATGAAAGTTATTTGAACGGGAATAATAGTACCGTACAAATTGCGTCAGCTCACGAAACGAGTATCTTATTTTCGAAACGCTTGTATAACCGCTTGCTGTTAGCATCTCATCCGCTAACCAAGCGAAAACAAACCCTGTTACCATGATAGAGTTATTTATTGCACTGGGCATCCTGTATGCAGGATATAGGATGTTCCGCAAAGGGAACGAACGTTTCTTTTATAATGATTAGTGTTACAGCCTCAACATAAAAAATCAGATTATGAGTACTACATTAATTTCTTGTATTATCCTTCTTGCTTTTTGCATATGGGATGAGATGTTTAACGATAACAACGGAAAACCGTTCTTATAAACGTGGAATTATGGATATACCGTCTAAATACATTGTCAAGATAGACAATATGTACCTGTCGGAATTTACTTTCTTATGGGTGTACTACGGCCAGCCCTGCGACTTGCTATTTCAGAAGCCGCAAACGGTAGGATGCTCCGGTATCCGGCTTGTTGTAAACAATGAAAATACGGTTAAACTTCTGGAACGTGCAAAGGAGAAAACCGGTTGTGAGTTATTTAAAGTCGATTAATGATAATTTTAATAGAATCAAAGATGAGCACAATAGATGATTTACTTGATACAATCAGCAACTTGGCTGATGTGGTCCGCATACAAAGAGAGATAATCAAAGGATTAGGAGGAGATCTTCTTCCTACAACCGGAAATTTTGATTTACGCTCCATTAATCAGGACCTATTAAAGAACCGTTCTTCCAGTAGAAAACATAAGTGTAATCATAAAAATAAATAGCCTGGCACAAAATACTTTCGAATTATGAATATACATCAAACATTACCCCGTACCGATTGCACCCACTTTGCCAAATGCGGCGAACGCTCCATAGCCTATTGCCGGAGATATGGCGAACGTGAGTGCCTTTCGTGCCAGCTGGTTAAACGGAAGCCAAAGAACCGGGTTATAGTGGACGGAGTAGAACGGAAGAGATGCACGCATTGCGGCAAGGTTCTTCCCCTTCATCGTTTCTATGATCGCACGGTGTTCCGGAACGGCAAAAGCTATCATTTAAAAACGTCATGGTGTCGGCTGTGTATGTCCGGAACTCAATGCAAAAGGAACGCCCGAAAGAGAGGTTTATCTCCAGGTAAAATTACCGGAAATTCAATAAAAACGGGCTGAAATTACCTATAAGCGGGGTAATATTACCGGAATACGATATTTTGTTTTCATTTAAGCCATATAAATGGCTTCATCGCAAAGGTAGAATCTATCAATAAAAATTGTATCTTTGTATTGGTTTTGAATTTAAGGTTTTCTCTTTTGATACAAAATTAGTTGTCGATTCATTTATTTATGTTTTATGTTTGTGCGTTTATGCTGTTTCATCGTGAGATGAGGCGGCATTTCTTATTTACCCGTATTCCTTTCAGGGGTTGCGATTCTAGGGCTTTCTCCTTTCAGATGATAATTGTAAATCGTTCGATTGTTTAAGATGCGCTTTGAGTAGTTGAAAGAGGATATATTGTATATTTAAAAAGAATGTGTACCTTTGACAAATGAAAGCTCACTGAGGTACCATAAAAATGTTACTTTGTTACTAGTTTGTTACCCACTACTTTTAATTCAGTGAGCTTTCTTTTGAAAATCAGATGTTTATGTGGTTTTGTATACTTTAAACACATAAAATTCCATTTTACAAGTGAATTTTAATCGCTGTTTTATAGAATTTAACTAAAAGAAAGGGTAAAAACGAAAGAAACATATCTCATATAAATGAGAGGGGAGGGAAATGAATACATTATTCTGGAGTAAGATTCAGCGGGGGGATGAAGGAGCATTCCGGCAGCTTTATGAGCAATATGCAGATTTGCTGTATGGATATGGCATGAAGATAGCCGGTGATGATGATTTGGTCACAGATGCGATACAGACGTTGTTCGTATATATCTTTGAAAAAAGAGAAACCTGTGCTGTGCCTCAATCTATATCTGCCTATCTGTGTGTGTCGTTGAGACATATCATAGTCAATGAATTGAAGAAAGAGAATGGTGGTATATTCAGATCGTTGGACGATGTAGATACGAATGAATATAAGTTTGATCTCGAAATCGACATTGAAACGGCGATTATTCGCTCTGAATTAGAAAGAGAACAATTAAAAGTCTTGCAGAGAGAAATTAATAACCTGACGAAGCAACAGCGGGAAGTGTTATATCTGAAGTATTATAAGAAGATGAGTTCAGATGAGATTGCGCAGGTAATGGGATTGACTTCCCGTACCGTATATAACACGACTCACACGGCAATATCCAGGTTAAGAGAGCAGTTGAGTAAAACTTTCCTGCTTGCGGTGGGAGCTAATTTATGGATTTTTAATTGATGTGAGGTATGGAGGATAATACGGAACTTTTAGAAAAATATATCGAAGAAGGTAAGCTTCCTCTGAAAGGCGAGTTGTTTTCCCGTAAGGCGAAGATTGCTGAGAAGTTGAGGTTGCATCGTGAAGAAAGTCGTCGGATTACTGTAAGCCGCCAACGGAAACGGGGAGGTGAAAGGTCGGCAGCCCTGTATTGGGGAATAGCGGCTATGTTTATTGTTCTTTTGGGAATAGGTGGTTACTATTTCTCAGAGGAAAAACTAGTAACGGAAACTACGGCAATGGATTATGAACTGCCGGATGGCAGTAAAGTAAAGCTGATGGGAAACTCTTCTCTGTCTTATAATCGCGTCACATGGTTTTGGGAACGTAAACTTCAACTATTGGGAAAAGCTTTGTTTAAAGTGACTCCCGGAAAGACTTTTACGGTTCAGACCGAAGCCGGAGACGTTTCAGTGCTCGGAACCAAATTCCTGGTGGTACAACAAGGAAAGAAAATGCTTGTAAACTGTGAAGAGGGCAGCGTGAAAGTTGCGACGCCGGTGGGACAACGGACATTGACTGCAGGACAGAGTGTTCGGTGTGACGAAACTAAGATAGTACCTGTGGAAAGAAAGGTACCAACACCGGAAGCCGAATACCCGGAAGTTCTGGGCTATGAAGACGACCCGCTGATTAATGTAGTGGCGGATATCGAACAAATATTCAAATTGACAGTTATCGGGCATGAGAAATGTGAAGGGCTGACTTATAGTGGAACGGTTCTGACTAGAGACTTGAATGCGACGTTGGAAAATGTCTTCGGTTCTTCCGGAATCGGTTATCAACTTCGAGAGAAAGAAATTATTTTAGAATAAAAAAGAGGCTGAATTCAGCCTCTTTTTTATTTAAATCGATTTTTTTTCGTTTTTTCTTGGTAAAAATGGAGTAAAGGCTTCTCTTCCTAATATAAGTACTCTATGAATAGTAAGATTAAGATTAGAAAAGAATTTGAGTTGCTGTGAGACTAACATGAAAAAAGTCAAAACAAACAATAGATTTTGGTAGCAGAATGAGTAACTACCAAAAATAGTGAGTCGGAAATGGTTCCCTCGCCGGAAGTTATAGTCGTTGAATTAGCTTAGTTTTCCGACTAAAAAGGCTGGGTTGAATTTTAGAAGGTTTACAACCCAGTCTGACACTAATTTTTTTAGAAAGCCGATGAGGCCAGAATGTTGTATTTATGTTGTGACCGGTTTTCTTCTGGTAGTTTGATAGGTTAAGAAGGTATGAAACCAGAAGTAGGGCTAAACCGGGTTGTTATCAGTCAGTGCATTTATTTAATAATTGTTTTATCCAAGGTGTGAGAGAAGCAGGAGGGAGTTTCTCTCATACCATTTGCTTTTATATGCCGAGGACATTTTGTTGTCAATCCTATCCCAAACTTGCGGTTTTATACTTTATTATCCCTTTCTTAATTAATTTTATAATAAAAAAATGGTATTTTCGGACGCTTTTTAGACAAACGGCTTAAATTACTAATAGTTTATTATATGGAAAATATCGAAACAGCGATTCTGCTGATGGTGGTCGGAATGGCTACCGTATTTGTTATTCTGCTGATTGTGATTTATTTAGGTAAATTGCTGATTACTTTAGTCAACAAGTATGCTCCCGAAGAAGTGGCTCCTGCCAAACAGGAAACGCCGAGAGGTCCTGCGCCTATTCCGGGGAATATCCTGGCTGCCATTACTGCGGCCGTGAATGTTGTGACACAAGGTAAGGGAAAGGTCACCAAAGTAGAAAAGTTATAATTAATCAAGTATATCATTATCATTGAAAGACATGAAAAGAGAAGTAAAGTTTAGTTTGGTATTCCGAGATATGTGGCAGTCAGCCGGAAAATATGTACCTCGTGTAGACCAACTCGTGAAGGTAGCTCCTGCCATTATTGAAATGGGCTGTTTTGCCCGTGTAGAAACTAATGGCGGAGGTTTTGAACAGGTAAATTTATTGTTTGGCGAAAACCCGAATAGAGCCGTGCGCGAATGGACAAAGCCATTTCACGAAGCAGGCATTCAAACCCATATGCTCGACCGCGCACTGAACGGACTCCGGATGAGCCCCGTTCCGGCGGATGTCCGCAAATTGTTCTACAAAGTGAAGAAAGCGCAAGGTACAGATATCACCCGTACATTCTGCGGATTGAATGATGTACGCAACATTGCTCCTTCTATTACATACGCCAAAGAGGCAGGAATGATTTCACAATGCTCGCTTTGTATCACTCATTCGCCCATTCATACTGTAGAGTACTACACCAATATGGCGTTGGAACTTATCAAATTGGGGGCGGACGAGATTTGTATCAAAGATATGGCAGGCATCGGTCGCCCCGTTTCATTGGGCAAGATTGTGGCGAATATCAAAGCGGCACATCCCGAAATACCTGTACAGTATCATAGTCATGCAGGTCCCGGATTTAATATGGCAAGTATTCTTGAGGTATGCGAAGCCGGTTGTGATTATATTGACGTAGGTATGGAACCACTTTCATGGGGTACAGGACATGCCGACCTGCTGAGTGTTCAGGCTATGCTGAAGGATGCCGGTTATCAGGTGCCGGAAATCAATATGGAAGCCTATATGAAGGTGCGTGGCATGATTCAAGAGTTTATGGACGATTTCCTCGGATTGTACATCAGCCCGAAAAACCGTCTGATGAATTCTCTGCTTATCGCTCCCGGACTTCCCGGCGGTATGATGGGTAGTTTAATGGCAGACCTCGAAACGAATCTGGAATCTATCAACAAATATAAGGCAAAGCATAATCTGCCGTTTATGACGCAAGACCAGCTTCTGATTAAGTTGTTCGACGAAGTTGCCTATGTATGGCCTCGTGTCGGTTATCCTCCGTTGGTGACTCCGTTCAGCCAGTATGTGAAGAACCTTGCCATGATGAATGTGATGGCTATGGAGAAAGGCAAAGACCGTTGGGGAATGATTGCCGATGATATTTGGGATATGATTCTGGGGAAAGCCGGACGTTTGCCGGGCAAACTTGCTCCCGAAATCATCGAAAAGGCCGAGCGCGAAGGTCGCAAATTCTTCGAAGGAAATCCGCAGGACAACTATCCGGATTCTCTCGACAAGTACCGCAAGTTGATGAAAGAAAATAAGTGGGAAGTGGGCGAAGATGACGAGGAACTCTTCGAGTACGCCATGCATCCGGCTCAATACGAAGCTTATAAGAGTGGAAAAGCGAAAGAGGACTTCTTGGAAGACGTTGCAAAACGCCGTGCAGAGAAAGATAAGTCTCCTGAAGAAGATGCAAAACCAAAGACATTGACTGTACAGGTAGACGGACAGGCTTACCGTGTGACCGTAGCTTATGGCGATGCCGAACTTCCTGCTACACCTGCTGCCGCTGCCGCACCGGCAGGAGAGGGACAGGATGTTCTTTCTCCGCTTGAGGGTAAATTCTTTTTAGTGAAGAATGCGCAGGAAACTGCTATGAAAGTAGGTGACGTGGTGAAAGAAGGTGATGTGCTGTGCTATGTGGAAGCAATGAAAACTTATAACGCCATTCGTGCAGAATTTGGTGGTACAATTACTGCTATCTGCGCTAACCCGGGAGACACTGTTTCAGAAGATGATGTATTAATGAAGATAGGATAATGAACGAGATATTTGAGAACTTATATGAGATGACTGCGTTCAGTAATATCATTGCCGAACCGCAGTTCCTGATAATGTATGCTATCGCGTTTGTCCTGCTTTATCTGGGTATCAAGAAACAGTACGAACCGTTGTTGCTTGTCCCTATCGCTTTCGGTGTGTTGCTTGCCAACTTTCCCGGTGGTGATATGGGAGTGATTCAGGCAGACGAGAATGGCATGGTAATGATAAACGGAGTGATGAAGAACATTTGGGAAATGCCTTTGCATGACATTGCCCATGAATTGGGACTGATGAACTTCATTTATTATATGTTGATTAAAACCGGCTTCTTGCCTCCGATTATCTTTATGGGTGTCGGTGCATTAACGGACTTCGGGCCGATGTTGCGTAATCTGCGTCTTTCTATTTTCGGTGCTGCCGCACAACTCGGTATCTTTACCGTACTGTTGGTATCTATCTTAATGGGATTCACTCCGAAAGAAGCAGCTTCTCTCGGTATCATCGGTGGTGCGGACGGCCCTACGGCTATCTTCACAACGATCAAACTGGCTCCTCATCTGTTGGGCCCGATTGCTATTGCCGCTTATTCTTATATGGCATTGGTTCCGGTGATTATTCCGTTGGTGGTGAAACTTCTTTGTTCTAAGAAAGAGTTGAGTATCAATATGAAAGAGCAGGAGAAGAAATATCCTTCAAAGACCGAAATTAAGAATTTGCGTGTATTGAAGATAATTTTCCCGATTGTAGTAACTACGGTTGTAGCGCTTTTCGTGCCGAGTGCAGTACCTTTGATTGGTATGTTGATGTTCGGTAACCTGGTGAAAGAGATCGGAAGTAATACTTTCCGTTTGTTCGATGCAGCTTCCAATAGTATCATGAATGCCGCCACTATCTTCTTAGGATTATCAGTGGGTGCTACAATGACTACAGAAGCTTTCCTGAACTGGACAACAATCGGTATCGTTATAGGTGGTTTCCTTGCATTCGCCCTTTCTATTACAGGTGGTATTTTGTTTGTGAAACTGGTGAATCTCTTTTCCAAAAAGAAGATCAATCCTCTTATTGGTGCAACCGGATTGAGTGCTGTTCCAATGGCAAGCCGTGTGGCGAATGAGATTGCTTTGAAGTACGACTCCAAGAATCACGTCTTGCAGTATTGTATGGCAAGTAACATCTCCGGAGTAATCGGTTCTGCCGTGGCTGCGGGTGTGTTGATTTCCTTCCTTGCATAATAAAAGAACAACCGGCTTAGAGATAAGAATCCGGAGATATGGGCAGAGTTATGCTCGTATCTCCGGATTTACTTTTTTGATTTGCTTTCTATTGTTTACAATACTGTTTTCAGACTATTTATTCACTGATAACCTTTCTATATTCAGCTATCGCCATTTTCTCCGACAAATATGCGTTAATTAGATTTGTGTGTGCCTGTGTCCACGATAACTGCGCCGAGAGAACATCCACCATACTTGCTTTACCTTCATTATAAGAGAAGGTAACTAAATCAAGATTTTCATTAGCCAGATTCATGTTCTCTGTTGCAGTTTTCACCTGATATTCCGTTTCCGTCAGTTTAGTCAATGCACCGGACAATTCTTCGTTGATATTATCCGTTATATAACTTTGTTGCAGTTTCTGTATTCCGATGTATGCTTTCTGCTGGCGGTTTGTTTTGAAACGGGCTCCCCAGCGGAAAATAGGAATATTCAGATTAATGCCGACAATAGGATTGAAAGATACGTCATATCCAAGGTTAGGCGTTCCCGTTGCCCAGCCGCCGCTAAAATACATATTTAGTTGAGGGTTAAACTGGCTGAGAGCGGCTTTACGTTGCGCTTGACTTTTCATGATATTTACTTGCGTACTTTCGTAATCAGCGCGCCGTTGCAATACATTTTCCAACGACAGAATCTGTACGGGGGTAAAAGCTGTGTCAATCGAAGAAAGACTGTCTACGGGAGCATTAGGTTCCATACCCATGAGGATATTCAACTTTTGCAATGCTAACGTATAATTCTGGCGGGCCTTGATATATTGTAGTTCAGCTTCTTTTAAGCGGGTGGAAATCATCAGTAAGTCTGTACGGCTAATCATTCCATCGTTAAAACGGTCCTGAATGATGTTATATTGCTGTTTGACGATGCTTTGATATTTGTCTGCTGCCTGTAACATAGCTTGTGAAGCGGAGGCATTCCAATAAACAGCATCGCTCTGATAATGAATCTGGTCCAAAGTTAGTTCCTCGTTCAGTTGATTCAGCTTCTCATCCGCTTTCGCAATCTTATGTTGAGCGTTAAGGGCACCACCTGTATAGAGAGGTTGAGAGACGACAAACACCCCTTGATAAGTGTGGTTCCGATATTCTCCCAGCGGTTCGTTCCATGCTTTTAGGTCGCTCATATTCAGAGTACCGTCCGCATTTACGTCTATTTTGGGTAAGAATCCCGTATGAGCTATCTTTCGTGCTTCCGCACTTGCCATTGTCTTTAGTTTTTGTTGTTTCAATATCTGGCTGTAAGCCTCCACTTTGTCGCGATAGGCTTCCCGGCTGAGATAAGGTTGTTGCGCCCGGGCAGTGAAGCCGAGAAGCAACAGTGATATAATTATAAATTGAGTTTTCATTTTATCCATTATAAATAGTAAATTCCCATTTAATCCTTAATCCGTTGAATGGCACAATAAGCCACCGGCAACACAAACAGTGTCAGTATCGAAGCTACCAGCAAACCTCCCATGATAGTGGCTGCCATTCCGCCGAACATCGCATCGAACAGCAACGGCAACATACCCAGAATCGTTGTCCCCGATGCCATTGCTACAGGAACGATACGGCTCC